>Ga0214923_10001135_pt1 | contig 38557 bp, 33 predicted proteins | sample LL1510_MetaG_FD_177993 | JGI IMG/M metagenome (GOLD analysis project Ga0214923, IMG submission 177993) | Freshwater microbial communities from Lake Lanier, Atlanta, Georgia, United States - LL-1510 | ecosystem: Environmental > Aquatic > Freshwater > Lake | place: USA: Georgia | collected...
AATTTATTAGAAATTCATAAAATATTAATATTTAAGAAATATCAATATTTTATGAATTTATTAGAAATTCATAAAATATTAATATTTAAGAAATATCAATATTTTATGAATTTATTATTGGATAAGTTGGATAAGATGGATAAGAATATATCTCACCTTACTTTAATAATAATATCTGGATAATATTTAGTGATATATTTAATAATTTTATCATTATCATCCTTTTTAATAAATTCTATTGCTACTAATTCTTTAATATTTACTTTGTTTTTCACAGCTATTTGTTGAAAAACATAAAAATCTTTTTTAGATTTAGATACACTTTGTTCATATAATTTTTTCAATACTGAATTATATTTTGTATAATTTTTGTCATATTTTTTTTTATATTCTTTGGTATGTGTTCCATCATCATTTTTTACTTTCCATTCATTTAATTTATCTGGATATGGAGACCATACTGTTGAAACATAAAAACTTTTATTATATAATAATTTTGTATTGAAATACATTATTATTCTTCCACCTATATTTTTATCAAATAATTTATCAACACAAGAAAAATAAACAAAATCATTATCAGTATATAAACCTTCATAATTATTCTTTGGAGTTTTATTTATTTTTTTTAATGAAGAATACGACATTAAAAATCCACTTTTTAATATTGATTTTAAAGCAGACACACTTGTTTCATGTATTAAATACATATATATTAGCAAATTTATAAAAATATTATTTTTAAATAAAATTTATACTCAATATACTAACAAATTTAATATTTATTTGCTAAAATTATTATTAGGTAATTTTAATAATTAAAATATTCTTCAAACAATAGACAAACCAACTGGTTGTCATTTGTTTTGTTAATATTATATTTCACAAAATTTTGAGAAATATATATTTTATAATTAAGAACTAAAATATTTCCATCCTGTTTCATCACAAATATATTTCCATACCTTGTCGTGATTTTTTGTTCTTATCGCACTTTTAAATAACTTAAAATGTTTAGCAATATCTGGGCGGTCAATACTTAGAAAAATTTTATTTAGCACATATGTATATTTTAAAAAATTGTTTCTGTCTTTAGGTTTAAATTTCTTTTCATACATATCATCAGCTATATTAAATCTCTTTAATACTTCTTCATATTCATCACGTGTAATTGTTTCCGGAACACTTCCTGTTATTTTACTATGAATGTATCGTATATCATCGTATAACATTACCCATTTATTTTTTTTCAATACTTTGTGGATAAATTCTTCTGATATTGTTTCTTTCTCAATAGAATGTTTTTTAATTTCTTGATAGATTTTAGTATATACATCAGTTGGGATTGATATTGTTTTTTTACATAATAATTGATTTAATTTTTCGACACAATGTCCTATTCTTTTATATGGATATTTTGGTTTTTCATTAAATGTTTCTTTATGTAAAGGCACATCAGTTTCAATAATAATAATCTCTGATAATCCACATGAGGGACATACTATTTTAGCATCACTGTATAATAATATCATTTTTATATTACATTTTTCGCAGTCTTTTATTAGACTAACTTTATTTGTTTTGCTTGCGTAATCAGCATCAAAAATTGTTAAATACTCATTTTGGAGACTTGTTTTACATATTTTTTTGCTGTCATTATTATCATCATTATTTGTGAAAAAACTCATTATAGAATTATTATTATCTTGATTGTCATTATTTTCATCTTCTTTTTTTCTTTTCCTAACTTCTTTCTTTACTTTTTTAGTTTTATTAATTTTTGTCAATTCCATTAATTCTTTGCTAATTTCAATATGTGAATTGGGTTTTTCATTATCTTCTGTATCTTGGCCGTATAAAATACCATTAGTCAAATCGTAATAATCATAAATAATGTCTCCACATTTATAAAAATAATCAACAATATTTTTGTTTGTATCAATTTTGCTAAGTTCTTGCTGTAATTTTTCTTGTTGCTCTTTTAATTCATTTTTTTGTCGTGAGTGTTGTAAATCTAAATTTGATATTTTTTGTTGTGATAATTTATTTATTTCCTGTTCTATAACTCTAATTTTTTCTAATAATTGAGGTTTGTTTTCAGTTAAAATTTTAAACTCATCCAGATAATCATTGTGCATTTCATCAATTGTTCTACTTTTTGCTCTGAATTGATGTTTATCAGATTTGTATTTGTAATCATCGCACATAAAAGAATATCTAATATTTGATTAGATTATTTAACCATAAAAATTACTATTATTTTTATTTAAGATTATTAAATTATATTAATAATTATGAACAAGAAAATTAGCACTGTTGTATTTGACTTATATGAGACTATTATTTTTCCTAAAAAAGGATTTAAACCTGCTCCCTTACAAGCGTTTATTAATACATTTAATTATTATTTGCCTGATAAATCTTATGATAATAAAATATTTATTGATATTGTCAATAAAAATATGGGACATTCTAAAAGAAAACATTTGAGTTTAATTTTAGAATATCCATATTTGACTGAATTTAATAAATATCTCACAAAAAATAATATTACACAAAATCAAGTATATAATAAATTTATTGACGTCCAGTGTGAATTATTAGAAAATCCTGATTATTGTGTTTTAGCAGATAATTATCATAAGACAATAGAAGAATTACAAAAAATTGGGATAAAAAATATTTGTGCTACAACTGGATTTAATTATCTTCAAGCATCAATTATTTTACATCATAATCCAAAATTAAAATTAGGCAAAATAATAACAACAGATAATGTAAAAAAACCAAGACCAGCACCGGATGGCATTCATAAAATTATGAACAAATATGATATTTATGATTATAATGTCATAAAAATCGGTGATACAATTGCTGATATACAAGAAGCGCACAATGCGAAAGTAATTAGCATTGGCATAACAACTGGTTCTGTATTATGTGAAGAATTCAAAGCGAATAATGCTGAATATGTTATTAATAATATTGATGAACTTCCAGAATTAGTTAAAAATATTAACAAAAATTATTTTTAAGTGTGTTTTCAATTTAACAATAAAATATTATCTTAACTCAATAAAATAACAAAAAGAATTTATATAAGCAAAAATTATAAGATATTACGTGAAACATTTTTGAGAACTATATAAGAAAAAATAAATTTTATTTTTTCTACATTCATAATATAATTATAAATGAGCGGTGGTCTTATCAGTTTAGTAGCAAATGGAGCACAAGATGTTTATCTTACCGGCAAACCCCAAATTACATATTTTAAGGTTATCTATCGCCGATACACTAACTTTGCTATGGAAGCAATTGAACAACCCCTTGCTAACTCTCGATTTGGCAATATGGACACTGTTCAAATTCAACGCAATGGCGATTTAGCCGCTCGTTCTTGTCTCAAGGTCACTATGCCCCAAGTCAAGGGTGATGTCCTCCGTGCCAATGGTGCTACCAGCGTCGCGTGGGTTCGTCGCCTAGGACACGCTCTTGTTCGTGAAGTCAAGATGAAGATTGGTGGTATGGAAATTGACAAGCACGTCGGTACTTGGCTCGATATCTTCTGGGAACTTACCCACACTGTTGAAAGCGAACGCGGATACCTCGCAATGATTGGTGATGTCCCTGAAATGACCACTCTTGCTTCTGGCAGTCAAACAGATACTCTCCTCCCTGCTTACACTCTTTACATTCCCCTCCAATTCTGGTTCTGCCGCAACTATGGTCTCTCCCTCCCTCTGATTGCTCTCCAATACCACGAAGTTCGTCTTGACATCTGGTATAACGAGATTGCTCTCCTAATGAACTGGACTGGTGAAGCCGCCCCAGTTATGACTGGATACTCTATGTCTGATGCTAGCATCCTCATTGACTATGTCTATCTTGAAGCTGGCGAACGACGCAAATACGCCCAACTTGGACACGAATACCTCATCGAACAAGTTCAATTCACTGGCGAACAAAACATTGGTGGCGGAAATTCTACCACCTATCGCACCAACGAGAAACTCCAATACAACCACCCCACCAAAGAACTCATTTGGTGTCTCCGTCTTGGTGCTTTCAACGGTTCCGGCAATGGTTCTTCATTTAACGGATCTGGACGTGGCAAATTCCTCTGCTACACCAATGATGACAACGCTTGGGAAACTGCTGCTCTTGACTATGCCGCCAAGAACATTGCTGAGTCTTGCATCTTTGTGAAACCTTCCGCGGATGAGGATTACGATGTAACTGAAACTGGACTCAAAATTCATAATGTATCTAGATTCAACTGCTTTGCTCAAAATGATCTTGATGCTCCTGCTAGTTCTTCTACCACTACATCTGCTAATGCAGGTACTCATTCATCTAGTAGTGGTAGCTACAAATACTCCAATTATGGCAACCGTATTAAGGTTGATGTTGAGTACCTTAATCATGATGACAACATACAACAGAGTCTTCGGGACGATATCTGGGTTGTGACTACCAACTCCGAAGTTCCCCAGACTGTTCCTCTGTATGGTTCTTCCAATTGCGACCTTCTCGAACACATCCAAGAAGCAAAAGTCCGTGTCTTCATTGATGCTTCAGGCAATGTCTCCAGTATTAACTGCATCAGTGTCACTCACACTCTCTCTATGAATGATGTATCCGTCCCTGTTGAAGATGTTGATTACGACAACCGTTCTCCTGACAGTGTTTCTACTGGCGTTCACCCCGATGTGACTGTCACCCAATTCAACAACTATGGTCTTCGTCTTGATGGCAAGGGAAATCCTCTTGTTAGTGGCAATATCCAACTCAATGGACACGACCGATTCTCCGTTCAACCCGGTTCTTACTTCAACTATTACCAAACCCAAAACCACCACACCCGCACCCCTGCTGATGGAATTAACGTGTATTCCTTCGCCCTTCACCCAGAGAAACATCAACCCTCTGGAACTACCAACTTGTCTCGTATTGATTCTACTATTATGAATATGACTTTTGGCGACAGTCTTCGTGCTGCGTCTGGATGTCTTAAACTTGACATCGCATTGAACACTAAATACTATGTGTTTGCGGTGAATTATAACGTATTACGTGTTATGAGTGGAATGGCTGGGCTGGCCTATAGCAATTAGCGTACTATGACCGCTGGCGGATTTTTATCATTTGTATTTTTTTAACAATAAATAGTTTATTAACCTATTTATTATTGTTTTATATCCAAAAATTGAAATTTATAAGTGTTAAATATATTAACCATAAACTATAAATAAAATGGAAACTGACCTAAAATACTGTGGAGTTTGTGACACAAATCAAGAAGCAAGTAATTTCAAAGACGCAAAAAATAATGATGTTAAAACTTGTTTTGATTGTCGTAAAGCAAAATCGATGCGACAAAAGCGAATGTTAGACAAGATAAGCAATTGTTGTGTATGTGAAACAAGTGGGGGCAGAATAATGAAAGGCAAATTGTCATACAATAATAAACTTTACTGTTCCAGTCATAAAAATAATGGTATTCGCGAACACCTAATTAGTCAAAATAATAAGGTTTGCGAAGGTTTTAGACGTGTATGTATTACTATTGTTGAAAATAGTATTTATTGTGATGAGTGTGATGAAAAAAAGATGAAGCGCAATTCATAATTTTTATAATTTAACATTATTATTTATCATATAAATATTATTTGATAAATATCAATAACACAAATGGCATTTACAAAAATTTGTATAGGTATTAGTAGCAAAGATGTTGTTTGTTCTGTGAAAATTCCTGATGAGAGAGAATATTGTAGTGTATATCACGAGCACTATCAAGAATTAATAAATAAAGGGCATACTAAGGACGCAATAAATTTATTACCTAGGTGTATTAGATGTAAAAAGCACCAACCAAATACTTGTTATAAGGATAATTATAAGACTTGTGAAAATTGTATAAATTATCGAAAAAGTAGAACAATAATCGATGAAAAATGCTATACTTGTGAAACTAATAATGCTATTAGAATTAACAATGGTATTCATAAAGGAAAAAATAATAAGAAATATTGTGAGTTGCACATAATGAATATGAAATATGATAATTTAGTTCTTGATGGAAATAACCTTTGCGAAGGTTATAGAAAAACATGTATTTCTATTGTTGATACAAATGAACTATATTGTGAAGAATGTAATAATAAAAAAATTGAAGTAAATTTACAAGAAACACAAAGACGAAAAGAAAATAGAGAAGAATTTAATAATAAAAATTGCTGTGGTGAATGTGGTTCAAAATTAGATGATAAAGAATTTAAATATTGTTCAAAATGTCGAAATATAAGATCTATACGAGAAAAAGACCAGCGAAAAAGAGGCATTAGGAAGGACAAGGGATTAACTGTCGAAAGAAAAATGGCAAAACAAGAGAAAATAAAAGAAGACAGAAAAAAAAATCCAAGTAAATATAAGTATGCTGATAAATTAGCAAAAGCAAGAATGATTGTTTTACAAGAACATTTATATTTTGACAAAAATAAAAAAAGAACACAACAAATACGAGAAACACAAAGAGAAATGATGAGTGATGAAGAATATGAACAATATAAAAAATTACGACGTAATAATATTTATAGTACTTTGAAATATTACAAATATAGAGCAAATAAAAATAAATATGGTGGTCAATCCTGGGATGATAATATTGACACAATTGTTCTTTCAATGTTTAAGCAAAAATGTTTTTATTGTGGTGAATTTGCTAAAATTGGGGAACATAATGGAATAGATAGACTGGATAATAGCAAAGGATATACATTAGATAATATTCAGACTTGTTGTGAATTTTGTAATATATCGAAAGGATGTGTGGATGTTGATATTTTCTTAATGCGCGTAGAACATATATTGACATATAGAGGTTTAATTGATGGTAATCTTTATAATAATATATTTTCAGCATCAAAAAATATCACATATAATACATATCGTTCAAGAGCAAATATACGCAATATAGATTTTGCCATAACTGAAACTGAATATATAGATATAAAAAATAAAAAATGTTATTTATGTGGTTCAGGAACATCATCTATACATGTAAATGGCATTGACAGAATAGACTCGTCTAAAGGTTATACAGTTAATAATTCAATTAGTTGTTGTAGCGATTGTAACTATCATAAGCATAAATATTCACTACAATATTTTTTAGACAAATTTCAAAAAATATACGATACAAACTACGAAACACTAAACTTATTATACAATACCAAAAATCTGACTATAAGAAAAAATGTTGGATTTTATTTTCTAAAAAATGGTAATTATTTCAAATACAAATTTAATATTGGCAATTTAGCTTATGGTGAATGGGATTATGTATTTGATGAAGAAAATAAAAGTTTTGAGTTTCATAATATAGCAAATAATAAATATACAAAAACAAATAAAATAAATGTCAAAAGAAATTGTTATGATTTTGAATATTTATTGATAAGTCAGTCAAGAGATAATTCTATAAATTATGACTTTAGAACATTATGTGAAACTAATAATTGTGTTGTAAGATATGATTCTGACATTTTACTACACATTAATAAATCAACAGATATGATTATAACATTATTATTGGATGATAATAATCAAACATTGGGAATTAAAATTGAATATGGTTTTACAAATAATAATAATTGTAATACTATTAATAAATGCAATACAGATTGTTTTAAGTTTATTATTAGTCAAATTACAAATAATGATAACGACACGCGTTCATATTCTGGAATGAAACATATATCAAAAAATACTAATAAAACTCCCAAAGTTTCCAAAGTTTCCAGAGACATAAGACAAGATAGTATAACAAGAGCAAAAGAATTATTAGAAAGTGATAAAAGAAAAAAAATTTTAGAACAATTGATAATTAGTGAAGATATAAGAAACCCGGAACGTATAAATTTAGAAGCATTTATTTCATCTTATGAGACAAAAATTAACAAAGACAAACTAAAAGAGATTAATGATGATAATACAAAAGAAATTAGCAATTCATCAAATAATAAACAAAATGAAACAAATAAAAAAGAAATTAATATATTTGAAAATATTAATTTGCGTAATTATGATATTATAGAAAAAATAATAATCAATAGTAAATCTGGAAAAATAATAGACATTCAAAAAAAAGCATTCTAAATCTTCACAATCCCACACTCTCGAACCACTCCTTTATCTTACTCTTACACGCCTTATTGATATTATCCCAATCATCATCACTCAATAATTCAAACTTATCGCAAAAATAAATTTTCTTTCTTATAAAATCATTTCTAATATCCAATAATTCGTGCTGTGCTTTGTCTATCTGTAATAAAAAACTATCTGGTATATTTTTAGGAAATCCATCTAATTTATAATTTTTTAGATATTCTATAAGTTCATCTAAGAATATTTTATCAATACCCAAATAATTAATTCCACATAAATAATATTCTTGTGATTGATAATTTAGTTTTGGTTTGTAAATTATTACTTTATTAAACACACAATAAAATAAATACAACATATAAATTTCTTGTGTATTTTCTATTGGTAACCATCTTTTTATAGCACAATTACCACCTATTTTACAACAAGAAAAAATCATTAGATATTGAGCATATGTTAACGCATTACTTAATACTTTCTGACTATATGGCAATCCACAATCTGCTGTTACAAAATCATTATCATTATATTTTTTTCTATAATATTCAATATTTTTGTAATCAGTAATATCCCCTGATTTATTATACCCAAAATCATAATTATTTGGATATTTTTTTAGCATATTTGCTTCATCACCAAATGCTATTCTTTCATCACTGTCTTTATCATCTCTATCTGGATTTAGACTTTGTGCTTTCCAATCAAAATCCTTAATATCAGTTTTAGTATTGATGTAAAATCGTATAGCATTAATAAATGATCCTGGAAGTTCGCATACATGAAAAGTTTTTATTTTTGTTGCTTTTTTATTTATCAAATCAACTTTATTTAATAGTTCTGTCATTTTTAACCAAGCATTACTTACATAATCATTTGATAATTTATATCTTTGTACCACTTCTTTTGTTAGTTTTTTATAATAATAATCTATTCTTACTTTAACTTGATGATATATATTCATTGGGCGCTTATCTAATGCTCTTGTTTCTAAATTAAATTTAACAATAGCGCGTTTGAAATATTTGGGTATATCATCATAATCATTATTTGTCTTGAAATCTATAATATTTTTGTCGTGATTTTTAAGAGTAATAATAATATCTTTCTCAAATGAAACAATATCACTGAATATTTTATGTTTTATTTTTTCACCAAAACTGTCAAAATCAATTTCTGGAATTAATGGCACTTCATATTTTTTACTCCATTGGATACAAGCATATAAATTTTTTTCTCTAATTAATTTTTCTTCTTCTTCTGTATATTTTATGTTATGTTTTATGTTATGATATATTTTTTTATAAAGATTATATAAATTGAAATAAAAATTTGTATTGAAATTAATTATTTCTTTTTTTATTTTTTTGTATAATTTTATTAAATTTTTATCTTTTAATTCGATATCTTCAATATATTTTTCATTTTTAGAAAAATTAAATATATGATTTTCTATTTCATCACTATTTTTAAGTCCGTCGATATTATAATTTTCATCAACACCCATATTAGGACAATCTTTATTTATTTTTTCTTGTATTCTATCTAAAATTTTATTAGCAATAATATTTTCTTTCTTATGTTTTAATATAATATGTAATTGTGGTCTATCAGTATTTGTGTCAGCAGTTGTTATATAATATTCTTCATATAAAGAGCAAAATAAAGTAATAATTTTAACTGCAAAATTATTTTTAATCGCGTTTATTATAATAATTAGATTAGAACCAATATTTAGTTTTGATTTTATTAAATTAAAAATATATAAAATATATAATTTAGAAATATAATTTGAAACATATATATTAATTTCACGACATATTCTTATATTTAAAATTAAACAATCTATATTATTAATTCTAGTAATTTCATTTATTAATTTAATTTTTGATAATATATTAAAAAATTCTATACTTATTATATTATCTTTTTTATCTGTACCATATTGTTTTTTAATTTGTTCTTGCTTTATATATATATATTTTTTTTTATTATTATTTAAATTTACTAAATAATCTAAATATAAAGATTTTAATGTATAATTTTTAGTTAATTTATCATTAATAATTTGAATACAATCGCCTATAAATTCACCATTACTAATTTCATAAATATTTTTAAAATTATTTTCTATTATATTATATTTAAATTGTAATTCAATAAAAAACAAAGAATTAACTGATATTATGTTATAGTTTAGTATATATGAAATATCATTAAAATTATTATTCGCTATAAAATATCTATTTTCTGAATATAAATACTCATAATTATTGAATAATAACAAATAATATTTTACTAGTTCAGTATTTTGTTTTTTTATTTTTTTTATTATATGATAAAACTTATTATAATATTTTACTAATTTCTTATTTTCTATTTTTATTATATTTTCTAGATTATTTATATTATTACCACCTGATTGTTTTATTGGTTTTTCCATAAATGTAATATATGCTTTATCATACCAATCAATTTTACTATTAAAGTTTTTTAAATATATTTCTCTATAATTTTCTTTATTAAATGTTTCATTTCCTACATAAATATATTTAAGCAATTTATCATCTTTATGAGAAAAAAATTTACATCCCCACCAATTTAAATGCAATAATTCTCTATATGAGAATTGTGTTTCATATAAAATTGTTCCCCATAGTATTCTATTACCCATCACATCAAATAAGCAAAAATTTTTATTTTTGTTATCATAACATAATATAACATCAATTGTTCTAAAACTATCTTCTTTTGTTACAATTTGTAATAATCCAATATAAGTATAATTATCAATAGTGTCACTTATATATTTTTTATCATATTCTTTGTATCTCCATATTTTATTTTCATTATCATTGATAAATAATGCTATTGGATTTGGTAGTTTGTCTTTTTTTCTTACTTCAGATAATAAACATAAATCATTTAATGTTGGATTATATATTATTAAATCACTTAATTGTTCATAATTAAATACATCAGCTATAAATATTAAGCAATAATAATCATTAGCATCTAATACATAATTAATTATATCCTTACGCTTTCCCAATAATAATAATGGTTTAACTTCATCCACATCTAATTTATATTTTTTTTCATAAGTTTCTCCTAATCTATTTTTATATTTATTTGTTAATGAGATATTATAAAATTCATTATTTCTATATTCTTTATGCATTATTTTTGATAATATTGGTTCTTTAACATGATCAACACCATTTAATAATAATACTTCATAATATATAAAATGACTCAAAAAAATTATAAATTTTAGATCAATACTATTTAATTTTTCATTTAAATCAATAAATTTATTTCTAATTATAGCTTTTATATTTGTATTAAAATTTAGACTTAATATATATCTTTGTTTTGTTTCATCATAACTATATAATTCTATATTTTCTAAATTATTAGTAATATTTACAAATTTATCAATATTATCTTTAATTTTTAAATATTTTTCTAATATTGGTGTATTTTTATAATTTTCCATATCTTGTTTTGTTTTTGTACTAATACAAAATAATATATATAAATAACGTTTTAAATAATATGAACTTTTTATAGTATCAAAAAAAACATTATTAGATAATTTATAATATTCATAATCTACAGAAAATTTTTGTACTAACATTTCTATTTGAGTACAAAAATTTACAAAAAATTTATTTTTCATAAAATATGTCATTATATCTTTATTTTTTTCATCCATACTATACTTTTCAGTTAACAATCTTAAATATTCATCCTTAAATTCATTAATTATAGTAGCTAAATTATTATCTTCTTTTGTTTTATAATATTGTAATATTACTTCATATATTTTATAATATAATTTTATTTGATATGCTCGTATTTCTTTTATCATTAAAAATTTATCATATACACCACTATTTTTTTTATATGAAATATCATTAAAAACAAAAGTACTACTTTTATTAATTATTTCTCTAACTGATAATCCCATATATGAACTATAAGATATTTCTACCCAAGTTAAAAATCTTTTTAAATCAGATTCAAAATCATATAAATTTTTTTTTTGGATATTATCTAATATATCTCTTCTTAATATAATTCTTGATTTTCCATCTTTAAATAATGATAACTGTATCCCCTCAATCTTACTAATTTGCTCATTTGTTTTTCCATATAATCGTATATAATCTCCTAAAATATTTTTATAATTAATATTTCCTTTAAGCAATCCCGCATAAAAATTTTTCATTTCTATAAGTTCATCAATTTCTTTTTGTGTTAATGTTATAAGTTCTTTTTCCATTTTTTGACTTTCAAGTTTTGAAGCAAATTGAGTTGGTCTTTTGGCGCCATATACATCAGTTTTTTTTAATGTATGTGATGATTCTTTTAATGATTCTTTTAATGATTCTTTTTTTAATGATTCTTTTTTTAATGATTCTCTTAATATTTCAAACCATTTAGGATTTGGCATTAAAATATATTTATAACCACGAAAATGTGAAGATAACCTTTCAAAATATGGATAGTATTTCATAATATTATTTAATAATTCAAATTCATCAACATCTTTTTTAAATAATATTTTTGGTTTATCTTCTAATGGTTTATCATCTACTTGTTCATCATCCAATATAGCATAAGGATTTCTAGCTAACATTATACTAATATACTATTAATAATTATAAATTATTTACATCAATCAATTTTCTATATAATATAAAAATGAAAATTTAGAGCGGTGTGTATTTTAAATGTCTGTTTTTAATCTTTGTAAATTTTAGGTTTTATGTGTTTTATTGATTTTCCTACTAATTTTATATGTGGCGCTCAATTTAACCCTCACGCAAATCATCCACATCAGTGCTAAGACTTGTCAATTCTGTTCTATTCACCTTATAGACTCATTTTTGTATGCCAACCCACACATAATAAATATACACATATTATATAATGAACCAATCATCGCAACCACTCGCCCAACCTAATGTTATGAGTGTTCTTGTCACTATGCCAATGATCCCGGAAGCAGAATATAAAAAATTATTTGCTGAGACTCAAGAAATTAGACAAAAATTTATGACAGCAGTTAAAGCAAATCTTGAATTTCAAGAAAAACTAAAAGTATTAGTTCAAGAAAAAGAAGCACTTGAAGCAAAAATAACTGAATTAACTCTCGCTAATCAAGAATTAACCCCACCTAAACCAAAAGAAGAACCAAAAGAACTTATTATTGATGAATCATTATAATTAATATGTAAATACATACAATGGTTTCCCGACGTGAAATCCATTAAATGAACTAGAACTTGCTAATGTATAAGCACCGTGATTTTCTACATATAAATAATCACCACACGCTAATTCTGGTAATTCTGCACCTTCTATTATTTTATCCATACTATCACAAGTTTCACCAAAAATTACAGATACAAATGTCTCTTCATTTTTATAATTATTTAATAACTCAAATTTTACAATACCCTTGTCAAATATCAAGTTATTAAACATACCATACACACTTGAATCAATATAATAATGAAATATTTTTTTATTATCTTCTTTGTTAATAACATTTTTCTTTCCTGATATTCTAACAATATGCGTTAATGATTTTGTAGCAAAAAATCGTCCAGGTTCAGCAATAACTTTTAGATTTTCTACATCATTAAAAAATGTACCAAGTGCTTCATTAATTTTCTCCGCCATTTCAACAAATAAATTATCTTCATTATTTCCAGAAAATCCACCTCCAATATCCAGTAATGATAAAGTATAACCCATTTCTTTGGCAATGTCAAATACTTTTTTTGCTCTTTCTATTGAATTATAATAAGATTGCGAATCATTACAAGATGAACCCACGTGAAAACTCACTCCTACTATGTTTAGATTATGAAACTTGGCAAATGTTAATAATCTTGAAACATCCTCCATAGAACTTCCAAATTTACAACCAAATTTCATTTTTGAATTTGTTATGTCATCCACCAATATTCTTAATATTAGTTCCGCACAGGGATGAAAATTAGCAATTTTTAATAATTCAGTTTCATTATCAAATGTCATCATATTAATATTCTGGGATCTGGCATAGCTAATGTGTTCCGGTCTTTTACACGGATTCGCATAAATTATTTTGTCTTTCAATGTGTCTGTTTCAAGTGCCATATTTATTTCTCCGGTGCTCGCTACATCAAAACCCACACCCAAACTTGCTAATGTTCTTAAAATAACAGGGTCTGAATTACATTTCACAGCATAGAATACACTAACATTTGGCAAATGTTTTTTCCATAATTTGTATTGTCTTATGATTGCTCCAATATCAATAATAGAAAATGATTGATTAACATTATTGTCTGAAATAATTTTGGGTATTATATCTTTCATTGTTTTGAACTCATCGTTGTCAAATCTCACAATGTCATATTCAGTCAGCATCCACGTCAAATTGCTTATATCAACTCCGGTAATATCTGATACTTCTGTAAGTTCTTCACGTAGTTGTTTTGTTATATAGTTTATTTGTTTGGGAAGCATTATGTTATAAGTAGAAATTATTATTTAGTTTGATAAAAAAATAAATATATTTGTATGAGTTGGGATATGATGTATTGTATATGAATAGGTAGAAAAAATTGAAAAAATGAATATTTTGTGGTTTCTATTAGGATGAATAAATTTTCTAAAATGGCTGTTCAGTTAAATTCTAACGCTCCTGAGTTTAGACTTGTTCCCGAGACAGAAGAAATGAAACCATTCCTGTGTTGCGAATTTTCCAATGGTAAGTTGGTTAAACAGTGCGGAAAAGAATTATGTCCTATCGCACTTGACAATTTCAAGGACTTTCTTCCCCTAACGAAAACGCATATTTATGCTGGTAAATCCTGCGACGAAGAATGTCGCACGAAGTTTTGCCACGTATTATGTTCGATATGTGAGAACACTGCGCAGAGCAAACTTTGCGACTGTTGTATCGAATGCGAGAACCCCAAAAGAAAATGCGAGTGTTGTGAGTCTTGCTTAAATTTCAAATGTATTTGTTGCAACGAGTGTGGTCGACCAAACTGTGGTTGTAAAATTCATCTTGCTAAATGCGAACAATGTGGAGAGCAAGAATTCTGCGTTTGTGATCCCTCCAATTTTAGAGGGATCGCACACACAGAACCTTTTGTGGGAATTACACACAGCAAACCTTGTAAATTTTTCGCAAGTCCTCAAGGCTGTAAATTCGGTTCAAAATGCCGTAATCCACACGTTGCGTCTTCTCCGCCAATGGCAAGTTATCCTCCTGTCATCCCCCTACCGTCCGCAAGTAGTTCAGCTCATTCCAGTGGCAAACCGCAACAACAACCGCTATGTTTTTACCATTTCACACAAGCAAGTGGTTGCACCAAACGAAACTGCCCCAACTCTCACGCGTATCGTGCTCCTGAAGGAATGTGTCGGTATGGTTCTAATTGTCGCAAGGGGCAACACTGTCCGTTCTTTTGTCCCCCCAATCATTCTTTTTAGTGATGTGGGCGTGTATTCATTCATTTATTTATTATTTCTCATAAACTATAACTCCAAAAAATTGAAATTCTCAACTATTTGAACCATAAAACATATATAGTCAATAACAAAACAAAATGAATACTCAACAAGCAACCTGTCGTTTCTTTTCTACCATTCAAGGATGTCGTAACCGGTCTGAATGTAATTTTTCTCACACCGAACAAATTCAACAAAAACAACCCCAGCAACGCCAAGAACGCCAACAACGCCAACAGCGCCAAGAATGCCAAGAACAACAAGAACAACAAGGGCAATGTCCCCTTCAACAACGCCAAGAGCAACACTTTCAGCAACGTTATCAACCACGTTTTCAGCAACGCCCTCAGCAACGCCCTCAGCAACACTTCCAACAACGCTCTCAACAATATCAAGAACGCAAACCAACTGTTCTTTGTAAGTTTTTCCCTAATTGTAATAAAGGTTCTCTCTGTACTTTTCTTCATCCACAAGAAAAGCAAGAAAAGCAAGAAAACCAAGAACCACAAGAAAAACAAGAAAAACAAGAAAACCAAGAACCACAAGAATCACAAGAATCGCAAGAATCGCAAGAAAAACAAGAAAAAATTATTGTTTCCAATCCTCCCTCTGCGAAAGGAACAAATAAATTAATTCGTTATTGCCATTTTTTCAATTCTATCAAAGGATGTCGCAATGGTGATAATTGTGGTTTTGAACATCAAGAATATCAAGATTAACAACATTTTCTATTCTCATTATTGCTAATATTATTATTACATACATCATTTATTTTATCAATTTCAATAAATTTTTTAACACCATAAACATTGTCCGCTCCTATTTTATCTATTTTTGTTAATATATTTTCGGCAAGAGAATTGAAAACATATTTTATTCCAGTATTAGATTTTGCGCTTATCTCAGTAAATAGCATATTATTTAATTTAGCATATTCTAATCCTTCATCAAATGTTACTTCTCTTTTATGGTCTAAATCATTTTTGTTTCCAATAAAAATAATCTCCGGATTGACATTTGCCTTTAATACATCAATTAACCATAATTTAGCATCTTCATAACTTTTTCGATTTGCTATATCATAAACTAAAATAACACCAGCACTTTCTCTAAAATATTGTCTTGTTATTGACTTAAAACATTCTTGTCCGGCTGTATCCCATAATTGTATTTTAATTCTTGTGTTATTAATCTTGATATTCTTTATTGCAAATTCAACACCTAATGTTATTTCGTGCTCTATGTTAAAACTATCATTTAAATATCTGTTGACAATCGAACTTTTACCAACACCAGAATTCCCAATTGTTATATATTTAAAAATATAATCATAATTATTAGACATTGTAATTAATATAGACTGGTTAAATATTTATTTTTAATCTGCTTCATTTGTTTTAATTCCTTGCCATCTTTATTTTCGTAATTTTTAACCATCATAGCAAGTGAATATATTTTTTTAAATTTTACTTTATACAAATTTATAAATTCATAATACAAAGCATTAATTATTTCATTCCATTCATCTTTCTTATAATTACTCATTTTTATGATATAGTTACTCGAACATAAATATGGTTTTGTCATCATGTGCTTATTATTTGATACATACCCATACAAGAGCATTCCATAAACATTTGGTATCATAAAAACATCATACGCATCAATATACATTGTTGAGAACCATTTATAAATTTCTTCTGGTTTTACACCTATTAAATTCAAGAAATTGCCAATTCCCATTAATCTTTCAATGTGATGAGAATAAGCATAATTATGAACTTTATTTAGAATATCATCAATATAAATAATATTAGTATTTCTATTCCAAATATTGTTAGGAAGATTTCTTTTATTATTAGTGTAAAAATGATTTGTTTCCAAATAATCTCTAAAAAAATAATAGATAAAATAATTATACTCTCTCCATCCAATAATCTGTCTCACAAATCCTTCAATACTCGCAACATTTTTTTTGGTTATTTTTATTTTTTTTATCAATTTTATGATATCATGAGGAGTTATCAAACCTATATTTAGTATTGGTGATAATAATGAATGATAACCAAATTTTATTTTATCACTCATTGCGTCTTCATATTCACCAAAATTAAGTAATTTATGTTTAATAAATTGTTTTAACCATAATAATGAACTTTTTCTGGATATTGGATAAATAAAATGTTTAATTTCACCATAATTATCCTTGTAATGTTTTTCTACATATTTTATTGCGTATTTTGTATATTTGTCAGTATTTATTTTGTATTCTATTGGTTCTGTAATATTAGCAGGAAATTTATTTCTATTCAATTCATCAAAACTCCATTTTCCAAACAATGGTTTTTCACTATTATTATCCAATAATAAGTCATATTTAATTCTTTGATATTTGTAAAATACATCGTGCCTTATGGATTTCATTTTATTTTTTATTTCAATATTGTCATCAATACTATTCAAAAAATATGGTGTATCATAAATTTCAGTGTCATATATTTTTGCTAATTTGTTAATTTCATCTAATAAATCATTTTCAACAGGATTATACAATTTTATTTTTCTAGGATTATTTTCCTTCAAGAATTTTTTAAGATTTTTTGTTAATATTATGTCATCATTATTATCACAATAATATTTCATACTAGCAATATGAAGAACTAATTTCAGTTTATGAAATTTATATCTTGTGAAAAAATAATCGTGTTCTAATAATAAAATTTTGGTTTTTATATCAATTAATTTTTTAAAATAACTGAAATCAAATAACTGATGAGGATAGATTAAAATTATGTCTAACATACTATTCTTTATATTAGAAGCCATTATAAATTAATGATTTATCTTTGTCAATAATTAATTTATCATTTATAGACAGATTTAATGAAAATTCATCAAATGATATTTTATGTTGTGGAACAATTGAGTAATACAAATCTTCAACATAATTATTGTTAATATCATTATGAACTATCACATAATTAATACACATTTGAACTAATTTATTAAATCTATATGGGGCGTCAACAATGATAACAAGATTTATATTATTTTCATAATAACTCACCATAAGTGATAATAAAAATTCATTCCTAACAAATTTATCATTATCAAGATGAATAACAACAATCTTATTATTTGTGTCATTATCTAACATTTTTTTGATGCTAATATCCAATTTATCATTTATAGAATTGATATTATAATTTCTAAATACATCTTTCCAGATATTATAAAGTTCTTCATTCGTTTCATACAAATATATATTGTCAATATCATATTTATTCATAATCATATCAACAAGAGATACAGCAGTTTCAGTTTTGTTGATATTATCAGTGCCAACAATATAACTAAATGAGTATTCTTTATAGTCAGCATCTTCGAACAAATTAAAATTATAAATTTTCTTTTCTACTATTTTATTTTCATAAAATTCAGCATAATTTTTGTTTAATTCATCATAGGATTTTAAGTATTCATCATATTGTTGACAATAGTTACAGTATTTTACATCAAACTCATTTTTCTCATAAACAAAATTTTTCTCATTAATCTCATTAATTTCTTCATTCTTATTTTTGAACAATTCGTATGTTCTAATTACAGTTAATTCATTACGAGTATCAGAACCGTAAAAGTATTTTAGATAACTATTATTCTCTATTTTTTTAACACTACCAAAAATAATCTTGGTATTAGCATCGTGAAAAAGATATTCTCCCTCTTTTTGTTGTTCAGCAATGTCATTTATATTGTTATCATAAATTACGAGATTGTCAGTTTTCTCGATATTTTTCATAAAAGCAGGATAAGTATTGGGGTCGTTAATACTTCCGATAATGGTCTTGTTTTCAATACAGGCAATTGAATACATTGTGTGTTATATTACTATATATTATATTTATATTCAATGAGTTATCACTTTCAATTTTTTTTATAGTCCTTAATGAACTAATCCCGTAATAATATTAGACACTCCATTTACAGATTGAGTAAAACCAAATAATTTATCATTTTTACTTATAGTTACCAATTTTAATCCAACATTATTGTTATTAATAATTCTGTTAATTGTTGCTGGCGAGAAATGTAGTTCAAGTTCTGGGAAATCATTTAGATAATTAAAAAGTTCATTGGCAGCATTAACATATAATTTGAAAACTTTGTTAGTGGCAAAAGATGGAATTAATATAATATATTTATCATAGACAAAACAAGATACAATTTGAAAATTGTCATATGTCTTATTGTCTATTAATTCATCTTCTATTCTTAAAAATACTTCATTGCTAAGAATTTCTTTATTGTTAATATTTACCATCAAGACTGGAAAACCATTTTTATTAGAATTGCCACTAGACCATAACAATATATTAGTATGAACTGATGTTTTTAATTTTATGATACTATCAAAGTTAGGTGAAGAATTCAAATTATTTGGCAATTCATATTTATCTGTCATTTTAATATTATTAGTATTACTATTAAATTGTGCTTTGATAATAAATCTATTTTTTTGAACTTTATTAATTGTTTTCATTACATCACACAAATCATCTATTGTAGTATCTTTAAAACTATCACAACATTGATTTTCATATTTACAAGATAACCAAATTATATTATTACAACACTCAATCACATTTGTAGCACCAGTAATAAGATATTTTTCACTAAATAAATTATTTGTGTTGATAACTATATTATTTTCAACTGCTAATGTTTTAAAATTATAAACAAAACATTCATTGTTAGCACAAAATACTATTGCTTGATTACACGAAATCATTGACATCGCATTTATTTGTTTGTTTAATGTTGTTTTTAGAACATCAATATGAATGTGCATTATAATTTACATAAGCAAAAAATATTAATAAATAAACATAATAAATATATATTTTATATAAGAATACATAATGAAATACTCAGTTCTTAATAAACTTAATGTTGTATATACTACTAATAATATTTATGGTTCAATTGAATATGTAAAAAATAAACATAAAGACGCAATATATCTACCTACTGAATTTATTGATGAACCAGATAATTGGGAACAAGAACTTACAAATGAAAAACATAAAGAAGGAAAATATATATTATCAAATATTACAACAACAAAATTATTTTCAAAAATTAAAAAAGATGTTGGATTTATCTTTTCAAATATTATTTTTGAGATTAATTTACTTGATATATGGACTTTAATTGTTAATCCTGAACCAATTATTTTAAAAGAAGAAGAATATAAAACAAAATGGAATATTAAACTAGAACCAATTAAGCAACCTGAAATTATTACAACAAAAATGAAACCAGAAATTAGTATATTAGATATTAAAAACGCTCCACTAAAAAATTCAAAATATTTTTGTATTGGTTTTAATACAACTGATGCTTATTCTAAAATAGAAACAATAATAAATACTCATATTATAAATTCATCAATTTATGAAGAGCATATTTATATCATAACAAACACGGATGAAAAAATTAAATATTGGATAAAAAAATATCCCAATAGTTTTGTATGCTCTGAACTTGACAATGAAATTTTATATATGCTTACTCCTTTTGATAAAACAGAAAATAAGAAACTAATTATTTTAGATAACTGTATTACAAAAGATATAATATACAAGAAAAGATTTGCTGGATTACTTCACGGTGTAATTCCTATGATTATAATGTCTGATGACGAAGATATTTATACAACTCATATTCCATACGATTGTAATTATTTAATGATACATTCTTTTCCTGAAAAATGGAATGTAAAAACAAGTGAATTATTTTGTAAAAATTACCCAATTCTAAAAAATCATAAAGAATTAGTTAATTCACATCTTGAATGTATGAAAAATAAAAATGCTTTGGTTGTAAATTGTAAATTGCCTCATACTCAAATATTACAATTTTAGTTTTTAGAAGCATAAGCCAAAGAACAATAACCACCAATAATTCTTAAAACATTTAATGATAAATTAAATACATAAAAATTAACATTTGTCTTTAATAATATTTGTCTATACTTGCTTAATAATATTGTTTGTTCATTATTATTTGCCATATAATCATATACATCTAATGTTGCCATTCCTTTTTTATAATTATCAGTATCACTACTATACATTTTAATCATTTGTCTTGCTACTGTTATATCTAAATTACTATAAATATCTTCTTTGAATATTATTATATTAGTGTCAATATCTATATCGTGAGAATATATATCAACATCAGAATAAGAATAACATTGATTATCCAAAGTCATTGTTATTCTTACATCAGTTAATTTAGAAAAATTACATGTCCCTGTAGGTTGCATCTGTAATGGTTCTAATGAAAAACTATATAGATTTATTCCTCTTGTTGGACTTACTTTGTGATATACTTGGGGTTGGTATATGTCATAATAATTGCCATCAAGTTGAGAATTTCTTGCGATATTATTGAAATATAATTGTGAAGTGAGTATTGGATTATAAATAGTATTATTTTTGTTCAAACTATGGTCGTACCATTTACATTCTGTATATCCATTTGTATTATTTGTATATTTGTCGTGAGTTATTACCCAAATAAGTTCTTTTGATGGACAAATAAAATATAAATTAGCATTCAAATCAAAATAATCTTGTGTTTTTGTTTGTATTATTTCTACCAAATATTCGTGTCCAGATTGCGCAAATCTTTTTCTTTCTAAACTGTCTAAAAATATATAATCCATCCATATATCCCCATAAAGCATATATCCTGATGAATTCCAAAGATTTGTCAAATTAATATTATTAATTATTTGTGTATTTGTTAGTGTAAAATTTGGCATATTCTTTTTTATAAATCCTATCATTTCAGCAGTCAAATTATACTCATTATTATTTATTGTTGTGTTGTAAATTCTTTCTATGTAAAATACATCTTCAAATTTTCTTAATTTAACATCAATTCTTAAATCATTATATTGTGATGCTATCAATGGAAAACTCAATCCATTAAATTTATTAAACCAAAATGACATTGGCACATAAATGTCATAAACTGGTTTAGTGTTATTATTAAAGTCTGTCAAATCACTAACATTACCTATTAATTTATTATAAGACTCAATTTGTGCTTCCTTGTAAGTTAGTTGATACCAAATATTAATCCAAATACCTAAGTGACTATCTATTTTTTGTCCTCCAATATAAATATCAATATAATCTATTATCGAATGACCCAAATTTTTAACCCACGCACATTTTATATTTGTGTCAGTAATTATTTTATTTTCTTTTTCTATAGTTAGATATTTCTCATAATATTCATCTTGTAATTTTATACAATTTTTAATACCTTTTGATGCTACATAATCAAAAAAATATTTTTTTATTATATTATCTTTATCAATTTCTGACATAGATGGATGTTGTACAGTTAAATCAATAAACATTTGTGGTTTAATATTAGTATCAAAATTTGTGAAAATATAATACAAATCAACATCATCATAATCTGTAATAATATTGCGAAAATATGTTATAATTGAACTTATAGTAAATGTTCCAGTTCTATTTGTGCCAGGATATGTTAATATAGTTGGTGGTGTTGATGCGGGAGGAATTATTAATGTTCCATTATAATAATTTGTAATATTTGTTTTCATATTTGCCCAAGATACATTTATAGCATTTGTATCAGCATATATTATTTTATATATATTTGTATTGACTAGCATATATACATTACAAATCTCGTTATATGTATTAAGACTATTTGATAATAAATAATTAGTCAAATAACTAGTATTAATTCCAACATCTTTTTTTGTTATATTTATTTGTGGCAAAGTAATATGTAAATATGATTTATGTATCAAGTCTCCATTTTTAGGAACAACTATTTGCGTATATTCACCAAATTTTACTGCTTTGTCAAAATTAAGAATAATTGACTCCATAGCAAAATGTGTATATCTTCTATAAACTGACTTATAAAATGATATTTGTGGATTGCCAGTTAGAAATATATCTTTAACGGCATAAGATGCTAAATTTATTAATCCTCCTGCCATATTTTATTATTGTTATTTATTATTTTTGTTTTTTATAAGGCACTAATGAAAAAATCTATTATTGAAAAAGATTTAATTAAAATATGATAAACCAATAACACGTCCCAAACCTAATAATAATCCCACACTAAACAAACCAGCAATAACAGCATTTGCCATATTCATATTATAAATAGTTGTATTATCATCTTTAAATTTATTCAAAGTATAAACACTTGTGACACAAGAAAAAACAAAATAAGCAATTAATAATAGAACTCCTCCTAATGCTAACCCAACATAGTGTCCTTTATCAAGTAAATTTATTAGTTCAAGTGGCGACATATATATAATATATTTATATATTTTAATTAATAAATATTGTAGCACTAACACCAGAAGACACTCGCCACACATTGTAGCACAATGAATAAGACCTAAATGATGCTGTATTTGATTTGCTAATAATATTATTCGCTTTTATGCCTAATTCTATTAAATCTATTTCTGTCATATTTGTTGTTCCAGAAGGATTGCTTTCACAAGGAAACAAAGAATAAGAATACATAAAACATCCTCTTGGTAGAACATTATTTGTATGCTGTATTGGTTGTATATATTCATAATAAACACTTGTTCTTTGGGATATTCTATCTTGTGAATTTAATTTTATCAATGTTTGTGTTAATAAACTTTCTTGAGTATTATTATCATAAAAAGAAGTATAATTATAAATTTCATTTGCGTAAATCATATTATCAAGTTGAACTAACCAGACTGTTAATTTACATGGTTGGTCGATTGTTAATTGAATTTTGGGATGTGTTCCTTGGATTGTTATTTGTGGTGTGTAATACAATTGTTCTATTAAATAATCCATTTTCGCACTCAAAAATTTCTTTCTCTCATCAATGTCAATATATATGTAATTTACTAATATTACACAATCAATCATATTAATATTCTTATAAGTTGTATTATTATAAATAACAAATGATGTTGCTGACACCTGAGGCGAAACGTAATAACCATTTGTGATATTATATATTGGTGCTGATGCGTCTAACTTATTTTGTGATATTGGCGTGTAATATAATTTTTGTGTTATAATGTCATAATCATAATATATTCCATAATTTGTTGTTCCAGTAAGACTACTTGCCTGTGCTATTATTTCATACTTTTCAAAATTCACTAAATAATTGCTACACTGAATATAATAAGTTGGTATTACTAATAAACATTCACTAAGAGGATTAAATGATATATTAATATTTATGTTGTCAAGTTGCATACTCACAAGAGGCACGGATAATCCAGAATCACGACAAAACCAAAAATACAAGGGAACATAAACAATATATTGTTCTTTTGAAGATGAAAATTCTGTTAGTTCTTTAACATTGCCAATTAATTTATTAAATCCATTGTCCTTAATATTTCGTGTTGTTAGACAAGACCAAATATACATCCATTCACCGTAATGCTTGTCAATAATTTTATTTCCTATTTCCACTTCAACATAATTGATCATTGAAAATCCAATATATTTGTTCCATCTACATTTAGCATTTGGCAGATTAATATATGGCAATGTTATTTTCATACACATTTTGTTCGCTAAATCACCTTCTGTTGATATTTTACAAGTGTATTTTTTGCCAAAATTAGGTTGTTCTTGAAAATTCTGAGGAACATCTTCCGTAGCAAAATTTGTATGTCTTCTATATATTTGTTTAAAAAATGTTATTTGGGGTTTTCCATTTAAATATACATTTTCTTTGCCATATGCTACTAACTGAACTAGACCACCCGTCATTATTTATTATTGAAAAACAAAAATAAATAAGAATAAAAAAAGCAATGATTATTAGAATCCAAAACCAACAGGTTGTAATTGGAGAACATTTAAACCATTAGTAAAACTCGATACTAGTTGGTTATATTGATCGCAACTGCCCTGAATTTGTTTAGAGCATAGTTCATAATCTGCTTTCAGTTTTTCGCCCATAGCATTGTCATCACCAGCAATATCAGCAAGTTCTAACACTTCTGCTTCATCACCTGGGCGACAGTTTCTGCTTCCCAATGAATAAGAATAAATCTTTAATTTCTTCTCGATGAGAGTACGAAGACTTGCCTCAATTTTTCCAATAAGTGCTATATCACTCTTAAGATGGCTTAAATCACTATCGCTAATTCTTTTACCTTGTGATTTTAGTTGATTTACAACAGCATTGAGACTTGCTTCTAACATATTAGCACAGCAAGCATTATCTGTAACACCACCAGATTGTTTGGTAATTCTGCCACCAGACATTAAAAATTTACCGATGGTGCTATTCTGGTTCACGTAATTGACACTACCGCCCAGTTGATAGAACGCGTTCATAGGTGCGTATACTTGTTGGGGACATAGTGGAGAACTGGTTTCATTACGCGGTGGTTTAGTTCGTAAGGTTTCGCATTGTTTTTTCTTTTGAGCGATTTTAAGTTCACGGTAGCAGTCAACATCTTCTTGTGTATTCAGTAACAGGTAATTTGCTGGATCAGAACATAGTTCAATACAATCAACAATAAACTTAATTACGTTAGGACTTTTATTGCTACAAGGAAAACTATTTTTCCAGTCTTTTGCTCTAGGTGGTACTAACACACAATCGACACGTTGAAGATGAACGCCGAATAGTTTAAATAGTTTTTGTAATTCGTCTGATGATAGTGATTTAACGAATTCTTCTGCGTAGTTGTCACCTTCCGGAATTCCCTCAATACACTTACATAATTGATTTGTATCCCCATAAGCAATACATTTAAGCAATGCTTTATCGTTCCAGTTAGATGCCCAATTTGCTACACGTTCTCCTTCCGGTTTAAGTTGTTCTCCTCCTTTATCATCTTTCTTGTATAACCATGTGGAATTACCAAACAACTTGTCAGTTGCGTCTGCGGTTGATGAAGGGCCAAAATTTCGGAGTAATTCACTAATTTTGCCACTATCATCTGCTGGTTTTTCGATTGATTTATCTGCCATTGCTTGCAAATATTCAATTTTTGCGTCTTTTGAAAAATTTGCTGGTGGTAATCCTCCTGTCCCACCTGTAAGATGATATTTTTTTTTAAATTTTTCTGCACCTTCTCTTCCTAGTTGTTTTTCTAGATTACGAAACGCATACTCAGTGTCTCGTTTTAATTGTGCAGGAGTACGACTATAAGTCGGGGTCATAATTTTAGAACAATCAAACTGTTTGGCAAATTCTCCCATACCTATGATGTCGGCTCGCAATTTAGCAAATTCAATATTTGCGTGTTGTAACGCGTTTGTTGCTTTTTCCCACGGGTCACTCACCTTTTTCTCCACAACCTCCTCCTCCGCCTCCGCCGCCGCCTCCTTCGCCTTCGCCGCCTCCGCCGCCGCCTCCGCCGCCTCCTTCGCCTTCGCCATAATATTCACTAATCTATCCTTAAATAATTCTACTGTTTCTACTAATCGCTCTGCTGCCATTTCTCTAGTTATATACTCACTCAAGAAAATAATTTTTTTCTTATATTATAAATTATTTATATTCCCCAATTATATAATGCTAATAATTTATATCATCCTTATACTAATATTTTTTGCTATGATATACAATTTCTGGATGATTACAAAAGAAGACTTTACCCATAAACCCATCTCCAATACTACCCCCAAACCCATCCCCAAACATGTAAAATTCACCATATACCATATGTCGGGTTGTCCTCATTGTGATGTCATTATGAAGGGTTCTCCTTCTATTTTCTCCCGATTGAAAAATGAATTTAAAAATTACCCAAATGTCCAAATTTTACAATTCCAAAGTGGCAAAGATAAAGAAGCAAATGGATACACATCGTTTCCTACTATAAAACTATCTCACAATAATAAAGACGAGTTTTATGAAGGTGAAAGAAGTTTTGAAGGAATGCGGGATACCATCAAACGTGTCTTATAAATATTCTTATAAATATTCTTTTTCTAAACTATCACAAACTTCTTTTATTTCATCTTTACGCTCAATATTGTCTAACATATATTTAGGAACATCCCCCATACCATAATGAGCACCATACAACCCGCCAGCAATTGCTCCCACTGTGTCAGAATCTCCACTATGTAATATGGAATAAACAACTAATTTTTCCCACTTGCCATCACAATCTAAAAGAGCATCATATGCCATAATCATACATAAATAACCACTTGAACCCAATTGAATACTCGCATCATCTTTAAAAAAATTGTCGTGATAGTATCTAATTCTGTGCATTGGATTGGCAAACGCGCGATTTCTAATGGGTTGTCTATTATCATCAAATTTTGTGTCATAATATTTCATCCAATATCTAATATAAGTTTGATGGTCGTAAATTTGTTCTAAATTATCAAGAGATAAGAATTTTTTTACTTCTTTGCCATTAAGATGTTCCAATAATAATCCTATCCATTTTTTAATTTCTATTTTTTGTAAAGCAAAAGCAACAAATAAGGCACAAGTTGCTCCAGCAAGATAACCAAAGGCGTTGTTGTGGGTTAGTTGGGATAGAGAAATACTCAGATTTATTAATTCAGGGATATTATTATGAAAACAAGCACCTACAATAAGACTTCTCATTGCTCCCCCATTGCCCCCCGCCATAATATCATATTTGGCATTTCTGGCGTCAAAATCTTTTGTGAATTTCTTGATATATTTAGATGTTGTATTTCCAATGTATCTATTAAATTTATCATTCCACATTTTTTCTGCTTCTTCTAACATGTATTTTTTAGTATATTTTATAATTTTGTCTTTGTGTAATAATCCTTTTGCTACGGCAATATGAAACATTGTGTCATCTGATATTTTCCATTTGCTAATATCAATCCCATTAATACCCCCCAAGTCAATAAATTCATAAATCATTTCATTTACATAATCAAGAACTTCTAATTTTTCAGCATCGTGATAATTAAATTCCCAATCACCATTTTTGAAACCAATTGTGTCTCCCAAAGCGTGTAAAATCATAATATTGTAATAATTATTTGGCATATAATATATTGTTATAAATTATTTTATAATATGTGCCAAAATATACTAAATATTCATATTCATATAATTTATGACTGATAAATATGATTATTACAAAATATTAGGAGTTTTACCAACTGCTACACATGATGAAATTAAAAGAGTGTATCAAACAAAACTAAAAAAGATGCATCCTGATAAGATAGAACAAACAAAGGACAATATATTAAAATATAAATTAGTGAGACAAGCAGGAGACTTACTAACAAATCCAAATGAGAGAATAGCGTATGATATGGACAGACAACAAGGCACTGAACATTTAGAAAATTTTAAGCAACAGAAAGATAATTTTAAATCTTTTATGACTTTACAAACAAATAGTATGACACAAGAAAATAAAAAATTAGCAGAATTAGAATTTGAAAAAGAATATGTAAAAACAAAAAAAGATAAAGTTATTGATACTGATGATTTTCAGAGAAAGATAGAAACATTAGAACTTGAAAGAGAAACACAAATGAATGAAATTTCATACAAAAATATATTTAATAATAAATCTTTTGACAGCAAGAAATTTAATAAATATTTTGAGAAAACAAGTAAAAATGATGAGATAATAAAATATAATCCCGACAATATATTCGCATATAATGATGACAATATTGGAACAAATAATAATTTCTCATTGATTGATGATGATAATGACTCATCACAAGACACGGATATTGACCTAGATAGTATTAGCGATAACGAAGAAACGCAAGAAGATATTAATAAAATTCTAGAACACTTAAAAACTGATAGAGAAACACAAAATAATGAATTTGATAGTTTTATGGAAAATGGCAAATATAAGTCTTCATTGGATGACAAATATGGTGTGTCAAATTCATTAGGATTTATGGTTGGAACTGATATCAGAGGCAACCAAAATAATAACTATAATATTGAAAAAGATTATGAAGAAATTTATAAAGAACTCACCCAATAAAAATTGAAATAAAAAAGAATAAATACCATATATATTATACATAAAAATGATTAACGCATACACTGATGGAAGTCTTAGAAGAACAAAACAAGGTATCATATGTGGATATGGGATTTATTTTCCTAATAATGAACTTCCTAATGTATCAAAGAAATTTACACTTGAACCAATAACAAATAATAGAGCAGAATTGTATGCTATCTATCAAGCAATAAAAAGAATAACAAATAATCTAAAATTTGATGTTATCAATATTTACACAGACTCTGATTACTCACAAAAAAGTCTAAATGTATGGATAAAAAAATGGAAAACTAATAATTGGATGAATAGCAAGGGACAACCAGTTGAAAATCAAGATATAATAAAAAAGATAGACGCATTAAGAAATAAATATTTAGATAAAATATTTATTCATTGGATTAGAGCGCACACAAATAAAAATGACATACATAGTATAAATAATAAAAAAGCAGATGAATTAGCAAATATATCAGACTAATAAATATTCTTCACAAATTTTTACTAAAACATACATTGATTTTTTTATATATATTTTAGTATCTGGACTGATTTGTTGCCATAATTCTTTAAAATGAAAAATATATTTAAAAGCGTCATTTTTCTCTTCTTCTGGAACATCATCGTAATTATTATTCATAAAAAAGTCTTCATTTTCTTCAAGAAGATTATGACGATATTTGTCATTACTATAAACTTTTTTTAGAAACATATTAATTGGGTCTTTTGAATGCTGACTTACAAAAATATCAAAAATTATTTTAATTTTGCTAAATTGTGGGTCTTTATATTTATCAACAATATGTTTTATCATTCCTTCTACTACTGTATTAAATTTAAAAATTAACTTTTTTCGTTTCTCTTCTTTATCTTTTGATGCCATATTATAATTAAATATATTTATATTTAATTTATTTTTTGTGCTAATTTGTTAAAATTTAAAAAGACTATAAATAATAAATATGGAAAATGATAAATATTTAAAAGAATACATGCATCGATTTACATTAAGCAGTGTCAGTCTATTAATGTTATTACAACAAGTAAATGAGAGAGACACTAATGAGACTAAATCAAAGGAACGCTTTATGAATACAAGTTCAAAATTAGTCACTAGTATGAAAAATGCTGATGATGATTATGATTATACAAAAATGATTAAGAAATCATTTGGCATTTTAAAAGACAATAAATTTAGCAAACTCTTAAAAGAAAAGAGTTATGAATTATTTAATTTGAGAAATGATGACAAACAAATTATAACACTTATTGACGGCATTGATTTGCGGGTTGGTTATAAACTAATGACAGAAGAAGAATTAACTAATTTTTGGCAATATGTATATTTATATTGTAGTTCAGTATTGAATATCATTAAAATTAATAATGTTGAGAAATTCACTAAATATACAAAAGTTATTGACACTCTCGCATACATAGAAGAAGATATCAAAAAGACTGGAATTATGGTTGCGAATAAACTTTTCAATCCATTTTTAGGATTACTAAAAGACAATGGTGAATATAGTCTAGAAAGTTTAATAAATCAAACTACTAATCAATCAGGTGCTAATATTAAAGATGGAGTTGGAGGTGAATCACAAACATTAGATTTTATGATGAATATGATTGGCATTAATAAGATTGTTGATGAAGACAAATTAAAAGAAGGACTAAAAGATTTGGGTGAGGAACAAATTAGTGAAGCAACTAATTTACTAACACAAATTTTAGGAGTTGATGATGACCAAGAAATTAATGGTGTCTGCTCTGATTTACTAGGTGGTTTAGTATCAGGATTGAAAACAGATGGACTAAACAAGAAAACTGCTGAGACTGTATTTGAGAAAGCAAAAGGCATTGACAAAAAACATATGGAAAAAATGGGAAAGGGTATTATGAATTTTCTAAGTGATGGAGAAGAAAAATTAAAATCGATGAAAGATAAAAAAGGAAATAAAATTATCAATGATGATGTTCTAGAAAATATGCAACAACCATTAGCTATGCTTAAAACAATGATGGGAAACAAAGGAACAGGCGGTGCTGGTGGTGCTGGTGGTGCTGATATAGGAGCTATGATGAGTGGTTTAATGGGAATGATGAAAAATATGACCCCAAATAGTATGAATAATTTGGACTGAAAATTGAAAAAATCAATAGTTTGTAATTCTCATTAAATAAATAAATAAATCTTGTGCTCAATGCCTTATTTGTTTCAATCTAGCGACTCTTTCAATGGAGACGTTGCTACTGTTGTTGCTACTACTGTTGTTGCTACTGTTGTGCAGAATACGTACAACATCAATTTTCAAGGCGCAAACGTACCGCCAGCCTGTTTTCTAACATATCGTGATAATGGGGACGATTTTACCATTACAGGGTTATCTTCTGCTATGGAATTTTGCGGGAAGAGTGTTGTATTTAAACCAACTCTGAAGTCACATGAGTTAATGGAGTTGCGCGGATTATTTGCTGTAATGTTATTTAACCATTTCAACTACTAGAACACCAAACCAAACACAAAAAAAAATTACCAATTATTTTATCATAAAAAATATTAGAAAATATTATTTTTTACTCTTCATGTTTTATTTCGCCCCATAGTTCCGGGTATTTTTGAGGCGTTTCCATATACGAGACAAACACCTCACTCAACTCAACATTGTATTTGACAGTATCAACAAGCAACCACAACTCTTCTGGAACACCAAACTGCCAATGATTAGAAGTTGCTGACAAGTAGCAATATGTTTTTTCATCATCATCCGGTTCGCCTTCTTCGCATCGAAATGATACTTTCTTAATGCGTTTTTGTTCTGGTTCTTGTTCCGGTTTTTGTTCCGGTTTTTGTTCTGGTTCTGGTTCTGGTTCTTGTTCCAGTTTTCGTTTTCTCTCCATTTTTGTGTTAGGTTATGTTATTATAGATATTTACAAAATTGAAATATACCATTTTTTCAATTTTTATTACATATTTTTTGTGCTTAGAACAATCATTAAATATTATTTTCCATATAATAATGAGCAATATTGTTGAGATATTTAGTTACAAAGATTTACACAAAATGATTGGCACAAAATTAGACATTGTTTTGGGTCTTACTGATGCTACACAAAAAACACCAGAATATAAAAATATGAAAATAGCAATCAAGAAATTTTTATTAACAAAATCAAAAGAATATTCACACGTAAATTTTGTGTATGTTGAAATTAAAACAAAAGAATTACAACAACAAATTACTAAATTATTAAATTTTACAGAGATAATATATCCTAAAATTGTTTATATTCACGACAAAACAAAAGCACTTGTTGAAACATCACCTGACAAAAATAGTATGTATATTGTATTTAAAAATTGTATGGAACAATTTTATAAAGAACCACCCCAATATACAAATAATGAAGAAGAAGAAGATAATATACAAGAAAATGCGCAAGACAATGCACAAGACAACGCACAAGACAACGCACACAAAAACGCACAAGACAACGCACAAGACAACACACAAGAAAAATTTGCATATTTAAATAAAAAATATAAGACAATGAATGAGGAATATTTAAAGAATATTATTAATAGAAAGAAGATAGAAAACAAAAATGAAACATCTGATAGTTCAGAATCACCTAGTAGTTAGAAAATGATTATTCTTTTCAAGTTAAACAAAATATAAAAATGCCTAACTATAATATGGCAGACAGATTTTGGTTAAATGATTTTAAAATATTATATGAGAATAAAGCATATTTAAATTTTATTCCTACAAAAGAGATGACAAGAATAGAACAGTTAAACGCAATCTCACGATTATGTTTTTATGCTTTTTTTATTATATTATTATTTGGCAATACAACGAAACTATTAATTATTCCTATTGTTACTCTAATATTAGTAATAATATTTTATAACTTACCCAAAGTTCAAAGAATTAAAAGCAAAGAAGATAAAGATAACGCACAAAATATTAATGATATATACACATTAGACGAATATCGCTTATTTGAGAAAGGCACATGTAGAAGACCAACAAAAGATAATCCAATGATGAATTTAACAGCAGAAGATTATAATAAAGATGTTTCTATGGCGTGTAATGCTGATGAAGACAATATTGTAAAAACTCAAATTGATGACAATTTAGATAAAGATTTATACAAAGATATTGAAGATGTATTTGATAGAAAAAATTCAGAGAGACAATTTTTCACAGGAACACAAGACATTAAATATGACAGCGAGAAATTTGCAAGATGGTGTTATAAATTTCCACCAACTTGTAAAACAAATCAAGAAAGATGCTTGAATTATGCTGATTATAGAATGTTATAATAATCGTTTTAGTTCATTATCATTTTCAGTATATCGCATACTTCTCAAATGACAAATAAAATTATCTTTCCCAAATGGATTATTTAGTAATATAAATTTTAGTTTTGGATATTTCTCAACTAATATATTTTTCACAAAAAAATTTGTATTATTCCATTTATCATTTATATATCATCTTATTTTTAATCACAAAAATTGAAACTTATTTATTTAGATAATGTTATAAACATATATCAATATATATTTACAATGAATAATCAAGATAAAGGCTATTTATACGAAATTCAAATAAGGGATTACATTATAAATGAATTAAAATTTCCTGCTTATTTGTGGAAAGATACACCAGAAACTATACTTTTACAAAATAATATTATTGGTTCTCATAATCATAATAGATTAAGAAGAATAGAAAATAAAATAAATTCATTGAGAGATACTGGAATTGATGTTATTCAGATTGAAAATGATAAATGTAGTTTAGTTCAATGTAAAAATGGATATAAGAAAGGTATTAAGATGGAAGATTTAGCAGGTTTTATGTGTTGGATAAGTACTCTTGATACTCTAAAAGGTTATATTTATTACACTGATAAATTATCAATTAATATTCTATCTCTACCAAAAAATAAAAGAATTGAATATATCAAACAACCATTTAAACAAAATATCATTGACGAAATTAATGTTTTAGAAAAATATGAGCCATATGATTATCAACAAATAGCAGTTAATAAATTCATAGAACATTTTGAGAAAAATAATAGAGGTATTTTATCAATGCCTTGTGGAACAGGAAAAACAATGACATCTTATTTAATTTCTCAAAAATTCAAACAAATAATTATATTAAGTCCATTAAAGGAATTTGCTAAACAAAATCTTAACAGATATATTGAATATGGGTATGAAAATAAAACATTATTAGTAAGTTCAGATGGTTGCAGAGATGTTAAAGAAATTAAAAAATTCATTAAATCGAATAAATCATTTATAATATCATCTACTTTTTGCAGTATTGATTGTCTAATACAAGTTTTAGATAAGTGTAGCAATCCATTAATAATTATAGATGAATTTCATAATTTGTCTAAAAATAATATTATTGATGAAGAAGATGACTTTTATAAAATTCTTAATTCAAAACATAAAATTATGTTTATGTCAGCTACACCAAGAGTGTATGAATTAGAAGATGAGTTAGAAGATACTGAACATATATTTGGTGAAATATTTTACAAGATGAGTTTTAATGAAGCAATTGAAAAGAAATTTATTACAGATTATAAAATTTGGTTGCCATCTATACATGAAGATAATAGTCAGTTAAATAAAGAATTATCGATTTATGAAATTGATGAAGTTATTAAATGCAAATGTAATTTCTTTTTTAGTTGTTTGCTTAATTATGGTTCTAAAAAATGTATAATATATTGTCAAGACACAAATGAAATAAATTTAATGATTGAAGCAATGAATAAGTTGAATGAATTTTATTGTTTGGATATTGGAATAAATCAAATTACAGCATCAAATACAGAAAAACAGAGAATGAAAGTTTTAGATGATTTTAGAGAAAGGGGCGATATTCAGTTATTGTTTAGTGTAAGAATATTAGATGAATGTATTGATATTCCAAGTTGTGATAGTATATTTATAACATATCCAACCAAATCAAAAATAAGAACTATTCAAAGAATGAGTAGATGTATGAGAATAAATAAATCAAATCCTTTTAAAGTTGGAAATATATTTATTTGGTGTGATGAATATGATAAGATTTTGGAGACATTGAGTGGGATTAAAGAGTATGATATTATGTTTAAGGATAAAATTAAGGTAAATAGTATTGGATTTTTTGTGGAGGGTGTTGATAAAGGATGTGAGATAGATAATAAGTTAGTGGAGAAATATATAATGGGTGTGAAAGAATTTAGGTGTATTAGTTGGAATGAGAAATTGGAACAAGTTAAGAAGTATATTGATGATAATGTTAAGAGACCATCTAATAAAAATAAAGACACTAAAATATTGGGTCAATGGATATCATACCAACAAACAAATTATAAATCAAAAAAATACATTATGAAAAATTCCGATATATATAATAAATGGACCGAATTTATAACTTCAAAAAAATACAAGAAATATTTTATGTCAAATGAAGAGGAATGGCAAAGTAATTTAAATCTTATAAAAAAATATATTGATGAAAATAATAAAAGACCATCCGAATCTGATAAAAATAGGGACATCAAAATATTAGGTCAATGGATATCACACCAACAACAAAATTATAAATCAAAAGAACACATTATGAAAAATTCCGATATATATGATAAATGGACAGAATTTATAACTTCAGAAAAATATAAGAAATATTTTATGTCTAATGAAGAGGAATGGCAAAGTAATTTAAACCTTGTAAAAAAATATATTGATGAAAATAATAAAACTCCATCCACACATGATAAAAATAGGGACATCAAAACATTGGGTCAATGGATATCAACTCAACAAAAAAATTATAAATCAAAAGAATATATTATGAAAAATTCCGATATATATGATAAATGGACAGTATTTATAACTTCAGAAAAATACAAGAAATATTTTATGTCAAATGACGAGGAATGGCAAAGTAATTTAAACCTTGTAAAAAAATATATTGATGAAAATAATAAAACTCCATCTGATAAAAATAGGGACATCAAAATATTAGGGTGGATATCAAATCAACAAACAAATTATAAATCAAAAGAATATATTATGAAAAATCCCAATATATATGATAAATGGACAGAACTTATAACTTCAGAAAAATATAAAAAATATTTTATGTCTAATGAGGAGGAATGGCAAAGTAATTTAAACCTTGTAAAAAAATATATTGATGAAAATAATAAAACTCCATCCACACATGATAAAAATAGGGACATCAAAATATTAGGTAATTGGCTATCAACTCAACAACAAAATTATAAATCAAAAGAATATATTATGAAAAATTCCGATATATATGATAAATGGACAGTATTTATAACTTCAGAAAAATACAAGAAATATTTTATGTCTAATGAAGAGGAATGGCAAGATAAAATAAACCTTATAAAAAAATATATTGATGAAAATGATAAAAGACCGTCCAATAGTGATAAAATTAAAGACACCAAAACATTGGCTGAATGGATATCAACTCAACAAAAAAATTATAAATCAAAAGAATATATTATGAAAAATTCCGATATATATGATAAATGGACAGTATTTATAACTTCAGAAAAATACAAGAAATATTTTATGTCAAATGATGAGGAATGGCAAAGTAATTTAAATCTTATAAAAAAATATATTGATGAAAATAATAAAAGACCATCTGATAAAAATAAAGACACTAAAATGTTGGGTCAATGGTTACATCATCAAATTACAAACTATAAATCAAAAAAACAAATTATGAAAAATTCCGATATATATGATAAATGGACAGAATTTATCAATAACCCACAATACAAACAATATTTTAACTAAATATATTTTATTTTATCATAAATTTTTAAATGTGTTTTAAACATATTTAAAATTATAAAATTATATTATGGAGTTGTCTCATTGGTGTATTGATATTTTATATTATTATAAATAATAATATAAAATTTTTGGGAAATTTTTAGAGAACTTTTTGGGAAACATAAAATAATATTTATTTTGGGTTTATTTATGTTATAATAATGTTGTTTTATTGGATAAATTCATTCTCAATATTTTTTGTTAATTGTCTCATAAAAATAAAATGTTCCATTTTAATTTTATTATAATTTAATCATTATTATTAGTAATATAACATTGACATTGAATATAACCATCATTATTAATTATTTTTCTTTCAAGATTTGTATCATATTTAATAATTTCAAGATTTGCAGAAAACCAACAATATATATTTGTGAATGTCTTAAATTCATACGCTTCGTAATTAAGTATATCATAATCACCTATTATTTGAAAAACACATTCAGAATCTTCGTCTTTATGAATTTTTTTGAATATATTAGGATAATTTTTATATCGTTTTATTCTTGTTTCATCAAATAATATCATATAATTTGAACCAACAATAGGTAATTCTATAATTATATTACCCCAGTTATATATCATATTAAATGATATTGTGATTGGTGAATACAAAAAATCACAAATGAAATTATACAAATATTTTTCAATTAATAAATTTGATAATTCTTTTTCAATAATTTTATTCATTTTTATTTATAATAAAATAATATTGTTATAATATTTATATATCAATTTTTTTGTAACTCACTATACACCAGTTATATTCTCTCCATAACTAAAAGTATATTTGTTCCAAACAAATTTTTCAATCATTGGAATATGCAATACTTGTAAAGTATCCATTTTTTTACACATACTAA
>Ga0214923_10001136_pt1 | contig 38508 bp, 33 predicted proteins | sample LL1510_MetaG_FD_177993 | JGI IMG/M metagenome (GOLD analysis project Ga0214923, IMG submission 177993) | Freshwater microbial communities from Lake Lanier, Atlanta, Georgia, United States - LL-1510 | ecosystem: Environmental > Aquatic > Freshwater > Lake | place: USA: Georgia | collected...
CGTGACAGACCATCATCACATGCCCAAACCCTCTCCTTCAATCAGTATTATTGGCGCTGGCAGCTGGGGAAGCGCTCTGGCACTCATGCTCGCACGCACAGGCAAACACCTCACGCTCTGGGGGCATGACTCTAGCTACCTAGAAGAGATCAAAGCATCACGGATCAATACGCGTTACCTACCAGGGATTGAATTTCCAGAGAATATTGAGCTAACCTCCAATCTTGCCAAGGCGGCGGAGGCCGAGGTGCTCTTTTTTGTGGTTCCTTCGAAATTTTTTCGTTCCCTGGCAAGCATATTGGCAACGCATATCCCATCGCCTACGCAACGCGTCATTGTGAGCTGCACCAAGGGACTGGAGCATGCCAGTGGAAAACTCATGAGTGAGATTTTAAGAGAATTTCTCCCAACTGCCTCGCTTGCCGTTTTATCAGGACCCAATCTTGCCGGTGATATTGCCCGTGGCCTCCCTGCCGCTGGTGTACTCGGGGCAAAGGACGCATCCACGATAGCATTATTACAGTCTCTTTTTCTCACAACACATTACCGCCTCTACACCAGCAGTGATGTTGCTGGCATTGAACTAGGAGGGGCTTTAAAAAATATTTTTGCCATTGCTACCGGCGTCTCTGATGGTCTTGGGATGGGTGAAAATGCACGTGCTGGTCTTGTGACCCGTGCGTTAGCCGAAATGATACGACTCGGTGTGGCTATGGGCGGGCGTCCACAAACCTTTGGTGGCTTGAGTGGTATTGGTGACCTTATGGCAACGTGTTTTAGCGCACAAAGCCGCAATCATCAATTCGGCTATCAACTCGCTCAAGGTCAATCACCAGAACATATAGAGCACTCGATGACGATGATTGCCGAAGGGCTCTTTACTGCTCGTAGTGCCCAGGCGTGTGCTCAGAGGCTAGGTGTTGAGACACCGATCATTGATGCCGTTGTCGCCGTACTCACTCAAGGCAAGTCACCTCAAGAGGCGATGAAGGAACTGATGGGAAGACGTTTGAGAGCTGAAGAAGATCTCTTTGTTACAGAAGATTAAAAAACCAAGATCCTCGCCTCCTCAGCCTCTATGAATCGGATCATTGTCAATGTGACAAGTCACTTTTTATCTTCTTGCAGCGAGCAATAGGCTCTCACAAGCGTGAGATCATGTGCATAAGTGACCTTGATATTGGGCTCGTGATGTTCAATCAACTGCGTTTTGATCCCCTGACAGAGCAAGGCGGCAACCTCATCTGTGGGCAAGTGTTGCAAGCCACAGGGACGATTTAAAAGATGCTCTAAATCACGAGCACGAAATACCTGGGGTGTTTCCATCGACCAGAGGTCTGTGCGATCGACTGTTTCTGCTGCCTTTTCATTGTTATCACTGCGATGGAGTGTGTCGCTCACACGACGAGCAAGTGCTGCTGCTCCTGCTTCATAAGCAGCCTTACAGACGCGCTCGATCTGTTTTCCTGTAATGAGCGGGCGCGCTGCATCATGGATAGCAATGAATTCGGTTGTCGGGGAAACCAGCCTTAACCCGCATATTTCATACTGATTCGTCGCGAGGCGCTGCGAATCGTGATGTAGACAAGGAAGGTGATGGATTGGGACGACGGCTGTATGCTTCATACTGCCCGAGGAGCAATTCGAAGCTGACGCAGTATCCATCAGGTGTTCGCAAGCCGTAGCAGAATCGGTGTGAAATATGCGGGTTAACCCAGCAAGGACAGACTCATGACGCGTGCTCCCTCCAGCAATGATATGAATCATCGTACTGGCTTGGCCAAGGTCTAGCGCATCAAGCGCCTTGGTAAAGGCTCCTTCACTCTTAGGAGGCACAACCAAAAGAATCGAGGAAATCATAGGGGCCTCTAAAAATGCCTTCACACTATAGGTAAAGAGAGGCTTATCATGAATCATGGCCATGAGCTTATCTCCACCAAAGCGACTGCCAGCTCCTGCTGCAACAAGGAGCGCAGTGGTTGAAGGATAATGTGATGTCATAAAATTACTCTAAGAAAGATTGTCCTCTACAGGCAAGCTCCCAGCTAGCCCTATTTCATACTGATCGACTGCAGGGACTGGGGAGTTCTTTAGGAGAGCGTTATTCACTATCCTCAGAAACATGCTTTCAAGACATCTCGGCTGGAGGTAATGATGGAACCTCTATTTTTTCTGAATTGGTCTGGGGCCATGGCTGATCAGATTTTTCCCACTCATGCCAGGCAAGCTGATCGCTTCCCCCTAGATTTTTCCAGAGTTCATGACAGCGCTCACTCCAATGGGCGTAGTCAGGTTGACGAAAGGGAAGCTCTGCAGAGCCTAGAAAGATGAAGTAACTCACATGAGGGGTATTGAATGGACGATGTGTGGCACTGGACTGAGGGTCAATGGCACGACAGATACGCAATGATGCTTCACCAATCTTAGAAGCAGGTCCAATATCACCGACAATAGCTGGATAGAGGGTTCCTTGATAAAGAATAACAGCATAGTCCCCCAGGGAGGCTCCACCGTGGTTTTTCTCGAGCATGAATTTTGGCAATACGATAAAGGGATCTGCCGAACCAATAAGAAAACTCCAGCGCTTTAATTCACTCAGAGTATTTTGAAGAGAGAGGAGCTGTTGATGGAATGTTATTTTTTGTTCTGCTTTGAGATTTTCATCCTTGAGAGAATTTTCAACACGCGTCAATTGGTCTTCAAGCTCGGCAATATTGGGATTGGGATGTGTGGTTATTTTTGGCCAACGATAATTGGTTTGCGCTTGATAGGTTGAGGAGAGTTTTTCAAGAGGAATATTGCGATCGCCATCAGAACCATCAGCATTCACATTCATGATTGCCTGGACTAAGAGCACACGAGATTGTGTTGCATGGTGCGTGAGTGAGAGAATGGTTTGACAATCAAAGAGTGATTCACGCGAAGGAAGCTGACCAAGTTGAGCAAGCTGGCGCTGGAGCATTTTTGTTTTATTCTCAAAAAGTGTTGTGTAGAAGAGAGACTTTTTTCTCTCTCCCGACTTAGGAACCTTAGGGAGCATGTCTTTTAAGGAAGGAAGTGCTTTCTCAAGTTCTGGTGTCGCTGCACAAAGCTCTTGCATCGTTGTGGCAGGCGACGGAAGGGCAACATCGAGCGTCAGTCCAAGCGTGTAGGCATCAGGCATAGCGGCTGTCGTGAGAGCATCCTTGGTTTCCTCTTGATGCGAGGTGACACGAGCATTAACCATCGCCCCATTGGCCATCTTAATGACGTCATAGTTTTTACGAGGGAGAGTTGTTTCAAGATGAGTCTTTTTTTTCTGGCAGCTTGTGAGACAACAAAAGCTTAAGAACACGAAAAAAATATGATCATAAGATTTCCAAGTGTTATTTTTCATTTTCATGTGGTGATAAATAATTTTTTTAGCCCGGATATTTCATAATGAATCGTAATGAGGCGCTGTGCAAAGCTTGTTAGTACAAGGCGGGTGAAGGATTGTGATGCCGGGCTATATGTGTCCATATTGACTCGCTCGCACCTTACTCGGCTCGCCCTTATGGGCTGCCCCTAACCTAAAGGTTACGGCAGTCTACCCCAGGCTCTCCCGAGCACTGGTGTTGCCCAAATCACCATTCGAGACCAACGCAGTAGCCATAGAGCTTTCCACAAACCGTAATAGATTTAGTGTGAAATATTCGGGTTAGACCACTGCGAACTTTCAAGGTATACATCGATTTCTTGTTTCAAACAATCATCTCTCCCAGGAACTCTACTTTAACCTGAATATTTGAGATACGGAGGAGACTTCTTGGGGTAATTGGGCTAGCATCCATGGCATGAACGATTCTCAAATTATTGGCATTCTCCTTGTGCAAAATGAAGAGTGCTATGTCAAACAGGTCATTGATAACATCATCCCTTTTTGTGACCGCTTATTTCTTGTGGATCATGAGTCCCAAGATGGAACCCTTCCTATTTTAGAAAATTTTCAAAAAAAATATCCTGAAAAGATTTCACTTCACCAAATTCACCACCCGCGAGAATCTCACGATCTTTTGAAACCTTTTGCAGGAACAGCATCCTGGATTTTTGCTGTGGATGGAGATGAGATTTATGATCCAGAGCGACTCCCTGTATTTCGGACGAGATTGTTATCGGGCGAGTTTGATGATGCATGGATGATTTTGGGTAATGTGCTTCATGTAGAAGAACTCAGTGAGACGATCGCTTCTGGATATATGGCCCCTCCTAGTCGCAGCATTACCAAGCTTTATAATTTTTCAGCCATTGAATCATGGCATGGAGATACCTTAGAACGTTTGCACGGTGGCAATCCTGTTTTTCGCCCTGGATTTCATGAACAAAAAAAAAGAAAACTTTTTGTAGAAAATACATGGGAGGAAGCTTCCTTTCGATGTCTCCATCTCTGTTTTATTTCGCGAAGTCATTTAATCTTAAATAAAATTCGAAAAAATATTATGGAGATCTATCCGAACCGAAGAACAACTAGGATCAGAAATAGAATCACTACCCTCTTAACCCGGATATTTCACACCGATCTACTGCGGAGGCCGCGAAGCCTGATGGATGCTGCGTTGAGCTCGAAGTCTTCCTCAGGCAGTATGGACTCATACAGCCGTCGTCAGACTTCATCACTCGCCTTACCCCATCAGCCTTCGCGGCCTCCTCGTCACGATCAGTATGAAATATCCGGGTTAACGCACTTGTTCAAAAAATCGGAAAACTCCTCTTGGAAACATCAACATTATGCTCGCGGAGTCCGTACGAGTGTGAGTTCTCAAGGTTTTTTTAAAAATTCATGAATCTCTTTTCTCGTTTTCACAGACCAATCGCAACAGTTGCTATGAACCTCAAGCCAAGAGCTGGGTCATGGGGCGGTGCTAACCAATGGACTTCTCAACTCAGTCGCTGGCTCACCTACCAGGGGTGGCGTGTACGATATGACTTAAAACACCCCCCTGATGCTATTGTGATGACTCATACAGGACTGTCTTTGGGAACAACTTTTGGGGTTGAGGAAATTGTGGCATTGAAAAAAAAATATCCCTTCATCCCATGCATACATCGCATTAATGACAATGACCTACGTAAAGACTCCTCCCAAATGGATGCATTCTTAGCTAAGAGCAATAGGGCGGCTGACCATACGGTCTTTGTTTCTGAGTGGCTACAAAATCATCATGGAGCAAGATGGTTTGATACATCCAAACCACACTCGGTTATTTCTCCCGGTGCTGATCCTAGGTTTTTTCACCCCATAGGAAATCATGCACCACTTCCCTCCGAGCCTCTTCGTATCGTTACACATCATTGGTCGAATCATTGGAACAAAGGGTTTGATATCTATGAGCAAATCGATACATGGATGGCTCAAGAGAATGCTCAGCAATACGAACTCTGGATTATCGGGCGTTGGCCAAAAGAAATTCAATGGAAAGTTGCCCGCACCTTTGCGCCTCAAAGTGGCAAGAAATTGGCCACACTTTTACGCCAGTGTCATGCTTATATCAGTGCATCCCGCTATGAACCAGGTGCCATGCATGTTGCAGAAGGCCTGCAATGCGGCCTGCCACTTCTTTATCACGCTGATACCGGTGGCACCATTGAACAAGGTCTTCGCTACGGCATGAAACTCCAAGAAGATATAGCCACCACACTCAAACATTTTAGAGACAAACTTCCTGAGTTGCGCTCCAAACTCCTCAACGATCCTCCCTCTGGATGCAAGATGGCCATGGAATACCATCGGTTAATTGAGAAAATGATTTTAAGCTGACCTAAAATCGGTTTTTGATAACTTATTGATTTATGAACCCACAATCTACTAATGATCCTAAAAGCCACAACGACCTGCACACGCCAAACGGCAAACAAACTACTTCGAGCGATCTCATTGCGCTCATCGATCAGGCAGTAGAGGCTGGAGATCTTTTGATCACTGCTGCTGAAAATATCAAAGGAGTCTTAAAACAAGCTTTATCCACTTTGGGAGAACAAGTGATTATCGAACTCACTCAACAAAAAGCTTGGGGAGAATTAAACAACCGTTTTTTTCGCAAACTTGCCTTTGGCACTGGTGGTCTTCGTGGGAAAACAATAGGTGATCTTGTGACACAAGCGGAAGCAGGAAATCGCCTTGCTGGCCAAGCACCTCAATTTGCCTGTATCGGCACGAATGCACTCAATGATGATAATATTATCCGAGCAACCCGAGGTCTTGTGACATATGTTCTAGAGTGGTATCGGAAGCAAGGGCGCACGGGTAAACCTAAGATTTGTATTAGCTATGACACACGCTTTTTTTCAAAGTCCTTTGCAGAGCTGGCAGCCAAGGTGATTAGCGAGCATGGATGTGATGCCTTAATTTTTACTGACCCTCGGTCAACCCCTGAGCTTTCTTTTGCTGTGCGAGAATGTGGTGCAACAGCTGGCATTAATATCACCGCAAGCCATAATCCACCGGCTTATAATGGCTATAAGGTCTATTTTGAAGATGGCGCCCAAGTGATCGAACCGCATGCCTCTGCTATCATTGCGCTTGTTGATGGCATCGAAGGAGCAGCTTATGAGCCACTTCCCTCTCAAGAGCGTGGAAGTATTATTTTTTTAGGTGAGGCTATGGATGAGGCTTACAAGAAACGTTTAAAAACCTTAGTGCTCGAACCATCGTTATTCTCATGCAATAGAGAAAAACTAAAAGTTGTTTACACGCCACTCCACGGAGTAGGAGGCACAATTATTGTACCGCTACTTAGGAGTGTTGGCGTGGAATGTTTTCCTGTCTCCGCACAAATGCAGGGAGATGGTTTTTTCTCAACACTTCAATCTCCCAATCCTGAAAACGCTGAGGCCTTAACCTTAGGAGTGTCTCTAGCAGAGGAAAAGAAAGCCGATCTTGTTATTGCAACAGATCCTGATGCTGACCGCATGGGAGTTGCTGTGCGTTCTGCATCGGGAAGCTTAGAGCTCCTCACGGGAAATCAGATCGGATCTCTCATCGCTTGGTATCGTTTAAAAACATTGTGTGAAAAAGGTATTTTAAATGAACAAAACAAAAATCATGCCGTGCTTATTAAAAGCATCGTAACAACAGATCTTCAAAAAATCATCGCAGAAGCATTCGGAGTACGCTGCGTGGAGACATTAACTGGATTTAAATATATTGGATCAAAATTAACTCAATACGAAAAAGCTCTCCCCCAAGCAGTACAAAAAAAATACCGTCTACTTTCTGAAGAAGAGACGCGCGAAGCACGACTAGAACATTCGAGTTATTTTGTTTTTGGCGGTGAAGAAAGCTATGGGTATAGCCTTGGAGATTTTGTGCGCGATAAAGATGCCAGCGCAGCAGCACTTGGGTTTTGTGAAGTCGCTGCCTACGCTGCCTTCAAAAAAGTCACGATTCTCGAATTGCTTGATCAACTTTACTCCGATTATGGATATTATTTAGAGCTTGGGGAATCTAAGGCTTTTGAAGGAGCTCAAGGTTCTCTTGAAATGCGGAGACTGATTGACTCTTATATCCAGGATCCTTTCACCACCATTCACGGAGAAGCAGTCAGAGCATTTGATAATTATCAAACTCAAAACATCCATGATAGCGAGGGAGAGATGTTACCTAAAGAGGAAATGTTTGTTTTTAAACTTCACGAAGACAACCGGATTATTATCCGCCCTTCTGGCACAGAACCAAAAATTAAATTCTATCTTTTTGCTTCTCAACAACCAGAGTCAGGCAGATTTTCTTTTGAAGAGCTTTCTAGAGTAAAAAACGATCTCAAAAAACAACTTGATGAGCGCTGGCAATGGCTTCAAGCAGATATGAGTCGAAGAATGAACTCCTCATTGATTCATAAGTCATGAGAGTGTCCACCAAGAAAGCTCTCTCTAAAAATTTCTATCATCACTAAAGAAAGGCTAGCCCAAATATTTCATACCGATTCGTCGCAAGGCGCCGCGAATCCTGACGGTGAAACCACCGGCGGCCCAAGAGACCGCGGTGGAGACTGCCTTTAGACAGCCCTAAAAGGGCGAGACGAGCACTGGTGTTGCCCGAGAAAGACTTCAAGCTTGGGCACAGCATCCACCCTAGCTTCCCGGTCTCCGCAGTAGATGAGTATGAAATATCCGGGCTAGTCGATCTACCTGAAGAGAAAAATAGAACTGCGTAATAGGCTTAGATAGACCATACCACGACTTACCTTCACGTTGCTAGCCTGAGGGTTTTTAGCAAGCAAAGATAGTGTCTTCACTGCTAGCATGAGAGGTAGAGCAGACGCCATTTTAAAACGTCCGGGGCGTAGTCCATCGATATAACATCGACCTTGGGATAAGTAATAGAGTGCTTCTTCATGAAGTTGCTCCACGTGATCTTCATGACAATAAAAGCGACCATGAGCAGCATCCTCATGACGATCTCGGAGGATATTAGTTAACTGAAGTCCTTTTCCATAATCAATCCCCCACTCCCTCATACTTGGCAACGGTGCCCGAGCAAAACACGGCAGATGATGTGCTGCCAGGGTGGTCCAAAATTCCCCAACACACCCAGCAACAAGATAGAGATAGCGTGATAATTCCTCCCTGCTCAATATCACAGGAGAAGATTGTGATGAGAATTTTTGGAGGTCACATTCTTGACCTTCTAAAATCCTTTGCCATACGAGGTGGATCGCATCTTTCTCCAAGGGATCTCGAGAAGGATGATTGAATTCTTTGAACAATGATGGAATGAGCCTTATTAAATCATCATCTGCTCGCGTGTAGGATGGCAGATCTCGATCAGCCAGCGTATCGGAGGCACGCGCTAGTAGGTAGGCAAGTGCTATGGGTTCTTGCAGTTTTTTTGGCAAGAGACAAATCGTGAGATAAAAAGACCTAGCGACTGTTTTAAGAATAGGAAAATAAAAAATATTCACAAAGGAACCTCTCTTAGAAATTTCACTTTACGCTCGGATGAAAATTTTACCCGGATATTTCATACTGATCGTAACAAGGAGAGCGTAAAGGCTTATGGGGTCAGGCGGACCCAGTATGTTGACGCCGGTCTGTATGTGTACAGAACACCGAAGTCACGATGTGAGTCTAACGCAGGATCCATCAGCCTTCCCGGCCTCCGCAGTAGATCGGTATGAAATATGCGGGCTAACCTGTGCACGCAAGGTTTTCACCTGATGGTTGAGCACGATAATATTTCTCACCAATACGAATTTTATCTCGTCCGTTTTTAACTCTCCATGCATTGGTATCACGCAATGAATAAACACAGCCACAATATTCCTGTTGGTAGAACTCTTCACGCTTTGAAATTTCTAGCATACGTGCTGAACCTCCCTCCTTGCGCCAGTTGAACGTCCAGTAAGAAAGGCCTTGATAACGTGCCGCAGCACGTATTCCCGATGCATTAATCTGATCTAAATTTTTCCAACGAGAAATCCCAAGACAACTGGTCATGACTGGAAAACCACGTTCATGGGCCTGCAAGGCAGTTCTTTCAAAACGCATATCAAAACATGCAGTACAGCGGATTCCACGCTCTGGCTCCCATTCCAGTCCTTTGACACGACTCAACCAATCACTCACATCATAATCGGCATCAATAAAAGGAATAGAGTACTTTTGTGCAAAGCGAATATTTTCCTCCTTACGGAGTTCGTATTCCTTACGTGGGTGAATATTGGGATTATAAAAAAAGATTTCGATCTCTAAATGAGAAGCCACCATAGCCTCAATAACCTCACCCGAACAGGGAGCGCAGCACGAGTGTAAAAGAACACGTTTTTCGCCTCCTGGAGGAAGATATTCACGACGATCAAATAAAGTAGGGTAAGCGGTCATGATGGATTCGTGTAAAAAAGAGTTCGATTCTTCCAAAAATAGAAGCATCCTGAGCAGAGCGTATACAAGAGAGTGATGCCAACAAGCAAGGGACCGACATGCATCCATAACCATGAAATCCAAGGGGAATAGGAATAACTCCCGGCAGCTAAAAGAAAAAGGTAAAAGAGGATGGTCGTTAATTGCCAAAAAGTCTTCTGTTTTCCCCAGCTATCAGCAACGATCAGGGCTCCGCGATCGATGGCTAAGAGACGCAATCCAGTAATAGAAAATTCCCGAGCAATAATAATAATGACCACCCATGGTGGAAAAGCCTGAAATGGAATGAGCGCAATTAAGGCTGCTGCCACTAAAATCTTGTCAGCTAAGGGATCAATAAATCGGCCGAAATTTGTACAGCTTTGATAGCGACGAGCCACATAACCATCTAACCAATCGGTGAAAGATGCCACGGCAAATATTCCAAATGCCACACAATCCGACCAAGGAGCAGACAGACCAAGTGCACCAACAAAAAACATCGTTAGCAAGATGCGTGAAAGTGTAAGAAAATTCGAAAGATTCATTGAGCAAAACTTTCATCATGCCTATAAAAATAAAAAAAGAAACTCCTATACTCATCACAAGTGAAAATTAGGATTTTCTGACGCGCGAGTCGTTCGGGCCAGCCTGGATATTTCATACTCATCGTAACGAGGAGACTGCGAAAGCTACCGAGGTCACAGTAGTGATGAAAACGCTTCTCAGGCCAAAAAAAAGCAAATAAACAAACCTAATTTTTCACTTGTAATACATAGAACCCCAAGATTGCAGAGTTTTAACGTGCTCTACTCTCCTTAAAAAGAATAGATTGCTTCCATGATTTTAGGCATTACTGGCGCGAGTGGTTTCATTGGTCAAGCACTCACAGCGGAGGCACTCCGAGAACAAAGGAATGTGATTCTTTTCTCACGTCACCCGAAGACAACTCCAGAATCACGCAGCTGGAGTGATCAAAGTTTACCCAATATAGATGGCTGTGATCAACTCGTGCATCTTGCGGGAGAATCCATTCTGGGACTATGGACCCAAAAAAAACGCGAACGGATCCTAAGTAGTCGCCGTGAAGGAACACGTCGGCTTGTCGAGGCTATTGCACAATCCTCTCGAAAGCCTTCTCTCTTAGTGAGCGCCTCGGCCATTGGTTATTATGGAAACAATCATGATTCTCTTCTCGATGAAAGCACATGCTCGGGCAATGGTTTTCTAGCTGAAGTAGCACGTGCTTGGGAAGAAGAAGCACTCAAAGCAGAAGCCTATGGTGTGCGTGTAGTACTCATGCGCATAGGCATTGTTCTTGGACGCAATGGCACAATCATGAAACTGATGATTCCCTTGTTTCGCCTGGGACTCGGCGGAGTCATAGGCTCTGGGCAGCAATGGATGTCCTGCATTCATATTCATGACCTGGTTCGACTTATTCTCCAGTGTTGTGATGATCCCTCTCTCTGCGGCCCTCTGAATGCCGTGATGCCTGAGCCCATCACCAATGCGACCTTCACAAAAACACTTGGAACTCTTTTAAAAAGGCCTACTCCCTGTCGCATTCCTGCAATAGCCCTTCGCACCATACTTGGAGAACTCTCAACTCTTCTACTCAATAGCCAGCGCGTCCTGCCACAAAAAGCAATCAGGCACCATTATAATTTTAAGTATCCAAACCTTGAAAAAGCCCTCACAGAAATCATCACTGGGTAATCCGTTATTTCCTGGGGCACGGCATTAATTGATACTACCTACTTCTGCAGTCGGCTCCAAGCGGATCTCTCCTAATAAATAAAAACCAAAACCACGCAGTGTTGCCTCTACTGTTGTATCTGTACAAATAAAAATAAGCTTAATGTGTCTATCTAGCAAAATTTGCAGTGAAGCAAGAAGAGCACGCCATAGTTGTAGAGAAATTTCTTTTTTTCCTAAAAAATAAAAGCAACATCGCTCTATGAGATCTTCCTTCTTGATCTCATGAATTTGTACAAATTCTGCGAGATCCTCAGATGCATTACTTGTGAGTGACCATACAATTTTTAATTCACGATCTCTATGTTGCAGTGTTAGCATCACTCTTTCCTATCACAGAGCTTGATCTCATGTGAACGATTTTTAAAAAGAAAATCCTTACTACTAAATCCATGAAAAATGTTGAGTCGTTGATCAATGTATTGACAAAGATATAAAATGAAAATTCTTCTTACTCTTGATATTCATGAACCCTATTGCGCTGAACGCGCTCAATCAGAAAACCTATTGCGCCTCATTTGGGATCAACTACAAGTAACAGGCATTCCTGCAGAAACTTTTTTACCCCCCGCAAACCAGCTCAATCTTGCAACTTGGTCTATGCAAGCCTCGTCAATGGAAAAATATCTCAGAGGTACTCCCTCACCATTGCAGAGCTATGATCTTGTGATTGGAATTAACCTCCCAAGGGGAGCAGAAGCACTCTTGAATTCTTTAAAAATAAAGACCCTCATTCTTCGAGCTATTCCATGTGCCCCCTTTTCGCGTGCCGTACTCTGGCGTGCTAATTTTTCTATTAAAGAAGATTTTGTGACCTCATTGCCAAACTATAAAAAACTTTATCATCATATCTGCGGAAAAAATACATCTCCAGATCAACGCACGTGGTGGTTAGCTAATCGTTTCCTTCTTAACCAGGGAAAAAAAGATGCCTCTATTTTATTTCTTGGAACAAGCATGTTTCAGGCAGAGCGGATGCGTAGTGGTTCTATGATTAATTTAGCAACCTACTCAGACGCTATTATGGCACTGTTAAAGGCTTGTCCTAATTTTTATTATTGCTCGCCTCTACCCATGGATTACGCGGAACTTCGCTTTATGAAAAATCTGGGTGCTACCTGTCCTTCTTTCACTCTTGCAGAGATGTTTGCTCGAGATGAATTTGATTTTTTAATTTCTATAGACTCTGCTTTTGTTCCTGTAGCCAAGGCTTTCAATAAAAAGATCACGATTCTTGGCACACAGCCCACCTGGTCAACAATGAAAGTACGCAACTTTTGTAGTGACGAATTTATGCACGAACTTCTCCACACATCTCTCTAGAAACCATGCCCGAGAACACCACACTTATGAATGTTTGCAGTTTACACCTTGATTGGAGAAAACTCAGACACGTCGCAAGCGAACAACTTGTTCAAACACGCGAACTCCTTACAAAACTCGATGCGAATCCAGCCACTGACACTGCAGCAAAACAAGCAATTGAATCACTAGCTGCTCACCTACAGGGTATATGCAATCAAATTGACGCTCAATTTATTGTTGTTCAAAAAGCAATGGAAGCAAAAGATAAGGCTTTCTATGAACATCAAATAGAATGTCTGATTTCAAAATGCATGGGATGGTATGCCTTCCTACGCCTTGGCACTATTGAGCGAAAAGACTTCATTAATACGTGGCTCCGAGCTATTGGTGCTCCCGACAACAATAATCGTCTAGAAGTTGAAGCGCATCTTGGCCTATTACCCAAAAATCACGCCGCATGCCGAGCCTGGGAACACGCCTTGCTCTTCCCAAGAAGAGTAAGCTCCATCCTTGAGATCGGATCTGGTTTTGGCCTAAGTGCAATACTCCTTTCTTCTATGGCACGCCTAGCAACTATTGAAAAAAACGATGCGCTATTAGGACTTGCAAAAAAAATCGAAACAGTTTCCCCATTGCATAATCGCACTCCTCCTCTAGGCTGGAGCCATTCTCACTTTACCTTACAAAGCCCTTCGAGTCTTCCCGTAGATGCCTTTGATGCTATATGGATTCATCGTTCTATTTGGAAAGAATGGATTGAACAAGACGGTCCAGCTCTTATCTCGGCACTGGCAGAATTAGCTCGCCGTTCTCACTTTTTGCTTTTCACAAGCAATGATGAAAAATTAGTTCGAGAAGACCTTTTAACACCTCTTTATGACATCCAATACAGTGGTGAAAACAAAACAGGAAATCAAACAACGCGTTATTTTATTGCCCAAAGACGCTCGGTCAATATTGCTGGTAAATTTTTCGTTTGTTCAGACATGCGCATTCATGATCCGGGATGGCAAGGCTTTGAAACGGTTCATTATAAAGCAGCCATGCTTCCCTGGAGCAAACCTGCAATGACATTAAATACAAAACGCTATCTTCTTGGCAACAATCAAGTCGTACGTACTTTTTTAAAACGCTCTACCGATCAAGATCCTAGGCTCACACACCATCGAGAAACAGAAATATGGCCGTCTATTCAAGGACTCATACCCGAGCTTCCTCGTATGATAGGACACTCTGAAGATGAAACCGGATATCATCTACTGCTCGAGCTCCATGCCTCGCCCCGCCTTCCAATGCTTCCTTTAAAAAAAGAAGAACAGTACGCCATCCTTCGCTCTGCTATTAAAATCCTCAACGCTCTTCGCAAAGACAATTTGCATCTGAATTTTTTAAGACTTGGTAATTTTGTCCTCACGGGTAATTTCGCAAGTTTTCTTGCTGGAGAATTGATTGCTTATGACGAATTAGAAGAACCTCTCGATGCCCTACTATGGCTCCTTCGAGATCTCACTGCCGATATTCTTTACTGGCATGATGCGCCAATAGAACCTTTCCGTGCAGAAGCTGTTAGCAGTCTTGCGCCAGAATATAGGATCATTGCTAACTTGGCACTAAGGTCCAAAAATATTGACCAATTTTTACGGGATCCAATGATTCAACATCAATTTTTAGATTCCATATAACGACTCCCCATTCGCTCATATAACTTATCGTTAAAAAAAATCATATGAAAACAGTTGTGCTAACTGCATGGACTCCCAACATGGAGGTAGTTGTTAACATGACCTCACCGACAAAAATCGCATATGCTCGCAAGCATGGTTATGAATTTAGAGGTCATATTTTAGAACAAAAACCCAATGAACACCCAGCTTGGGGAAAGCTTGCGCTCCTCCTAGAGATCTTACCTAAAGTCGATCGTTTGTTATGGATTGATGCTGATTCTTTCGTCACAAATCCAGAAATTGCTCTAGAGCAGATTCCATACATCGATGGCCTCACGGCTTCAAGAGATTGGGGTATTGATTCTACCTTACTTGATTTTTCTTCTGCAGGAATGATCCTTACTCCAAAAGCATTACCTCTTATTGAAGCGGCATCTCGTAAAACACATTGGGCTAATTGTCCGCTATGGGATCAAAATGGACTACGTGAAGCTGCTCGTGAATTTAAAAACCTCCTACATATTCTTCCTCGACGCACCCTGAATGCCGTTCCCCAGGCCCTCCATCCTTTTGCTATAGAACCATGGCAAAAAGGCGATTTCCTCTGTCACCTAACCTTCACGAGCAATGAAGAAAGAAAAAAATTCCTAGATCATTTTTTTCGCGATTGGGCTCAATAGTTGTTGATTATTTATATAAAACGCAGCTACAATTGCGAAAACGCCGTTCTGTTAGCTTTTCTAAAACCATTCTTTTCATTCTTCATTCATGGCATTATCGAGTGAACCTACTTACTACAATCCTGCTTCAAATACTGTATCAATAGCAGCTATTGACAGTCCTTTGGGCACGACTGTTTGTGCTGTCGCTACCTACGGCTTTAACCTCAACTTCATTGGGGCGGTGCTCTTTCCTCAGATTGCATCTACCTTTACGGCACTTCAGGCTTCCTTGATTAACATTGATGCAAGTAATCCTGCCGCTCTCTTACAAGTTCAGCTCCTTATGAGTGAGTATGAAAATGCTGTTCAGTCTACTTCTGCACTATATGCTTCTTGGCAAACACTTTTAAAAGCGATCATTCAAAATATTTGAGATATTTTATTTATGCCAGCATTACCTACTTCACCAACTTACTACAATCCTACTATCGGTGCTACAGCGCTTTCAGGCACTGGTTCTGTTACCGGCAATATTAGTACAGTTGCCACCTACGGCTTTAACCTCAACTTCATTGGAGCGGTTCTCTTTCCTCAGATTGCATCTACCTTTACGGCACTTCAAGCTTCCTTGATTAACATTGATGCAAGTAATCCTGCCGCTCTCTTACAAGTTCAGCTCCTCATGAGTGAATATGAAAATGCTGTTCAGTCTACTTCTGCACTGTATGCCTCTTGGCAAACACTTTTAAAAGCCATCATTCAAAATATTTGAGATAACATCAATAGATTAAAAAATGAAACCAAAACAAAACCATCCCTGAGGCCTCTGAGCTACTTTCCATGAGCGCTCATGACACGCATCACAAATCTCATGAGAATGAGAAGAATCAAGGTAACCAAAAAACAGGTCTTTTAGATAAAAAAGATCAAAAAATGTTTATGGAACTTGGTTTCACAGCTTCTGCAAACTTTCTCCCCTGGGAAGCGCACTCCCTTTTTGGTCAGTTAATGCTTGCGGAACCAGAGGAAGCCTACCCGAGGCTAGGACTTGCTTATTGTAAGATCATGGGAGGTCAATTTGAAGATGCCCACAAGCTTTTAAATAATGAAATAGTTCTTTCCTCTAAACTCAAAGATTATGGAATGGCTTTGCGTGGATTAGCATTTCATTTAGAAAAAAAGAATACAGAACTCCATGATCTTTTTCATAAAAACAAAGAATCTCTCGAGAGCAATCATACTGCATTTAGTTTTTTTAAAATTCTACTAACATTACTGCCATGAGCATAGCACACGGACATCCTATTGGACCTATCAAGCAGCTTGGATCTACACCACCAGGAATTGCACCTTATTCTTCTTCCACGCATGTAACACAAGCAGATCAAGATGAGTTTGAAAAAGCACTCCATGAGACGGACGACATTAGTCAGGAAAGTGGATGGAATGAAGCTAATCAAAAGCAGTTTTCTTTAGGGATATTTCAGTTAGAGCATTCACATTCGATTGCACATGATAGAAAAATGAAAGAAATCTATGATGATCTCAACAGCTCTTCACACTCTCAAAGTCGTCGTCATACTTAATTTTCTACACCACAATGATTGCTGCTGTATCATCACAAGGAGCTTCGCTAGTAGCATCTTCTCACCAAGGAGCACTGGCATCCACGCCTGGCCTTAATCATTCTCTAGATACTACTACTCATACTCATTCGGTTGATCAGCTAGCAGTACAGCAAGGCAGCCAGAATAGTTGCGGCGGACAACTACCTGATGATGTCGCAGCTTTTTATACTACGGGGCATGATGCATTAAGTATTGGATCCCACACTGCCAGTATGCATAACTCATATCCATCAAGCATTACTGATAGTTATCAAGAAAGAAATGAATTTGGCAATCTCCCCTCAGATGCCACAAGCCTCTATGAAAAAGATGGTGCATTTAACCATACTAATTCTGCCAACTTATTTACTGATTCAGTTAATTTTCTTCAGAAAAAAGGTGGTCCCAGTGACCCTCTGGCCATGTTCAACCTGCAAGCACAAATGATAGAGACCACACTCAACTGGAGTTTGTATGGTCAAATGGCTTCTAAAGCAGTGAGTGGAATACAAAGTTTGTTTAATAACCAAGTATAATGGATCACTGAGGCATTTGACTTTTGTGATCCAAACCATCATTCATGTCAGAAAGATTTCAAGATCTCATCATTGAATCTAAACGTCGCGCTCATCGCACTGAGGAACTTTTTGCTCGATCACTCTCAATGTGGAAAGAGTTAGATGAGAGGATACGTGCTACTCCTCATACCATTGAAGATTGGACTGAAATTGCAAAAAAAACCCAAGGCGCAAAAGGAATATTTTTCTCAGCTCATCTTCAGGTTATTCAATCTCATCTTCATTTTATGAAAAAAAGATACGTTACAGAGCGATCTCGCCCTGCTCATTTTAACAAAATACCCCCCTCGCGCCTTATTAAGAAAGTCTAATCACGGATGCAACCCTCATACTACAATCCCAATTATATTCCCAGTAACTATACAGGCACAAACCCCCTTACGAGTTATAGCATGGCCACGCATCAAATGCAGCCTGCATATTATAATCCAAATATTTATAACTCTTTTACTTTTAATACAGTAGAAAATCAATCGCAGGTAACACTCTCAAAATATTTAGGAGGTATTGATTATGATAATTATCAGACATCTGGAGCTCATGCTGAAGTATTAGGAGGAAATTCTGACACATTAAATACCTCTTTTTCTTATCAAACCATTGCTTTTTATTCGACGATATCAGGTGCATCCACACAGTTTTCTACTTACCTCACGATTTATGCTACTGATGTATTTATTCAATCAGTAACTTTTAACTATCGATTTGGAACGGAATTACAAACATTGTACTTTTCAGATCAAGCAAGTACCAGTTATACATTAACTTATGAGAATGTTTTTACTCAAATAGCTACCTACTCAGGTGTAAACGTAGAAACATTATACCAAGCCACTCCTACTTCTCCCTGGCAGGTTGTTGGATATAACTCACTCGAATCATCAACGAATTTCATGAGCTCGGGGAGAACAGGCCTTCAAAACAAAATTATTGGAGAAAATGTTTATAGTGAGACCACAGGTGGATATTTTACAGGAAGCTCGATGTTTGTAAATATGCTTGGTACTAATGTCTACACAGGGCTGCTTGTCACGACCAATTCAGTGATTATTTATAACAATGAACAAGTAAGCACGTATTATAGCCAGTCTCTTTCCTATCAAATTAATATTGATAATCTCACTGCTGCTCTTAATAGCGTTAGTGGCACCCTCTCCGGAAGTGGTGCAGGATCAGGCATTATTTCTGTTACCACTTTTTCATGGGCTTGGACGAGTCTTCCTGGCACTGGTTGGACAGGCAGTCAAGTCACAAATTTTGGTAACTATACATTTCAAACAGCTGTTAATTCCTATCTTTATTATACCTATAATGGCTCTGTCATTACCAATAGTTCAACCGGGGTAGATCAAGTTAATTCGCTTATCACAGTTCAAAATAATTATTTATCGAATGCTCAAACATTTTTAAATAACGCAGTCACTACTCTCCAAAGTCAGGTTTCACTTGCTGGTGAAATTATTGGCTCTCTAGCTTCAGCGACTCAAGCAATCATTACAAATATGGCATAAGTTTAAGAACTCACTGAAAAACCATGAGCAGTACATCTAAAAAAACAACCAATCCCGCTTTTAACAATGAGGCTAAAAATAATTTCATTTCTGAAACGGTGTACTCTGTTTTTAAAAATGGAACCCCTCTCTATAAAGTTAAGGGTATGTCCAAGCAACATCTGGAGAATCTCTACACCGTTGCCTACAATCTCTATTCGGCAGAAAAATACGAAGAAGCTGGAAAGCTTTTTCAAGCAATTACGTTCTATAACTATACTGATAAGAAATCATGGTTAGGTGCTGCGGCTTCTGCAGAAATGTTAAAGAAATATGACAAGGCTATTATTGGCTATGTTTTTGCATCCAGACTGGATCGATTTGATCCTTTACCTATTCTCCATGCATTTGACTGTCACCTTGCATTAAAAAACTATCCTGCAGCCGTTGCATGTTTGAATATGGTCATGCTGAGAGCTTCAAAAAAACCAGAATACTTTGAGATCAAAAAACAGGCTGAACATTTAAAAAAAATTCTTGATCAAGCTATTCAAGAAGCTACAAGACATTCATAATCTTATTCTTCCAAGAAGGATCAGACATTATTTTATTATCTTATGCATGGAATACAATCAAACCAATCCAGTGCTCATCAACCTCAGTCATCTTTGCCTCCAGACATGCATCAATTATTTGGCAACAATCAGGAAGGTCACACAAGCTCTCACGAAGGAACTCAAGAAGATGGTATTGTTAAACAAAAAAACAATCTAAGCTCTAGCAAATATCAATCTTCCACTACTAAGCTTCGTAAAGTGGATCCATCTGCAGATTCCAAAAATATCAACCATGAGGATCATTCAGAACAATTTTTACATAACGATCCCAAAGAGATTTCATCTACGTATAGTAAAAACCCAGGAACAGCTCGAGGCGGAGTGAGTGATGAGTTCCAACAAGCTAGCCACCCAATGACTAGCGGTAGTTTAATTACCAAAGAAGCCACTGAGCATATTACACAGTCTATTCAAGGCCAATTAAGTGGAATGACGTTGAAAATGGAACCCGTAGTCATATCATCTGGCATAAAAACCAACGTTGTTAATGAGAATGGCGCTCCAGCGCTACCAATACCAGCTCCTATTGTCATTGAAGAGACAGAACCATCATCACCTCTAGATACGATATTAAGCAGTAATGCGAAACTGGATTCGGAAATAGATGCTAATTTAGCAAATAATTTTTTTTCTTCTCTTACAAACCTTAGTTCTAAAGCATCCTTAGCTAAAACAACGATCTCAAGCGATATTGCTTCATTTACGCAAGGGAATTCTATCGGCAACCTTAGTTCTAAAGCATCCTCTGTTAAAACAACGATTTCAAGCGATGTTCCTTCATCTATCCCAACAACAGTTCTAAGCAACCTTAGTTCTAAAGCATCCTCAGCTAATTTCTCGCCACCTAACAAGGTCATACTTGCCGAAACGAACTCTGATAACATTCAAGGTGATGATGATACTACAGAATCTCCAGAAGATATCTTAAGCCAAGTTGCGACGACAACCCCTTCAAGTATTATTGCAGATTCAGCAATTACTAGTGTTCTCGCAGAATCCTTTTCATTGCCAAGCTCTAAAGGAACTTCCCCTATTACTTCTAAGCTATCACAAAAAACAACGAGCACTCAAGATCCCCTAGGCACGACAACCACAACCTCCCAAGATCAGTTCAATGTTTATAAGATTTTAGAACAATCTGGTATTATCAGCACTCAATCGCAATTAAATGCCGTTATTGCTGCCGTTGCAGGCGCAACTGCACAGGAAAACATTGAAGAAACTGACATGACTAATCAAATCAATGACATTAACACTTCAATACAAGATAGTGAAAATGCGAGCAATGAGGCTGGAAAAGATAATGGACTGGATAGCGCCATGAACATAACAAATATTGTTCTTGGATCCGTTTCGATACTCGCAGGATTGATTATTTTATTTGTTTCTGGGGGAACAGCCGCTCCTCTAGCGGCCATATTAATCATATCAGGAGTTTCTATGATCCTCATGGCCACAGAAGGGCAACAGATGATCGATGGATTGGCCGATGGGCTAACAGAGATGTATGCAAGTATGGGTCTTTCTATATCACCAGAAATGGCACAAATTATGGCTGTGATCGTTCTTATGGTACTTATGACACTTATTGTTTGTATTGCTCCTGATGCTGTAGTAGGCCTTGCTGAAGGCATTTCGGTTGCAACGCGTGCTCTGAGTACTGGCGCAGAAGCCGCTCTTATTACGGCCGACGAGGCGGGAGAAATTTCTGTTTCAGATGCTACTACTGCAGCAGAGGCGGCTGAAAAAGCGGCTCAAGAAGCAGAAAAAGCGGCTCAAGTAGCTGAAAAAGCGGCTCAAGAAGCAGAAGCTGAAACAGCTAATAATTTACAACAAGGCCTCAAGGGCTTTCAAAAATATATAACGGAGCTCAATGAATCTACAGCATTCAAACGATCAGTAACAACCATTCAGATTGCTAATACGCTCATCCAAAATGGCCTTAATGAATACCAAGCTGTTATAAACCTAAAAGTTGCTGGCTTTCAACAAGCGGCTGATGACCTTAGGGCAGCAGGACAACTTGAGGGCGCTTACATTCAACAAATGGAAAGTTTTATAGAGTTAACTAATCAATTTAACAATACCATTCTTAAGACCGTAGATAATACAATCAGTCAATATGGAAGTACATTGTCAGGAATGACCTCAGGTGATCCCTTGGATAATTTAACTCATTCACGTGCTTAACCCGCATATTTTGTAGTAGAGAAGCCGTGATTATCACTATTTTCACTCCTCACGAATGATCGATTCATAGAAAATCAATGTTTATATCTTATTCCATGAATAACTCTCCTTTTTCTGATATCGTTCCCTTCTTAATAGAACGTTATCACCTTCCTAAGGACGAAATTCAGGCTCCCTTGCTTGAATTTATGATTGATGGAGCAGTATCACTAGAACTTCAAGAATATCAATCCAGAGTTTATTTAATTGGTGTCGTCGTAGAACCGCTTCTTATTAACGAGGATTATGAAACTCTCGCACTTTTAAGAATCGCAAGCACACGTCTTGGAATGACAGAGGGTGTATTAGCGTGGGATGATCTGAAAAAACGTCTTGTTTTTTGGATAGAAGTAACGCGCTATACGCAGAGAGTCGAGTTTGACGAACATTTCAATCGATTCCTCAATCATCTTGATACTTGGATTTCATTAGTTCCTAGGTAAACAGGAGATTTTTATTTGACTTAAAAAGTCACCTATTATTTCATCTTGACGCAAACACTGTTTCTTAAAATCATTGATCTTCGTTCACGTTTTCAGCTCTCATTGGTAAACATGTTACCAAATACAAAAAACCAAACTTTATGGTAGATTCTATTTCTATCCCACAGCATGGCTCTGATAAGCCTGATAATAATTCTTATCATTATCCAGAAACGCCTGCTCTGAATTATGAACTGGGAAACCCAGGAGTGATACGATTAAATGGGTGGGTGCAACAAATGAAAGCTTCTTTTATGCCTGCTGGTCATGCAGATCAAAGAAGGCAGTCAGTTTTCCAACTAGAGCTCGATCAGTTACAATTAATCTCTCCTAAAGATTTTTTTCACTATCTTACTACGCAAAAAATTGCAAATATTCATCTTCTTACTCATGACCAATTAACGGACCATGCAGATAATTTTTTAATACAAAAAGCAACCAAAGCAGAAGCTAACTCCCAAAAAACTGCAAGCTTTGTTAATGAAAAGCCACTCCTTCCTTCTCCGGCTGTTTCCTCATATTTACTCCAAGGAGCTGCAGGATTTTTTTCACTATGGTCAGGAGTCAGCCAAAAGCTCACAGCATGGTTTGTAGGTGCAAAAGACTCGAAACCACCAAGTACCGGCACTAAAGATTCCAATCCCGTAGCAGACGCTACTCATGCCCCTAAAAGCCAGGACCTGCAATCATCTTCTACTGATACAACACTTCAGAATACATCTCAGCCAGATTCATCACGCCCAATAGATCCAAAAAAATATTACGAGCCAGCTAACACAATTTTATTGTCACAAAAGACTAGTTCTAATGATACCGACGCTAACGCTTCTCTTGTGCCGGGGACGAATCACGAAAAAATCTTAAAAAATGAAGCATTAGAAAAAAAAACTCTTCCTTCTCCATCAAATCTTAAAGCAGTTAATAAAGATAGCCTTAACCTTCAACAGACCCCTGACCTGCAAGATCTTCTAGAAGAAAATGGCTTTTGATAATTAGTCATTTTTTATTCTATGAAATTCACGAGTCAGTTCATTCATTTCACGAATATGCTGATTAAACTCTGTGAGATTTTTCTCTTGTAATGCTCTCAACCCCTTGCGCTTTGTTTCTGATATTTTAGAGAATAAGTTTGCAAGATCCATTTTCTTAGCTGCAAGATATTTCTCGCTTACTTCTAGAGCGTAAGCAATACCTGCCTGACGGTGATAGCCTCCATAAGCGATACTTAAATGATCATAATATTTGACATCTTTTTGATTTCCCGCCTCGAGCGCTTCTCCTTTTTTAAGAGCAGCCTCTGCCGCCTCTCTCCAACAGTCCTGTAATTCTTGTTGTAACGCTGTGCTGTAGGGTGGTTGAGCCCTAAACGTCTCGTAAGCCTTGTCATAATAGGACGCAACACCTGGACCAACCTCTGAGCCACCAAACGTATTTGCACATTCATGATAATGCCTGGCTCGTTCTTCATTTCCCTCTTCGATGGCTGTTGCTTCCTGCTGTTTGTAGTGGGCCGCTTTTCGCCAAGCATGTGCGCTTTTAGCAGCTAACTCGGATATTTCACTCGGGATCTCTTTGTGACCTTCAGCCACGAGCATATTGTGATAGCAGGCACTAGCATCGAAATAAGCTTGAGACCTTCTACGCGTCGTATCCTGATCGCTGCCCCCCGTCCGCTGATCTTGAGGTTTCTCTAACTCTTCTTGAAGACGCATTCCCATTTCTTTAAGGATTTTCATTTTATCGCGATAGTATAGCGCACGCTCTTTGAGCAAAATTCTTTCCATTGCTTTTTCTACTTCTGCTTGGTCGGTTAATCCAAGGGAGTGAATTTCCACCTCGCGGTTAAACGCTCTTCTGCGTGTTTCAAAATCGTCTTCACTCACAGAAAACTTTTCTGAGCGTTTTGCTGTTGAGGAGGAAGTGCTTGTTTTACCAAAGAGACGCCGAGCCACTGCTCTGACCCATCCGGTTTGTGTCACATTCTTCTCTTCTGCTGTGCCCAGATTTTTTTGAGTTTTAAGGCTCTCTTCCATCTGGTCGAGCAGAGACCTTTCTTCTCGCCATATTTTATATTGTTCATGATCTTCACGAGCCACTTTGTGATGATAAATATCTCGTTCTCGTTGCGAGAGGTTGTTCCAGTGGTGTGGCTCTCCTTGATAATAAAGAGCAGCAGCTAGAGTAGCGTTTTCTAATTGTTTTCGACGTTGTTCTTCGAGAATCGATTTAAAAATATGTTCAATACGATCAAGACGGGCTTTTTCTTTTTGAAAAATCGAACATCCCTCAGCTTCGACCGTGCAGGTATCGTAGGGTTGAGCAATATTTTGGAGTGGTTCCTTGAGATTTTTTAACTCATTTTTGCCTTCCAAAGAGCTCCATTCCTGCAGGCGCTCTTGTTGTGAGTTTATACGACTTTCCCAGGCTTGAGTGATCTTGGGTCTATTCTCTCGTGCACTTTTTAGAGCCAACTCTTGCACAGAAGTACGGTAATCATTGAGCGCAGAATCGACTCTAGGTTGTTGTGGCCCATGAAAGCGAGAGTCGCTTTGTGTGATGTCTTGTAATTTTTTTTGAAAGGCTGAGCTTAGTTGATTGAGCTCGTAGAATAATTCTGTCTCGGCACTAAAGAGTTGTGGTTTATCCTCGAGCATATCCATGCGTTCCTGAAGTCTTTCCCAACGTGCTATAACAGCCGCATCGGATGCTTGGAGTCGTTTTAGTTTTTGCTTAGCAATTTCGGTGCCTTGTTGCTCCCTCGAAGGCTCTACTAACTCTAATGATTCAAGCGCGAGATGCTCTTTTGCAAGGTCTTCCCAGCGACTGAGGGATGCATCTTTATGTTGACGTGCCTCTTCAAGAGCTCGATGCAAGGGAGCAAGTGCTCTCTGTTTGGCAAGAGCACTGAGTGATTTGCCTGTGTTTTCTCTTGCAAGGCGTGAAGCTTCATCGCTCCATTCCTTAAATTTTATTTTGTAGGCTGCCTCTGCCAGCTCCGCCTCTTTACGTGCTTCCCAACGACTATTGTTGCGATCCCAACTTTCTGCAAGTGTTGCCACACTCTCTTGTTCCAAGTTGATCTGTTCTTTTTTTTCTTCCTCTTGAATCAATGTTTGATCCGCCTTTTCCCATGAATCCTCAGTAACTTCTTGTGACAAGAAGGGGATTCCTCCAGATGCCAAACGCTGTGTTTCTGCTTCACTAATGAGCTCAGAGTACTCTCCTAGTAGTGACAGGCGTCTTTCCTCAATAGTTGTGATCGCATCTTCTAGGCTGATTTGGGTTAGCCCAGATATTTCATACTCATCTAATGCGGAGGCCGGCATGTCGGCTATCGTCAATCTTATGAGATCTGGTGTCTCTAGCTCTTCTTTCAAAGGACTTGCAGCGTTAGTGCTCCCCTGCTCATTCAATGGTGAAATTTCACTGAGTTCTCTCATGAGACGATTGCTCTCTTCTTCGGTTTGTTGAATTTTTTTGTATATTTGAAGGCGTTTATGATCCTTCTCTCCAAATTGAGATTTCATGTAGGCAAGAATAATTTCATGAGGCGCCTTATGTTCGTGTACTGCTTTTGCTAGCTGAAAACTGGTAGTATGACTGGATAACAAGCTTGTCAGTGCTTGAGTGTAGCTTTCTTTTTGATCTCCTAAATGGGCTGCTGGGATTGTTTTTGCTTCTTGAGAGTTTTTTCCACTGAGATTAGCTGAGGTTATTAGGTCGTTAATCCTATCACGATTGGAGATCTGAGATACTGAAGGCTGGCGATCGTTGATTTCGCCTTCCTCAACCAAACGTTTATTGAGAAGTTTTTGTATTTCAACAAAAAGCTTTTCACCTCGTGCATTGGCTTCATCCATTGAGGTTGAGGGAGGAGGAATCTTCTTAGCACCTTTTTTTTCATTGGTTGTGCTCGATATTGTGGGTATTTTCCAAGCTAAATAAGGACGACATACTAGATCGTGTTCTGGCCAATAAAAACGTAAGAGCGCTTTGTCATTTTCTAAGCCATTCTGGCAGCGTCTTATGAGACGCTCTTGTTTTGTTTGCTCGGCCTCCAAAATGACTTTTTTTTCATATAATAGGGATTGTAAATCACCTTTTCTCGCACGTTGCTCATTAGCCTGGGATGTGAGTTTTTCGACTTCTTCTTGAGTGCTTAGAAGGTTTTTAAAATTTTGGATAAATTTCTTTCTATCACTTTCATGAAATATTTCTCTCTCTCCTTGGCTCTCGTAAAATTGTTCAACCTCTTCTTTGAGAATCTTGAGTCTGCTTTGTGCAAGGTCAAGTCCACCTAGTGTGATTGTCAGCTTTTGTCTTGTCTCTTCAAAATCTTTGTCTATTTGGGCCTTGGCTTTTTGAAGATCATTAATATTCGTGTTATGTTGTAAGAATTGCAGCTCCTGTTGTCCGTTTTTGATACGCTGTTGCCATAAAGTAGCATTTAAATTATCGATAGCACTAACATGAATGGGTCCTATTTTTAGAAGTTCTTGAAGTTGATGCTCTGAAATCTCTTGATGAGGATTCAAAGTTTTTAAAAATTTCTGACCCCAAGCACGCCATCCTGCTTCACCTAATAAATGAGGTTTTAAGATCTGAGCCAAAAGTTTGGCATCTTCTACATGTTGCTTCAGAGCATTGATCTCACTCTCTTCGGCACATTGTTCTACAGCCATAAGAGTAAAGTTTGCTTCTTGAGCTCTTATTTGAGTATCCTCCCTCCTTTGTATAGACTGTGTATATTCACGCTCTGCTTGCAGGAAGTTTTTTTGCGTCCAAATCATTTGGAGAGTATTAATAACACGTACAGTCATATCAAGTCCGTGGCATGCGATCTGTGCATGAGGTTCTGGAACATATCCTAACTTTTGTGCGAATGAGGCAAGTCCTTTACTGAATTTTCCGACACGCGTCTTTTCTCGTTCTTCATCACTGTTAGCGACAGCTGCCTGGTCCCGTTTGTTTTTAGCGCTTTCTTCTTCTATTTTTTGTTCTGACAAGAGTTGGTGAAGATCATGATAATGTTTCCAATGATGTTCTCGTGTTTGCCAGCATTCATTAGCTTGAGCATAGACTTGGTCATCTCTTTGAGTTAAATGTTTGCTACGTTCCAGTAAGCTTTTGACGTGATCTATGGACTCTGATTGCTTGGCTAATTCATGATGAAGACCTATCGGATCCTCTAATTTTCTTATAGTTGTATCAATATCCACTATGGAATGCATGCGAGGAGCACTTCTCCAATTTTCCATAAAACCTAGGTTGAAAAGCACTGCACAAAAGGCAACTAATGCCTCACTCCCCTCAACACCTATTGAGGCGATGGCCTCTACTCCGGCTTCTTGGGAAGTTGCACCGCAGGAGAAGGAAAACGTAATAAGATTGGATTTTAAAAGGGGATCAATAAAATCATCTTTGCTTGGATAGTAAAAAAAACGGGCGTTTTGATGAATAGAAATAATACTTTCTTCTTCTATGTCATAGACTCCGCTCTCCGTGGCATCTAACTCGTATGGAAAATTTTGCTTGTATTGAATATTACAATATCTCGCTGCATCTAAGATGCTCAGCATAGAAGCGAAGAGGCCTTGTTCTTGATTGCTATCTTTTGATGCTGACTCATTGGCAACTACTTGATAGTCCAAACAACCAGGTGTCCTAAGAGGGACTATTTTTTGATTTTTCTCCTCAAAGAGATGATGAGGGTCTGAGCTAGCGTTTTGTTTTAAAAAAGAACAATAGCATTCTTGCGTAATACGACTCGACTCTGAACGATCCTGAGCCAAGCCTAGAGAGCTTAAGCAAAAAATTGCACTAGTTAAGAAAATAACAAGGGGAGAATGCACGGTTCCTCCTTTATATACCTTATACGGATAGGAATTTTAGGTTTTTTTTGCTCAGGATTTTTTGATGTTAGTAAGGCTTTAAGAGCGTTCTGCTACTGAGGTAAAAGTAATCATAACAACGCCGCTAGCAGCAAAAAAAACAGTAAAGCTTCCCCAAGTTCATTCGAAACAGGTATAGATTCAAATAAAAAATCACCCGAGAAAATTTAGAAGCAGAACATAAAAACTAATGAAAGCTTTTCAATGAAGCATGTATCTTAGGCTTTTTCTACTTGCCAATACTCCAATTCAACAGGCGTATCACGACCAAAAATACTCACTGAAACACGTAGCTTACCACGTTCTGGGTCAATTTCTTCAACAATACCTTGTTGATTTTGGAAAGGACCATCTGCGACTTTGACCTTATCTCCAACATCAAAAATAATCTTTTGTGTTATATTCTCTTCGCGCTCTTTCATTTGAGCAAGCATTCCTTGAATTTCTTTTGGTCTCATTGGAATGGGACGATCTTTTGTACCAGCAAAGCCGATAATTCCTGTAGTCTCTTTGATGAAAGTCCAAGATTTCTCAATGATTTTATCGTCTGCATCAAAAAGATGCATATTAATAATCATATAGCCTGGGAAGAACTTTCGAGTCGTCTCAGTTTTTTTACCTCTTTTGATTTCTTGAACGCGTTCTGTAGGAATGAGCACTTCAAAAATAGAATCACCGAGTTCTTCTGTTTTAATACGTTTAATAATGTTGTCCTGAATTTTCTGTTCTTGGCCAGAAAGAACATGAACAACAAACCACTGATCTTTGGGAGCGAGAGGCATGAGGAAGATTTAAGTTAAAAGTTAAAGTTAAGCAGAGTACACAGCGGGGAATGAACGATTATGGAATAATGGCTTTGATATTCTACTTAGGTTATTAAGCAGTAAGAATGAGTTAGGCACGTGTTAAAAAGCCAATGATATTAATTGTTATGAAGTCAAAAAAAGAAATGTATCCTCCCATAAGCAGCATGGCAATAATCACTACTAAACTAGAGCTCCAAAGTTCTCGAAAACGCTTGAGTCCACTTTCTTCATTACTCCAAGGCCACTGAGCTTTTTGAAGCTCGGTTTGGACTTCTTGGATATAGTTATTAATTTTTTTCAGCATAGTAAATAGGCTTAGTACAAGTTGAAGTAAAAAACTAAAGTCCTTACAAGTTGATATATCCTTTAGAGAATTCTGATGAACATTCCTATGAATTTTTTACTAATCTTAAAACTCAAATAGATCATGAATTTTTGAAAAACAAGTAAAGTATATTCAGGCCAGGAGGGACTTGAACCCACAACCAACGGTTTTGGAGACCGCTACTCTACCAATTGAGCTACTGGCCTATACATTCATAAGAGAGTGAACAAAAGACCAGATGAGGGATGAGAGTTTTTTGGAGTCAAGCTACCTATCTAACTCTCTATCTCCTATCTGATCTTAAAACATCTTTAATCTAGGATTTCAGAAACACGTCCTGCACCTACAGTACGACCACCTTCGCGAATCGCGAAACGAATAGTTTTTTCCATTGCAATTGGAGTTATTAACTCCACCTCGATAGAGACATTATCACCAGGCATGACCATTTCAACACCCTCAGGAAGTTTTACGCTACCCGTGACATCGGTAGTACGGAAATAGAATTGAGGGCGATAGTTAGAGAAGAATGGTGTATGGCGGCCACCTTCATCTTTACTTAAGACGTAAATTTCAGCTTTGAATTTCTTGTGCGGCTTAATGGAACCAACCTTCGCAATGACTTGTCCACGCTCAATATCTTCTTTTTTTACTCCACGCAGAAGAAGCCCAACATTGTCTCCTGCTTCTGCTGTATCAAGAAGCTTGCGGAACATTTCGATATCAGTAACGGTTGTTTTAACTGTTGGTTTGAGTCCAACGATTTCAACTTCCTCCATTTTTTTAAGAACACCACGCTCTACACGTCCGGTAGCAACAGTTCCACGACCTTCAATATTGAAGACATCTTCTACAGGAAGAAGAAATGGTTGGTCTTTTGGACGCTCTGGCAATGGGATGTATTTATCCACAGCATCAATGAGGGCAAGAATTTGTTTTTCCATTTCTGGATCACCATCAAGAGCTTTCTTAGCACTTCCTTTTACGATAGGAATGTCATCACCAGGGAAATCATAAGAGCTGAGCAAATCACGGATTTCCATTTCAACAAGATCAAGTAATTCTGGATCATCAACAAGGTCTACCTTGTTCATAAATACGACCATTGATGGAACACCCACCTGACGTGCTAGAAGAATATGTTCACGTGTTTGTGGCATCGGACCATCAGCAGCGCTAACAACAAGGATAGCTCCATCCATTTGCGCAGCACCAGTAATCATGTTTTTGACATAGTCAGCATGCCCTGGACAGTCAACGTGAGCATAATGTCGTGCATCACTTTCGTACTCTACGTGTGCCGTTGAAATAGTGATACCACGCTCTTTTTCCTCGGGAGCAGCATCAATTTGGTCATATGCTCGAGCTTGAGCTTTGCCACTTTTGGAAAGTACCGTAGTGATAGCAGCGGTAAGTGTGGTCTTGCCGTGATCGACGTGACCAATGGTGCCGACGTTAACGTGCGGCTTGTTGCGTTGGAATGTGTCCTTAGCCATATTAGTGTTCTAGTGGTTGTTGTTGTTATACTCTTCTGGAGCCCATGACCGGGATTGAACCGGTGACCTCGTCCTTACCAAGGACGTGCTCTGCCAACTGAGCTACATGGGCTTGTTCAATCCAACGGACCGAGCAAGTTTTTGTTGATAGAATGTTACTATAAAAAATCAATTTCCTAACAGTATACTAAATCTGTACATAAGCCAAGGTAAACCTCGAGAGATATTAATATGTCTCTTCCTCTTCACGTTTGACATTATGAGATGGAAGCTTGCGGACAAAATTAGTGTTCTGTTAGAAATCGGCTTGTTAGCAATATCAGCCCCAAAGCAGGTGTCAAAATCATTTTTTAATCATCAGATATTTTTTTTGCAATACCCGTCACAAAAAGATATTTTTGCTTCGATGAAATCAAAATCGATTCGTAAAAGTACTGTATCCAAGGACTCGCAGATCAGTTCGAGCATCGAGCCAGATAGGCCCATACTTAAGACAAGCACAAAGACTATAAAGCCGCTTGCAGCTCAAGACAAGTCTACGACTGGGGTATCTCCTTCGACTCTACGCCAAAATTATTCGAAGGGAGTGTTACGTCGATCAGAGCTTAAAAAAGACCCCCTAGCACAATTTGATGTTTGGTTTGAAGAAGCTTGTGCTTGCCGGGCAATTACAGAGCCAAATGCCATGGCTTTATCTACAGCAAACTGCGATCTTGTGGTTACGTCGCGGATAGTTTTGCTAAAAGCGTATACTCAAAAAGGATTCTCTTTTTTTACAAATATTACGAGCTTAAAGGGGAAACAGATTGCAGAAAACTCTCATGTTTCACTTCTCTTTTATTGGCCGCCCTTGGAACGCCAAATTCAAATTTTTGGAACGGCTACGCTCCTACCCATTGCTACAACAGAAAGGTATTTTCATTCACGACCCCGTGACAGTCAACTTGCTGCCTATGCCTCATTTCAAAGCGCTGTTTTACCGAATCGTCAGACTCTAGAAGCTCGCATGCATTCAATTCGAAAGAAATTTAAAAATCAAGAAATTCCTCTTCCTGATTTTTGGGGTGGCTACCTCGTAGCTCCTAATGTCATGAAGTTTTGGCAAGGGCGCCAAAATCGACTTCATGATTGCTTTGAATATACGAAAAAAGAAAAAAACTGGATTATTGAACGCTTGAATCCATAACTCCGCTCATCTGGATATTTCAATTGATCTTTTTATGATCATTTGTCACTTAAGAAAATGCGCACTCTTATTTCCAAGCATTTTTTTTGGGAAAAAGCGCTCCCACATCCAAGAGAGCACAAAACTACTATCGAACACTAATGCCGTTAAGAGCTCTTTGATTGTTGTGAGACCCAAGGCGCTACCGGCAATCCTCATATGTAAAATGGCTGTACAACGATCATAATCTTTTTGGATGAGAATATTTTTTCGAGGAAGCAAAGAAGTAAGTTTTCGATATACTTTCCAAAAGCATTTTTGTTCTCGCGATGAACGCCATGCTTGTAATTTTTTTTTCTCTATAGGGCTAAAAGTCCCTGGATAGAGTTCCTCGACGACTCTGCTTGAAACACTTTCAATCTCTTGTAATGTTTCTTCTTGATTTCTTTGAGACAGAGAATGAGGAAGATGACGATAGCACACAAGACGTTCTAGAAGATTGTGCACCTCATATCCTGCAGAAATGATGCGACACCAGAGGTCGTAGTCTTGAGCAATACGATAGGAAGTATTATATCCTCCTAGAAAACGGACCACATCCGCCTGGAATAACACAGAAGTGTGTAAAAAAGGATTCATTATGGGAATACTCCAACAAATAACCTCCCCTCGCAGCGGAACATCCAGAAGCCCAACAAGCACTTCATGCTCATCAATCATATAACCGCATGACCCTACTAATGCTAAATGTGGATACTGAATAACCGTTGCTATCTCTTTTTCTAATCGCTGCGGCAAAGAAAGATCATCTGCATCCTGGCGTGCAATCCACTTGCCGCGTGCCTGAGCAAGCCCTTGATTCAGGCAATGCGTCTGACCCTTATTGATATCATTTGTAATCACATGAATGCGCTCGTCTTGTACTGCATATGCTTGTGCGATCTTCAAGGAGGTATCAGTGGAGGCATCATCAACAATGATAAATTCCCAATCCCTAAAAGTCTGCGAGCAAATACTCTCTATGGAGATTGCAAGATAGCGTTCTGCATTAAAAACTGTCATCAAGACAGAAACAAGCGGTTGAGAAGAATACAAAAAATTGCTCACGCACGAGTTATAGCGAAACATGAATGAAAACAAACCTCTTTTTATAGGATATTTTAAAACTTACATCCGAGACTCCAGAAGATATTTTGACTAACTAAGTCTTGGTTGCCAGCAGCAGCATTATAGAAGAAAGAAGACTCCCAGCGCTGACCCATTTCGATCGTAAAGCCAAGACCTGTGTAGAGCGTATCACGGAGTGGGGCAGAGCTTGTATTAGCAAAGCTAGGACTACTTCCAGAGTTAAGAGTGCTATTAATCGTGTAAGGATTTTCTAAAAACTGATGTTGCCAGTTGAGCGATACTTGTGGGATCAGAAGAAGGTTTTTAGTGACTTGCCAGTTGTAGGCAAGATGGCTTCCAAGACTAAAGATCATACTACTCGTATTCCAACTATTAGCGGAAAGATTGAGTGAATCGGCTCCGCTTTCGGTGAAGGGAGAAGTGCCAAAGTATTGATACTGGAGACTACTTAAGGGACCAAAGGTAAAGTGACCACGTTTAATATCATATCCTGTGGCCACCATGGTATTGAGCTCTCCGGCACCAGGAGTACCCATGGCGGTACGATTCAGTGCATTGTCTCCGCTGCCAAAGGAAATATTCCGGTTCATTTGGTAGTTGTCATAGGCTCCTCCTATGAGTCCATCGACAAATACACCTTTTCCTTCTTTCTGGCCATAGGTCCCAAAGAGTCCAAAGTTTACTTGGTTGTCCACCAGGGTGCTTCCGCCACTATATTTACTGTAGACTCCTTCATAGCCAGTGTAGAGACCGGTTGTAAAACACTTGTTCCAGGCGTAGGAGAGTCCTGTTGTGACTCCTCCACTCTGGGCATTATAGGTGGGTAGCAGGTTTGCACTATTAGCCTTGGCAAAGATACCATTACCATCCACGAATATTCCCCAGTGGTTGTTAGGAGCTTGGCGAAGGATATCGTCTTGGACGTTTTTACTCTTTTCTCCTTCTAAGAGCGGGGTGTTCTCTGCTAGTCCGCTCATGCTAAAATGCCCTCCGTGTTCGTTCGCATTCGCAAGCCTGATCCCCCAGAGTCGTTGTATCATTTCCTGGTTCTGCGCATTATCAATACTAAAGGCAATGGTGGAGAGTGACTGATAGAGTGTTGGCATGATTGCATTAAAGGCTCCAGGGTATTGATCTTCGGTGAGGGAATCTAAGTCGGTTGACACCACAAGAGCATCTCCACTCGTTGCTGGAATAAAACTATTGAGCGCCAGGGCAACGTTCGTCTGGTTTTGGTTCTGGGCAACATAGGTGTAACTTGTGGGTGCAATCGTAACGGTTGCTTGTGGATCTCCAATAATTGTAACCCGACCACGGCAGTAGCTCTGATCAATTTGTACTGTCTGAAAAGCACCTTTGATAGGACCTGTGGAGTTGATGAAGGTTAATTTTTCTCCATAGGTAAGTGGCGTTGATCCAAGTGGCGCTACTTCTAAGGTGCCGGCCAGGTCCACACTCCCATTGACTTGAAGGTTTCCATAATCCGTTGGGCTTTCTACGTTGATTTGAAGCGTACCAACAGTATTCAGGTTAACATTACCATTGACTGTGAGAGTGCCGATTGGATTACCAGGAGCTAGCAGCCCTTTATTTATAAGATTACCAGTGTAGACACCTGTTCCTGAAAGGATACCGTTCGTGGCAACGAGGAGACTTGCTGAAGTAAAAGAGGTGTTGATTTCTTTATTAGTAGATAAAATCAAATCAGTATTTGTGTTAATATAGGCAGATGCTGTTGTTGATGTGAGCATAAAAGAATATCCAACAACTCCAGGAGTACTAAAACTATTAGTTGTAAAATCTGATTGACTGGCAAATGTCATGAATGCGTTGGTTGAGTTATCTAAAGAACTATTGATAAAAAGCAAATTTTTTGGACTCGAGTCTGCATTAGTTATAGAACCAGTTACATTGACAACTTGAGATCCCAATCTCATAGATATAAGGCTATTACTAGCCCAACTAAGAGACGCGATATTAAAATTCACAATATTACTTTCCATGGAGAGTATAGCCAGGCCACTTCCTCCTCCAAGATTAACGCTACTTTCTCCACAAGCAGACGCATTTGCTGCTATAAGGACACCAGCACGAATGGTGGTAACACCTTGATAGTTATTAGATTGAGAGAGAATAGTCGTGCCGCTGCCGAGCTGATTGACAAAACCATTACCAGAAATATCAGCCACACAGGTAAAAGTATCCGTTTGATTAAAATTGATTGCATTATTAGTACCACTACCAAAAGAAATACTTCCTACCTCTAGGAGACCTCCTTTATCATTGCCTCCTAAGGATCCAATATTAAGACTGTTGTTGGAGGCACTATCTTGAGTTCCAATATCAATCGTATATGCTATAATCTTACCTCGATCCGTAAGAGTTACTGTATTTCCAGACCCAGAATAGCCAACGTAGATAATATGGTCTGTGGCTACGACGTTAGAATCACTATTGCGCCAAAGAGATCCTTCTCCCGTAACAAGCACACTATTGTTATCAGCAGAACTGTTATAGCCAAGATAAGCTTGGTCATTATTTTCTTCAGTAGCCCCAGCACTAATGCTCATGACATTACTGCTACCATCATACCCGATATATATTCCGTCAGTATCTGTGAGTATTGTTCCTATATTGGAAACTTGCAGACTATTATTGGAAGCATTACTTGTATAGCCAAGATAGATTACGGAATAGCTCATCTGACCGGCACTAACTGCTAAGGTCACAGGCGTACTATCGACTCCAATATAGACACTATCGGCACTATCGGCCAAAGTAAGCGAGCAGGACAAAGCAAGCAGAAAGGCAACACAACAAGTTGTCAAATTTTTTTGGATTTTTCCCATAGACATATACACACTCTTGGCTTGCGTGTTTTTAAGATAGAAAAATAAACGTATCTCAAGAACGAACCCTTAACACGGATATTTCATACTGAATCGTAATGAGGCGCTGTGCAAAGCTTGTTAGTACAAGGCGGGTGAAGAATTGTGATTGGGGCTGTATGTGTCCATACCGCCCCAATCACAATTCGAGACCAACGCAGTAGCCATAGAGCTTTCCACAAGCCATAATAGATTTAGTGTGAAATATCCGGGTTAGGCAACGTCTTTTCTTATGAGTTGCTCAAAAATCTTTCGATGACGTGCCAACCAATGTTGTCTGTCAAAAAGAGCCTCCGCACGCGCTCGTGCAACACGAGCATATGTTTCAAAATCACTCATAATCTTAACAACTGCCTCGGCTAATTCACTCCCGGTCGGTGTGATCATCGTATGCCAATCAACTGGTGCTTTGATTAACACTCCTGATTCTTGAGATACTAATTCAGTCACACCACCAGAAGCAGATCCCACAACAGGACACCCACATGCCAAGGCCTCCATCACAACCGTAGGACAGGGATCAAGGTATTTTGGATGCAGGACAATATGATGGGCTTGATAGAGTCCAACAGCTTCGTCTTGCGTAAAAGCAGGCAATACCTTAACACGCGAGCAGAGTCCAAGTCGTTTGATTTCTTCATACACACTGCGTGCGCCATGAGACCATGCACATTTTCCAGCGATGGTTAAGGTAACATGAGGGTCGAACTCAGACACAAGTTTCAAACAGTGCAGTGTTGAAAAAATACGCTCTTTATATCCGTGTGTTCCCAGGGTTAAAAGGCGGAGCGGGCAAATAGGGGGACGCTTGGAAGCAGGGGAAAATTTCTTAAGATCAATCGGATTAAACAGAATTTCACTAGGTCCCGCATAAGACCCCAGAAAGTGCTCGGCCGAATCACGACAAAATGCACTTTGATAAATCACATAATCGGCCAAAGAACGCAGATACCGCATGGGGGCATTATAACGTTCGACCTTACTACCTGCCCAAGCAGGATAACCAACTCCATTCTGATTCCACACAAAACTCACTCCGGCTTGACGCGCTTTAATAACAAGATCTTGAGCACATGGCGGCTGAGCACTGCTCACTAAGTAGAGAAGATTATATTTTTTTTCATTAAGTGGAAAAGCATCACGTAATGCCAGGAGTTTCACAGCGCCTCCATGAATGCATCTTTTGTTGTTAAGAATGTCTCCAATTCCAAGCACAGGCAAGGAACGCGTGTCACACTCTATCTTGCGTCTCCTCCATGCAAAAAATAATCGCTGTAAAAAGAAAAAACATGATCGCGCCTGCAATAAAGCAAAAGATTTCATGCAAGTAATTTTTTTATTTCTTCGGCAATCTTTTTTGTCGGCCTCCATCCAGTGACTTTAGAAAATTTCGAAGAATCAATAGAAGCATGCGTAACATCCCACAAGTAAGGATCACGGTAATGGACTTTGAGAGTCACCTTCATTGCCCCCTCGACCAAGGCAAGTAACTCTAAAAGAGAGAAATTCTCACCGGACCCAATATTAAAAATTCCACAAATAGGCCGATCCACCAACGCCTTAACAGCTAAGAGGAAATCATCAATCCAGAGATAATTCTTGCTACAACGACCATCTCCCCAGATTGTTAGAATCTCATTTGTACGTCCTACTGCGATCATGCGCGGAAGAATACCTTGTGGATATTTTGGATTAGAGAGCATACCAAGAATATTTGTAATCCTTAAAATAACTGGCTTCAATAATGGAATCTCTCGAGTACGCATAAGGATCATTTCTTCAGCAGCTAACTTTGCGTGTGCATAGCGACTCAGGGGATGGGGCATTATTTTTTCTGTTACTGGATCGTTTCTCGTATTTCCATAAACGGAGGCAGAGGAAAAAAAAACAAGCTTAGGAATGCTTCCCATTTCTATCACTTGGGTAATACTCTCTAAGAGTTGCCTTAAGAATGGCAAATCCTCTCGATGCTCACGTCCTGGGTCTTCCTCACTTGTGAAAGGGAGTGTGCTCCATGCCGTGTGAAGAATGAGAGTAAAACAAGACAAAATGGTTGGATCCAAAAGATCGGCAAGTTGTTGAAATCCCTTTCCCTCGGTGCGAGAGAAAAGTACTACTTCATAACCTCGACCTCTTAAAAAAGAAGCTATGAGCTGCGCAAGACGTCCGCGTCCACCGGTAATAGCAACACGATGGACGAACTCTGTTGTTTGAACATGCATAGAAGATCGTGACGAGTATATAGCGAACGACCGAGCATACCCTTTTTTTCAAGAGGCAGCAATCTGTTTGATCTCTTTTAACCTAAAAACGTGAATGAAAATGGGAAATATGGCGTAAAGACTGGGTCTCAGGTTGTTTTTTAAAAGCGTGTAGCGCACCTGGATGGTGCGCACGCCGATTTAAAAAAGCAAGTTGAGGCCTAGTATATTGCGTTAGCCCCAATGCGTGTAAGGAAATCAGAATTTAATATTGGAATAATATAGAATATATTGTGGTAGTAATGGTTGCAAATTGAGATAAGAACAAGGATGAAAATCAATCAACCTTGTAGCAGCGCAT
>Ga0214923_10001137_pt1 | contig 38502 bp, 59 predicted proteins | sample LL1510_MetaG_FD_177993 | JGI IMG/M metagenome (GOLD analysis project Ga0214923, IMG submission 177993) | Freshwater microbial communities from Lake Lanier, Atlanta, Georgia, United States - LL-1510 | ecosystem: Environmental > Aquatic > Freshwater > Lake | place: USA: Georgia | collected...
GATAAAAATAAGTTAGAAACCGTTAAATCACAGATAAGAGAAAAGCTCTTAGAAGACTACCACTTATTGTCACTAAACTAAATTGATTTTTTTTGATACAATAAATGTTAATTAGTAATCACTAAATGCTAATCTAAAAACAAAAAAAATACCATGAACCAAGAAAACACACCGAATTCAACACAGAATACGCTTTCTGAAGAACAGATTAAAAACATTGAAGTCTTTAAGGTAGTAGAAAAAATCAAAAACTATTTCAATGGTCACTGCAATATTGACGGAAGACCGCCTTCTAGAACCGATTTTAATGAATTTCTTGATTCGCTAGTTGACAAGAATTAATCGTTTTTAAATCTAAAACATAATATATAGCAAAAAGCCATAATTTTATGAATCGGACAAAATTGTTGTGCTTTGTTTGATAAAAATAAATTGAAAAATGAAAGTATTAAAATTTTTATCTGATTGGTTTGTGCCTGTTTTCTTTATTGTTATAGTTTTAACTTCTGCTATCTCCATGTGGATTGAAGATATTAAGAAAAAAAGATAAAATTCATTTTTTTTATTTTATTTATTAATATATAAAAAAAATAAGTTATTATGAGATATATCAAAACTTTTGAAAAATTTGAAATCAATGAAAATTGGTTTAATCAAGCCCTAAGTTGGATTAAAGACAAATTCAATAATTGGATGTCTAAACTATCGGGTGATATTAAAGCCGGGGCTGAGTGGGCTAAAGATTATTTAGAGAAAAATAGAGATGTTTTAAATGATATATTACTTGGATTAAAGCAGCAAGCTAAATCAGAAGTTGATAAATTGTATAAATGGTGTGAATACTTTGTTGGAAAACCAGATGAGTTACAGCCAATAGTTACAGAATCTCATAGTGATGAAGAAGAGGAAGTAAATTCAATTTTTAGTAGAATAGCCCGTATATCTGGGGTATCTCTTAGACTATTTTTAGTATTTGCTCCAGCAGTTGCTGCTTTTACTGGATTATTAATCTCCAGCGGTCCTCTTTTTGTTGTTGGGGCAATCGTTTCTGTTATTCTTTATTCTCTTTTAATGCAAAGAGAAGAAAATGAGAATGAAGAAGAAGACGATACTCAAACTGGTTGGTAAATAGGAGTTCAATTATTTTTATTTCTGGACTAATTTTATTCATTTTTTTTGTGATATATAAAAAATTTATCAAAAAAGTTTGGTCAAAGTCTAAAAACTTCTTATATTTGTATTAGAAAATTAATCACTACAAAAAATAAGAAAATTATGAGTTTATTTGCCAAAGTTAAAAAAAATCAAGTTGAAAAGCCAAAAAGACGTTGATTAAAAAAAAGAGACCAATAATTGGTCTCTTTTTTTATTTAGTAGTTAGTTATCAGTAAGTGTTGGACTGAATTATCATATCGGTTCTTAATGTTAGTCGAATATTTCAAATCATACGTGTGTTTTATATATCCATCATATAACTCAGATGTAAAATCATCTTTATTAATAATAATCATGATTTTGGCATTTTTCATCGACTTGAATGTATTTGCTAATTCTATCTGTTGTTCTGGACCAAAAACATTTTCATGTGAATATTCTTTGAATTCCCTTGTATATGGAGGATCTAAATATATGAATGTATTTTTATTGTCATTATTTAACATAATTTCTTTATAAGAACCACAATTAATTTCTGTTCGGTTGAGTAATTCAATATGCTTCTCTGAAAGATTTATGTTTAGACTTTTGTAATTACCATAAGGAACATTGAATTCTCCTCTTGAGTTGAATCTTCTCATTCCATTAAAAGCCAACTGATTGACTAAATAAAATCTAATTGCTCTTTCTGTTGATGTAAGGTCTTTAAGACCATCTTTTCTATCTTTGTTTCTCCATTCATAATAAAAAACTCCTCTATTTGTTTTAGCTTCAGCAATACTAAGTTGTTTAGATTTCTCTAAATCACTTACAGACTTAATAGAATTTCCGACCAATTTAATAGCTTGGCGAATTTCCTCTGGGTTTGTTTTTGCTTCGTTAAGAAAATTTACTAACTCTACATCAATATCGTTAATCACGTTTTTATCAGCATTCAAACTCCAATAAACTGCACCACCCCCAAAGAATGGTTCAACAAAAGTATATTTTTCTGAATTATTGACAAAATCGGGATAGTAGGAACTAAATACTTTTATTTCTTTTCTTTTACCACCGGTCCATTTATAAATTGGATCCAAATAGATGTTTTCTTTTTTACTCATTCTATTTTATTACTTTTTTTCAAATTATCTTCCCAGTAAAGAGGTTGAAAATTTGTATAGTGATTTAACCTATACACATCCTCATCTGTTTGAGCAGATGATATAGGTATTATATGGTCCATATGCCAATAAGTTCCCTGATTTTCCCAGTTCATTTTATCATCAAACTTAGATTCTAAATGAAGTTTGAATTCTTCAAAGGAACAACCTAATAACTTAACAATTTTACTTAATTACAAACTCTCATAAAACGAACTTTTTTTAAGTTATATATTAAAAAGTTTGTTCTTCCTTATACAATTTTAAACTTTTTTTTATTTAACTATAAAATAGTTATGAAAATAGATGTAGATTTTATAGAATTTTATATTAAGAAGAAATATAGTCAGAAATTAGAAGAATATTTTTGTGTAACTAAATCAGTATCTTCTGTCTGGAGAAATACATCTTTTCCAGAGAAAAGATTACATGAGTTTGTATATAGAGAAGGGACTCAAGATTTGATAGAATTATTAAAAAGAATCTACTAACTATTTTATATTAAATCCTATCATTAGATTTATACCTGATGGTTTTGTATCAAAACCAAGACCCATTACGAAACCACTTTCAAAATCAAAAAGTAGACCACCTGTTACATTCAATTTTGTTTCGTATTTTACACCAAGACTACAATATGTCTCTGGGTAAGAATCTCCTAAATCTATTGAATAACCACCGGTTGCCATGAGTGACATATCTGTGGCCATAAAGAGAAAAAAAATTAAAAAATCTTCTCAAAAAATTTGACAGAAACAGAAAAGTTCCTTATCTTTGTTAAAGAAAATTAATCACTACAAATAAAAAACGAAAAAATTATGGCTACAGGAAATTTGTTTAGTAAGGCGAAAAAAGCAGCACCCGTATCTACAAAGAGTGCAAAAGATAAAAAGGTTAGACTTCAAGTATCAGACCCTGACTTCTTCTCAAAAGTTGAAAAGTTGGAGCAGTTGAACGATAGGATGAAAAGCGATAAAGCTGTCGCGGACATGATTTCTGATGAATTGAGAGATATCGCAAAATCTGAGTGGATTGCTCAGTATGAAAAGACTAAAAAGAATCCAGAGTCTGTTGTAATCTGTCAAGAAGTAGCAGGTGATACATCTCAATTCCTTTTCGTTCCTTCAGATAAGTACATTTCTGTATCAGAAGAGCGAGCTGAAGAACTCCGTGAGACTTTTGGTGAAGAAATCGTTGAAGAAGAAACCACTTTTAGCTTTGATTCACAAATGATCGAAAAATATGGCGAAGTTCTCTCAATGCTTATCGAGAATTGTCCAGATATCGCAGACGCTGACCGTGAGAAAATCATCAAAGCCACTACAAAATATGCTGTCGCCAAAGGCACCATCGACAAATTGAACCAGTATGGTGATGTTGCAGAGGTTTTTGAATCAGTTCGACCTGTTGTCTCTTTGAAAAATGTTGAAGTCATCAGGGGATAATAAATAATAAACAATTTGATAACTTTTTAATATAATACTTATGAAAATTTTTGCTTACTTCACTTTTTTTTGTTTATTTTTAATTGTAGGTTTCTCAGCTTGTGAATCAAGTAAAAAAGAAATTTCAACAGAACCCCCTGTATTATCTGACGATTATGTCGATATTGTGATCTATGATAACTGTGAGTATATCATAGCTGGTCAAGGAAGTCACAGATGGGGATCACATAAAGGGAATTGCAAAAATCCTAGCCATATCAAATAAAAAAAGAGAGACTCCAAGTCTCTCTTTTTGTTCTCATTAAAAATTCTTACTGTGAAATTGGAGTTCCAGAACTATTAACATTTCTGACATCATCTACCCATATCAAATCCAATGGTTTCGCTTTTAATTCAGAACCTTTTCCTTCATATCTTTTTCCATCCTTTAACCAAGATTCAAGAGTTGCCCAATCTTCTGCTTTATACATAGCTCTATATAAAGCGCCTTTACCAATTCCGTCGTTGATAACATGTTCATATCCATAGTAGATATTTCCAAACATATCTTTGTATTCTTGTAATTCAATAGTTGTTTTACCTGATTGTCTTTCACTCTCGGTAAGTGAACTTACTGCGTAACTGACGTTATCTTTATCAAATTCACAAACTACTTGTTTTTTATTTCCAGTTTCTGTATATTTCGAGCCTACTACGTTTTTAGACCAGAATTTTTTTCCTGCGTCATATAATGCCGGGGCAAACATTGCCAAACCAGCTCCGGCTAAAAGAGCCAATCCCAAGCCTTCATTAACTGGTTTGTAGCTGTTGAAATTTTTTATATGTCTCATACAATCTTTTTTTTTGTTTTATATATTAAAATTAAAATCTATTTTTAGTAGATCTTATTAAATTCTAAAACAAATCTACTTAATGTATTTGTAATGGTTTTTAGATGTCCAATTGACTTACCATCTAGTGCCATCATCACTTTTTTGAAGATTGTCCAATTGGTTCACCCAATTTTTTGGAATTACATAATATATTTTATTGTCAATAATTTCTATTGTTGGAGACTCTAATTTTTTCATAATATTAGAGTAATTTAAATCTTCTAATTCATTTAATGTTTCTTTATCGTAATCAAAAATTAAATGACAAAAGTTATTTAGGTGAAGACCTACACCTTCAAAACTATTTTTGTATTGAACATTTCCAAAGTTTGAATTTATAATTTTTTGAAGTTGAAAAATATCCTGCCACTCTTCAGTTTTTAAATCTTCAACACCTAAATTTTGTAATTGATTTTTTGATTCAGAACCATATTGTTTGAATCTAATTGGAAGTTCTGTTTGACCCCCTGATTTTAAATAATCTATTTCATCAGTTGTCATTCCTTTAAAACCTTTTTCAGAGTATAGGTCTAAAATTTCATCATAATATTCATTATTTTCAATCAATAATCCCATCATTGATTTTATTCTTGATATTTGTTCTTGTATTAGATTGTGGCTGTTGAAATTTTTTATATATCTCATACAATCTTTTTTTGTTTTATATATTAAAATTAAAATCTTTTTTTTATATTTGTAGTATGAAAATTAAACGGTCAACTAAAAATAAAATAATCGGTGGAGTTTGTGGTGGTTTATCAAATTATTTTGGAATTAATCCTTGGTTTTTTCGATTACTTTTTTTCTTAGTTCCATCTGGTTTCTGGATTTATATACTAATGTGGATATTTTTTGAAAAAGAGGACGAATTTTCCAACTTCAATTAATTAATAGATAGAATAGATGTATTTTATAAAAAAGATAGCCTTATCAATTTATCTACATCGGTGGATGAAAAAGTGGCGAAAAAAAAGATGTATCTGGGAGTTGTAATCTCTTTGAAAAATCTTAAAATATTGGGTCCCGTAGCTCAGCTGGATAGAGCAACTGCCTCAAATGGGGGCGTTTAGTCAGAAATGATTGAATAGAACCTCTCGAATTCGGTGAAACCTTAACACTTTGGGTGATGGTAATACCGAGCTAACCCTCAGAAATGGGGAAATGTGTAGAGACTAAGGGGGAGGCACCTTAACAAGTGATGTTGAAGGTGATGATATAGTCCAGACCACAAACAGAAATGGTAGCGAAAGCTATAGTGGTATGTCTAAGCAGTAGGTCTTTGGTTCGAATCCAAACGGGATCACAAAAAAGAGACTCTTGGTGAGTCTCTTTTTTTTATCCATAGGTATAAATTTTGCAAATTCAGATTCATTGTCAAATTTTCTGTACTCAAATTTTACAACTAGATCCATTTTCTTAAGCTCGTCTACCAGCTTTTTGAAAATTGATTTTAACTCAAGATTAGTGTTTGCTGCTTCTAATAAGAATCTTTCAAATAATTTAATATATTTCTATTAAACTTTTTTTATACAAATTTAATATCACCATTACCAAATTTTAGAAGTATTAAATTTAAACTTTTCTTTTATTTTTTATAAAATCGATATTAAACTTTAAATTATGGCACAAGTAGAAATTAACGTATCGGGTAGAATTCCAAAGTATTTTTTTGGAGTATTAAAAGAAGAATATAGAGATGAAGTAAAAGAAGCTCTTCAATATTGTGGCGAAGATGTAGAAACGGCAAATGATTTTCTAAATTTAATTTTCTCTCTTACTTTAGATGGTTGGAATGATCCAAAAGAAGCACTTTTTAACGCAATTAGTAAAGAAGATTTAGAAAAACTCAAAAATTTAAATGAGTTAGTAAATAATTTTATTGAAAATGGGGGTAGTCATTTTGAAATGATAGATTGGCTTTTTGATAATCCTGATTTAAGAAAATACGGGACTTATTATGGAATATCATTATTTGAAGATGATGCTCAAATTTCTGTTTTAGTAGATGATAAAACTTTGATAGAAGAGGTTTCTCTTAAAGATTTCTGTAATGGTGAAACATTTTGGGCTGAGGATGTAGAAGAAGGAACGGAAGAATATGGTGATGTTCAAAGAATAAATGAATTTAAATCCCTAAATTCTGAATTTGGTTTTGATGGACAAGATGAGTATTATAGCTGGAATAAAAATGAAGTAGGTGCTACATTTCTTTCATGTCGATTGGAATATTCTGAATTAAGCGAATTCGAAGAATCTCAACCAAAAGAAGAACAAGTAACTATCTATTTTGATGATATAACCAATTGGACATTCTACATTGATACCCAAGACGAAGAGTTTGATATGAAAAATTTAACTTTTGTTTCTGATCCAGGAACCGAGGAGTTTAGAAATAGTGCTTGTGATTTAGTTTTTAGTCATCTTTTCTATAAAAATGAAATTATCGAACCAGATGAAAATTGGATAAGAGATAAAGGAATTACACTTATGTATGGTGAGAGTAGAGGATTAGAAGATTTAGGATTTTTTCTTTACCAATAGTAAAAAAATATGATTTTATTTTTTTAATTTAAAAAAATAACTATCTTTGTTTTATGAAAAATATAAATCTTTTACCAATCGCTTTAATTCTTACTTGTGGACCGTTGATACTATTAGCGGCTCTTTTTCTAGCTTAGAAATATTGGTCCTATAGCTCAGTTGGTTAGAGCAACCAAATTTGGTCCTGTAGCTCAGTTGGTTAGAGCAACTGACTCATAATCAGTAGGTCCACGGTTCGAGCCCGTGCGGGACCACCAAGTTAAATTATGAAGAACAACATAATTTATATACACGAAACCTTATGATCTACCCATGGCAAATACAGATTTGGGTATAGGTTGGCCGGTAACTCCTTACCAATGGCAATTTTCAGTTTTTGTACCAACCGTAGATGAGTGGAGTCAAAATAAAGAACTTTATATTTATGAGACATCAAATGATGATTATAATTGGTCAGGTCTTAGAAAAGAAAAGAAAATGTTGATTGATTGGTTAGATAAACCAAATAAGAATTTGAACTTATATACTAATTTGGAAATTATCAGACAACAATGGAATGTCTTAAATTAAGAAGATTTAACAATATTAAACTTTGTTATTTTTTTAACACTCGTCATGCTAATAGCATTCCAATACCATAAAACACTTTCGTTTTCATAAGTAAGGTCTATAATTAGACCATAATCAAATCCTTCTTCTAATATTTTTATTACAGTATAACTACCAGTTGTTTTAACCACTTCAATTGGTAAAACACTTAGAAACTCTTCGCCGACAAAGTAAGAAGATGTCTTTTCATTAAAATCAATGACATAAGTTGTTTTTGTGACTTCGAGTTCATCTACAAAATCAGGATTTATAATAACAGAATCAATAGTTGTATTTCTAAAACTGGTCAATTCCTGTCTTTCGAAAATCTCAATTATTAACTTTTGAGAAAAAGAAAATTGAGCAAAAATTAAATAAAAAAATAAAAAATATATTCTCTTATACACTAGTTGCTATCAAAATTTTTGAGTTGAATTGGTTTTTCTGGAACCTTAAATTTACCTCTTTCGATAAAGAAGACTTCAGAAAATTCCTTTTTTTGCTCATCTGTCCAAAACTCTGACTGTTTGGTTAAAGTATCGACTACGATATGATTTAAGCCGTTTTGTGAATAAGCATCACAGTTTGCTTTCTTTTTAGCACCACAACAAGTTAGAAGAAGCACTATAAAAATTGAAAAAATTAAGGTTTTCATAATAGTATTATATTTATAATATATATTACATTGTTCTTAGTAAGATTTAAATATCATAAACTAAATCATAAAAACTAAATAAAAATAAGTGTATGGAGCTAAATAAGTTACTGACAATTATTATACCTTGTAAAAATGAAAAAGAGATTATTCAAAAAACTCTTGATCTCTTAAACTATCAAACTGAAATTAATCGAGTACAGGTAATTGTTTGCGACTCGTCAGATGACGGCATAACTCACGGTGATTTATGTGATAGATTAGGTTATGCCCACGATAGATTTAATTTAAATTTATCACACGGTGGTTTACCGTCTACTGCCAGAAATCTCGGATTTCATCTTATTAGTTCTAAAAATAATCAATTAATAAAAACCCCATATTTACTTTTTTGTGACGCTGATGTTTTTATTTTAGATCCCGAGGTTATCAAAGTGGCAATCACAGAGATACACTCAAAAAATTTAGACCTGGTCACGGTGGGATTTAGAAGTAGTGATTTTAAATTTAACTGGGTTTGGAGCTTATTTGACTTGATACAAACATTGTCTAAGTGGACTACTCCGTTTTGTTTAGGTGGATTTATGATGGTTAAAACAGAGACTTTTGAAAAGTTAGGTGGTTTTGACGAACGGGTTAAAGTCGCCGAAGACTACCATTTTTCAAAACAAATTAAAACATCTAAGTTTAAAAGAATAAATAAAGTGGTGTTTACGCCGCCCAGAAGATTTGAAAATAAGGGTATTTTCTATATGGCTAAATTATTTTTAACTGGTTTGATTAACCATAAAAATAAATCTTTTTTTCATAGTGATAGAAATTACTGGTGAAAAAAACTTTGATTATTGGACTTTGATTTTTATATTTGTAAAAAAATTATACTTGTTATGCAAAATAGCCACACGGATAAAACCCTTTTTTCTTCTGATAATATCGAATTGTTAAAGCAAATTTCTAAATCATTTCCCAACGACTATGACTTTGGTCGACAAATTCGAAAATCCTTCCCAAAAGATACAATAGTTATTAACCTGCCCAACGATGGTGTTTTAGGAAAAGAAGTCAGAAAAAATTTGATAAATCCTCAAAAATAATTTGTTTAACTAATTTTTATTCTTATCTTTGTCTTAAATAAAATATAATATGTCAATGAAACCAAAAAACATGTCCTCTGAAATGTTAGCTAAGTTAGATTTGTTAACTGCTAAACAAAAGAAATATTTTGCTATTATGTGGGCAAAGTATGGTGTACTTTTTATCACCTCTAAACCGGGTGTTGCTAAATCAGCAATTGGTCGAGATATTGCTGAGAAAATGGGATTCAATTATATAGATATGCGATTGGCTATGTCTGATGAATCTGATTTCAAATTTCCCTATCTTGAAGACCAAACCTACGGGGGTTCCACAATCAAAGTTTCTGGATACGCAGTTCCAAAGTGGGCTTTTGATGCCAATAATAAACCAACTATTATTCACTTCGAAGAGTTAAACCGGGCACCACAATTTGTAAGAAACGCGGCTCTACAAATCCTGCTTGAGCGAGAAATCGGCGAGTTCAAATTCAACGAAAATGTGCTTATGATGGCTTCTGGTAACTTAGGTGATGAAGATGGAACAGATGTCGAAGAGTTCGACTCGGCTCTAAAAAACCGATTAATTCACATTAAACACACACTTTCGGTCGATGAATGGATGGGTGATTTTGCTGAAGAGGCCTGTCATAAACTTATCACTGGTTTTATTAAAGCACACCCCGAGCAAATGTACAAGGCCTCTGATAATACCGACGCCTATGCTACACCGCGTTCTTGGACTATGTTATCAAAGTTCATTACAGAAAACTGGGGACAGGATGCCTCACCCAAAGACTTCCTTCCGCTTCTTAAAGAAGTCGCAAATGGATATGTTGGAAATTCGGCTATGAAGTTTATCCAATATTGCGAGGATATGTTAAATATTTCAATCCAGGATGTTCTTAACGACTTTGATCGAGTTAAGAAAGATTTAGAGAAATATAACCGTGATAAAAATTCAGAGTTAATTCAATCACTTAAAGAAATTGATATCACAAAGTTAACAGATAAGCAGCTACAAAATTGTGTTGGCTTTCTTAAAGGAGTTGGTGATGATGAAAAAACAGCTTACTTACTTTTCATTCTTGATAATGTGAGTGATGTTACAAATCCAAAGTTGAAAAAGTTCTTACTTCAATTTGAAGACCTACTTAGAACTATCAAAAAAATCAACAAACCCGGTAGTAAGTAATAGAAAAGAGGGAGTACATCCCTCTTTTTTTTTGATTTTATTGATTATTAAATTTATATATACCATGTAGTTATGGAAATTCAAATAGTATTAACTAACCAATTTGGAGAATTCAGGGGAAAACAAGTGACTATATCCACAGATCAGTATGAGGGGCTAACTAATCTAGTAAAAAACTTTTATCTTGAAGGCGGTTTTGAATTGACCTTAGAAGATGGAACTTTTGTAGTTTTTCCACCAGATATTGTCAAACAATCATACATAAAAATTAACAAAATCATGTAATGTTTTTAGACCGCTTCAAAAAATTTGGTGGAGACCATATTCCAAACATCATTGAATATATAAATGAATTCATCAAAAAAGAACCTGATGTCACCATATCAATTGGTTGCGATTCAGAACAAAAACATAAAAAAACAATGTATGCTATCACAATTATGTTTCATAACGGTGATTTAAGAAAGGGAGCACACGTAGTTTTTTTTAGAGAAAGTTCTGACAAAATAAAAGATAACAATGAGAGATTATTCAAAGAAGCACAATATCTACATGACTTAGGAATTTATTTAGATTCCGAATTACAATCCTATACCCGGCTTGATCTAACCACATTAGAAAGAAAAAAGTATAAATACCACCTGTTGAAATGTGAAGGTAAATATTCGCATGTACCACTGCATCAAGATGAAGTAGTTACCAATTCACTTTTTTTATCAGAAAGCGACTTAGTCGATTTTAGAAAAGTAGATATACACGTCGACTTTAATCCATTTGAAGGTGGAACTGGAGATAACGGTTTTACAAAAAACAAATCATATTCAGCCTATAAAAGTTTCGTGCCGTGGCTTAGAGGCTTAGGATTTAGAACTTGGGCAAAACCACTCAGTCCGGCCAGTTCATCAGCGGCTGATTTATTATTAGATGAGTAAACAAAATGTCTCTTTGTCCATATAAATTTGTATAATTCTATGATAAAAAAATGAAAAGAAAAGAGTTAAAAATATTAGGACTTTCCTATCACCAAACCCAAGTTGGATCTTATATATGCGTAGTCTCTGAAAGAAAAGGCGATAGAAAGATTCCAATCATTATAAAAACAAATGAAGCCCAAAAAATAGCGATGGAATTAGAAGGAATTTCTTCAAATAGACCATCATGTTACGATTTAATTAAAACCATCTGTGATTCATTTGGTATGGATTGTCAAGAAGTTTTTATCTATAACGTCTTAGAAGGGGTTTTTTATACGCAGATTATTGTATCAAATGGTTTAGAATCCGTTACCGTAGATGCTACGATTGGAGACGCCATTGCTCTTTCTTGTATATTTAAATGTCCAATCTACTGTGATGTTCAAATATTAAATCAATACGGAGTTATCCTAAATGATGATGGCACTCAGTCTCATGCAACACCAAGAGTCGAACTTGAAGACGAAGATGAGTTTGACCAGTTCATAGACGGTGATAATAAAAGAGTTGTATCGGTTGAAGAACTTCAAATTCTAATTGATAACGCAATTGAAAATGAAGAATATGAAATTGCTGCCGAACTCAGAGATAGGATTCAAATGTTGGAAACGCCAAAAAAAGAGGTTAAAAAGAAAAAGAAAAAATAGAGTTTATGGCATTATCATATATCGGTGGAAAGAGTAAAATTGGTTATTGGATTAGAAATTATATTCCAAATGACACTAAAATTTATGTAGAACCCTTTTCGGGAATGTTTTGGGTTTTCTTCAAGTTAGATTTATCGCGATATAAAAATTTAGAAAAAGTTGTCTATAACGAAGTAAATCCTCTAAATGTCAATTTATTTAACTGCCTAAAAGAAAGCGTTAAATTATGGGATTTATCTAAAGATCTACCTATTGAAGATGATAAAATTTTTGCAGAATTCAAATCTGAAATTTTCAATCCAGACCTTAAATTAGATACTAAGGTGGCTGATTTTGAGATTGCTTATAAGTATGCTTATGTGCTTAGTCAAGTCTGGTCTGGGACTGATCCAAAAAAGGGCAATCTTATAAAAAACGGTGGATATGTTGCAAAAAACGGACTCTATAAATCTAAATTTGAAATATTTAGAACTAAGTTGATTGATGTTAAATGGCAAAAATATTTTGATAAAATTACAAACATTGAGAATTTAGATTTCGAAGAGGTTATAAAAAAATACGATTCTAAAAAAACTTACTTCTATTGTGATCCGCCATATTTTTTAACCGAAAACTACTATACAAATCACGATTTCACACTTGATACTCACAAAAGACTGGCCCAATCACTTAGGTCAATCAAAGGTAAATTTGGACTGAGTTATTATTACTTTGATAAACTAGACCAGTGGTTTCCAAAAAACGAATTTAGTTGGCAAAACAAAGAGTTTGCTAAAACAGCTATGGCGGTCTCTGGTAAATCTCAAACAAAAGGCACCGAACTCCTAATTATGAATTATGGAAAAACCCATCAACAAGAACAAAAGCCAGTTATTATAGAAGGAGACGACTTCGACTTTTCTATTTAACTACACATTTGAAGGGAAGCGGCAATATTTTATAAATAATTTATGAAATATAAACCTGGAGATATTGTTATCAAAACGACGGGTGGTAATAAAATGACGGTCTATGAAAGAATTTCAGATAGAGTTTATAGATGTCTTTGGTTTGTAGAAAACTCATATAAGGAGTCTAATTTTTATGAACACGAGATTGTAACACTAACTGAATGGAAAAGATTTCTAAAAACAGAAGAAAGAGAAGATAAAATTAATCAACTATTGGGTTAAAATAAATCTTTAGGGTTTGTTTTCATTAAATTTAGACCACCTCTTAATCATAGTTTAATATATATTAACTATGAAGTTAGATATCAATGAAGTCTATCACAATTATATTGTAAGAGTTATAATATTTTCGCTTTTCACCTATAAAAGATTGATTAGGCAACCAGAGGTTTACAAACAATCTGTTTATTCTTTTACTAAAAAAAGACTACCTTGGCAAATCAATTTGTTAATCGATACCGGTATTCAAATGCCAAGAGATAAACAAAGAGAAATTGTCCTAAAGGAACTTTTAGAAGGGGTTGAATCCTCTGATTTGACAACGGTTACGGTTACATTCACCACACCACTTAAAGAAACGACTATTAAAGTGGATTTAAGAAATGAAGATAAATATCAAAACTTTTTATATTTATAGATTAATATATATAGCATATGAAATACTTAAATAACTGGAATCAAATAAACGAAGCTGACAAATCGTCTAAAGAAGGGTCAAAAAGATCAGAAAGACTTTTAACTCAAGCTCAAAAAGTGTCCGTAGATAGCCAAGAAGTTAAAGAAAAATCTGGACCAATGCCCGCAATGGTCTTTACTGATGTTGTTGGTTCGTCAAAAATGTGGTCAGATGACCCCATAACTATGGCTACGCAACTTGAACGTCATCATAAATTAGTAGAATCAATTGCTGAAAAAAACAAAGGTTGGATTGTGAAAACAATCGGAGATGCTTTTATGGTTTATTTTGAATCATCAAAAGATTCTTTATTTAATGCCGTAAATTTCGCAAAACAAGTTATTTTAGGTGAAAACGCTTACAATTTAAGAGTCGGGGTTTGCCAAGGTCATATGGATGAAAAAATATACCGTATACAAAAAGTCGACTTAAAAGATTTTTTTGGAAACGCAGTAAACACGGCATCTAGAATGGAGTCTAAGGTATCGGAAGTTGGTGGAACTATTGCTTTCTGTTCAACAGAACCAATTGAAAATAAATTAGGCAAAATTAAAACTTTAGGTGCTATAACAGAAGTCGATTTATCTAAATATGACTTAAGAGGGGCAAAAGTAGAAAAGGCTTATAAGGTGAAGGTTAAATAAACTTTTTATATTATTTTTAATTATGTCGATTTGTGTAAGCAATACATCTCAGAAGGATGAACTTGAAATAGGTAAAACTTATGAGCTCTTCAGACATGAAAGTGGTCCTAAGTTTGTCTGGGTTAAAATTATTGATCCTTCTAATTCTGTTGGATGGAGAACTATTCAATGTTATCGTTCTGATTTTATGTCTGTTTCCCAAATCAGAAATGATAAAATCGATAAACTATTAGATTAAGTTTCTTCCCAGAAAAAACTAACTTTTCCAGGCGAAAAATCATACTCTTCAAATCCCCATCTATCACATATTTTACTAAATCTATCATCTAAGTCAGAAGGAAATTCCCCATCATAATAATTACTTGAAAACTCAATGGAGATTCCATCATCGCGTCTCATACCCCTTGGGGTGTGAGGTCGAGTAAGCATTCGATAACCGTCTATATTCATACCGGTTTTATTTTCAAAATCCGTTTTGAAACTTTTTAAGTCAAATTTTCTATCTCCTTCTATTTTCTGGTCTTTTCTAACAAATTTATATTCAACTGATCTAAACATCGGTTTAGGTTCATTAGAATTTTGATATGACCCTTCGTAGCTATCTACTTCAAAATATGAAAGAATCCAATCATAATCCGAAAGTCTAGAAATTACCACTTGCATCTCATCAATAATTTTGACAAAATCATCATATGTTTTAAACTTTCCAGCTGATGATCCAATTCTAATTGTAAATTGACTTCTAAGTAAAGCCTCATTTGGTTTGAATACAGGGTGAAAATCACCGCCACCTTCTAAGTATTGTTGATAAGTCATATTACCAATAGGTGATTTGAACATTATGTTATATCCATCTTCTATCAGATCTAACATGCAATCTACGATATTTGAAACTTCAGATTTGTTATCAACACTTTCTTTTACAATGTATCGGTCACCTTTTCTTTTAGCTAATTTACCATCAACAAACTTGTAATACTTATATTTCCGATCGATACTTGTAATTAAGTAATAAGCATCTGGACCAAGTGATTTATATCTTTGAATGTTTCCCTCTACTTTAACCCCATCTACTTCACCACCCTGCTGTTTAGCATAGGCCCATTGAATATAATGTGGATCAACGTGCCTTTGTCTTTCTAAGTCCTGTTGAAGTGAATTTTGTAAAGTCGAAAGTAGGTGTATGAAAATTATTTTGTAGCCAAAATTTCTAGCCTGGTCATAAATCTGTTTGACATGCTCAAAACCAGAATCGGTAAATTCTTTACCGGCGCCTGTGGTGTCATAGATAAAATTCTGACCAGTCTCTATAAATGTAAGCATCTTTAGGATATTTAATTGACTAGCATTTTTTGTCCTACCACCATCTGTTTCTACACCCCTATAATAAATGTTTGGGTCACCGGTATAGAGTGTTGAGATATCGTCTGTTGAGAAGTCTTTAAAAGTAGCATTTTTAGTGTGTATATGATTTTTAACAAAATAAGACTTTCCAATACCAGAAGTCCCAATTAAAAAAATTGCCACACCTCTTTTAGCTGATAAGATTTCAGGAATAGGCTCATTTTTTGAAAATTCTTCACCTATAAAAAATTGATATTCTTTTAAGTATTTCATAAAAAATTATATATTAAATTTGTTAGATAGTATTTGTATGTCAAAAAAAATTAACTATATTTGTAAGAAATAAAAAAAACAATGAAAGGATTTCAGATTTATAATAAAAAACAACTATTTGACTCAATCGATAGAATTTCAGTTGAAAAGATTGACCAACAGGTAATAACTAAGTATGCTGGTAGAGTAATCAGAGTTGCAAATGTTTCTAAAAGATATGAAGTATTTGATATTGCCAAATATCTAAAAGATAAAATCGAGCTTATCGAGCAAAACTTTACTATCTCAAAGTATCAACTAAGAATCACTAGCGGAACTCAATTTTTACAACTTGTCTCAGATTCTGTTAATATAGGTGGTATCAATTTCTATAAATCGTTCTATATCTTAAATTCAACAGATAAATCCAGAAGACTTAGTTTTTACGCTGGTCTACATTCTGAAAAGTTTTATTTTATTGGAGCAAACAATGTTGGATTATCAAAAAAACACCTAACTGGGGTAAATCAAGCAGCAGAAGTAGCTTCAACTGGTTTAAATGGTGAAACCTTTAACCAGCAAATAGAAGCCCTTAATAATATCTTGGGTCATAAAGTGCCGTTTTCTAAAATTCGAGAAGCTATCTTAGGAGATTCTAAAGAAATTCCACAAATTAATCACCGTAAGTTTGACGCATTTAAAAATCAAATCAGATTTGCTAAATCTGATCTACGACTAAAACTAACCCCATCTCAATTAAATCAACTTTTTATCCCATCAGAAAATCTGACCGCAGTTCAATCTGACTTCTATATTGATGCTTTTTTTGTTTTTTGTGAATATCTTAGATTGTTTAATAGACAAGACTCACACATCATTAAAAATGAAACTGATCGTATTATGAAAATCACACAATGGTCGGTAAGAAATTCAGTTTTAGAAGCCCTTGGAATTTAATCAATTAACTATTCAAACTATGAAAAAATATAAAATTACAAAAATCTTTATTTCCGAACTCGGGTATTTAATGTTGCAAATTTATGACAAAGAAAAGAAACATTTTACCTCTTATAATTTAGGCCAAGTGGATTCTGTTATTGATTTTGAAAAAATAAATATAACCCCAAACCAAATTGAAGATGTTAAGGGAAGATAATTCTGGATTTGTCAATTTTCCAATAGCTGGTAAGTTTATCACAAAAATTGATTCTGCTAAAACTTTTGTCTATTTAGTAGCATTTGATCCGATTGATTTGACAAATAAAAACTATATACTCTCTAATCTCCAACTAAAATTGGTTGGAGCCCTTTCTTCAGATGACATTTCAATTAAAAAGACACCGCTTGCTGTCGAAAATTTAGAAGATTTTGTCAAAAACCAATTAGAACAAAATGAATTCCAGGCGAGATATTTTCCAAATGACCTGGACCAATCTATTCCGCTCACATCAGCAATTTGCATAGGTTGGAGCGAAAACTCTTTTGAGTTTAAGGATGCCAGTTCGTGGGCCTGCACCTTTAGAGATTTGACCAACGAAGGTCAGAAATTATACTATTCAATAAAAAAACTACATAACAATAAAGAGATAAGAATTTTAACTTTTAATAACATTTAATCCTCTTCAATTTAGATTTTTAATCCTATCTTTGTCTAATATAAACCAAAAAACAAACTGCATGTCATACGAAAGAAAAACCTTTGATATTGAAATCTCGGATAATTTAAAAACTATTTTACAAAACATCAGCCGTGAATCCGTTGTAGCTAAATTATTATTAAAAAAACGACACCAAAAAGAAGATTTAGTTGAAAATCCTGTTAATTTTATTTCAGTGTCGGGTGAAGATTCTGGTAAAATTTCTTATCTGACTAAAGAAAGAATTGATAAAATTTTTACGGAGACTGAAATCACAGATGTTTGGTCTTCTTCTAAAAGATTTCATGCCAAACCAGGGGCATTTGTTGCTAAAGTATTTAAAGATATTCCAGCAAAAGAAGTCGAAATTTTTTCGAACCTATTTAAGGCCGAAAGTTCAAAGCCAAATTTTCAGTTCAAAGTTGTCTTAGGTGAAGACATTAGAAAATACTACCACCATTCTAAACATCAAAGTGAATCTGGATCCTTAGGTGTTTCTTGTATGAGATACGATAGGTGTCAACCTTATTTTGACCTTTATTGTGAAAATCCAGAAGTAATTTCTATGTTAGTTATGTTGGATGAATTTGATAAAGTGCTTGGAAGGTCTATTCTTTGGCAGTTCGTGGATAAAAAAATAATGGATAGAATTTACACCGCAAACGATGAAAAACTCTCTTTTTATTTCAAAAAATGGGCGTATGAAAATGGATTTTTGCACCGTAAACAACAAAACTGGTATAATTCAATTATGTTTCAAGATTCTCAAAATGTGGTTGAAATCAACGAAACTGTGGTCTTAAAAAACTTTAATTTTGACAACTTTCCCTATATGGATACCTTTAGATTTCTAAATCGAAACACGGGTGAATTATCAAATTTTATCAAAAATGAGCGCTCCGTTATTACCTTATGTGGATCTGAAGGAAACTATTATGGTAGAAATTATCTTGGATTTGATCAGGTTAGTAAAGTCTTCAGACATTGCGGTGAATTGGTTTATTTAGATTATTTGGACATTTCAACTTCTTCAGATAATTGCCGATATTCAGAAGTTAATGATTGTTATATTTTACCACAACATTCCATCTGGCATGAAGATTTAAGTGACTATATTTTTTCTGAAAGTTATAGTCATTTTAATAACCAAAGAAGAATTGAAGCGGCTGTTTAAGAACTTAATTTAGGCTATCACATATAATCTAAATGAAAGACTCAATTTTAAAGCAACTTGATTGCTTTTGTGATGTTGAATTCAAATTTGACCCGAAAAAACATCAATATACTTATCTTGGTGAATCTTTTATATCTGTAACAAAATTTATTCAAAGATTTCACAAACCTTTCGAGCAGGATGCGTTATCTAAAAAGAAAGCCGAAGAACTAGGAGTTCCGCAAGACTGGATTTTGTCGCAGTGGAAAGAATTAAACGACCACGCCAATCAACTGGGCACAAATACACATCAGTGGATTGAAGATTATTATAACCAATTGTGGCGACCTCTACCCAGTGATCCAGAATTGATTCACCGAATCAATAAATTCAATAAAATATTTTGTAAACACCTCCACAAATTAGAACCAGTTAAATTTGAAGTCAGAGTCTTTTCTAAAAGGTGGAAGATTGCTGGAATGATCGACTCTCTTTTTTTGTATCGAGGTAAAATTTACATCTTAGACTGGAAAACCAATAAGGCCTTTACACACGATAGTCACCAAAAGGGAAAGTTTGAAAAGTTATTAGAACCATTCGATAGTTTTTGGAAAAACCACCATAATGAGTATTCAATACAATTATCTCTATACGCCCTTATCTTAGAAGAATGGGGTTTCAATGTAGGCGGTGCTTATCTTGTTCACATAGGACCAGGTGAAGAAGAGGCAGAATTGTATAAAGTAAAAGATATGAGACCTCTAATCAAAGAATATTTATCGTCCGAAATTTCTTTATAAAGTTTTTAGAACTGATAAATTTTTTATATCTTTGTCTAAATTAAAAATCTTTATGAAACACCTAACCATCTTACTTCTACTCATTGCAAACTTTTCATTTTCACAACAATTATCAAAAAGCGATAGTTTAGATATCAGAATAGCTGACCATCAGGGAGTGCCTTATTTTAAACAGTGGATTAAAATTGACAACAGCAGCGTTTCAATTTCTTGGTTTGGAAATTGCGAACAAATAAAATTAGAGAAACTGTCGGATTCTACTCTATTGATTGTTGATGTCACCAGTGATGTTATGGATGAATTCCAAGCCAATTTATCTCACGGTAAATGGTCTGTAAATTTTTACAGTGATGATGTCTTAGTAAAACAGGATTTTATTGAGATTTTCTAAGATAGGTGTTGACTTTCAGCCTCTTGCTCTTCTTTTTCAATCGGCATCTCAACAAATTGACCTTTAGATTTTAAGACTTCTAAGATTTCGTCTGTGATTTCAAATTCAGGTGAGATATAAACACATTCTAATTTACCCATAACACAGTCAATTTTATTTTCAATAGAAAAGTCTTTGATTATAGTCTCTAAATCATTATAAACATCTTTGGTAAGTTGGTCTTTGTAGGTTCTTAATTCAAAGTTGATATCTTTTTCTAAACTCATAAACTCCTGTTGTAATTCTGAAAATCTTTTTTGTCTTTCAGCATTTGTTCTACTATCTAATACGAGACCAGAGTTATGAGCTTGAATTATACTATTCATTTCTTCTTTAAGTGGCTCAATTCTTTTTAGAAATTCTTCTTTTTTAAAGTCAATTATTTTCATACCGTCTCTAAATCTTTGGTAGTGTCCAGATAGTTTTTCAAAATCTGCTATTCTTAATTCCATAATTTTTTTTTATTTATTATATAAAAAATGTTTCAGGAGTTTAGATAAGAAATTGCCTGTTGATATCTCACAAGTAAATTATAATCCTCTGTGAAATTTGAGTCGTCGTAATTGAAGATATAGGTTGCAAAAAAACCTGGAGTTGTCGTAATTTTTATTGTAGAAAAACTTGCATTTATCGGGACTAGTGGTGCTACTTTTTTACTGACCTCTAAGTATGTTTTTCTGGCGCCTGTTAATTTTGCATACTCTCGGTTTTGAACTAAATATCCGGCCAGTGGTGTATAGATTTCATTTTCATTAATTTCACCTAAATAGGGTTCTCTTGTCACTTCAAATTTATAAAACAGCCTATATAATGAACTTGAACCTGATATTGTTCTCCTTTCTTCAGTAGAAATTAGATAATGCCTGGAGACTTCTACTGGGATTTCTAATTTTTTTAAATTATACGGACTTACCTTATTTGAATAAGTCCCTACATAAAATTGCTCTAAAGCTGAGACTGAAATAGGAGTATCAACACCTGATACCAAAGACCATTCTGACCTATCTATTTTGACCCATTTAATTTGGTCATTTAAGAACTGCATCTTAAAATTTTTTTCATCTCTAACAATTGAAATTGATTGAGTAAGACCAGTTTGTGAAAAGGTACCGGATAGCGGAAGAGAGAGAGTAGTTTGAACTTTTGAGTCAAGATTGGAATAAATATTGACCCCCAATTGATAAATTTGACTTTCATCATAAATAGCTTTAAGTTTATTTGAAAAAGGTGTATTAATTTGAAACAGAATTGCTTGCCAAATCTTCTTTTTAACACCGTCTATTGACGCCACTTCAGAAATATCAATTCCGTAATAATAAAAAAGGCATCTTTCTAGTTCGGCATATTGGTCTTTTCCTACTAGCTCGTTTATTAAATTACTAAAGTCCTGATAGTTGTCTTTTCCTTTGAGTGCTAATTTTTCAATTCTTAAATTCAGTTTGAACATTCGTAAAGTGGTTGTGCTTGCAGAAGCACCTGGTGCATATCTTGACCGATACCAATTGTTTGAGACTAAGTTTCCTTGGTCATCTGGTACAAATCTACTCCTGTTCCAATAAAGAGACATTTTTTGTATTTATTTTTATCTATTAAAACATAGGACTTCTGTGTTATTAACCTTCACCTTCACCTTCGCCTAAAATCTTTTCGAGTGCTTCGATTTTATCTCTATTTTTAACAGGGTCCGCGTAAAGACCAGCAATTTGTCCTAATTTTTTAATAGAATCCGGGTTCTTAGATTTTACATCACCTAAGGTTTTAGTAAGGTCTTCTTGACCCTCTGCCTTTTCTTTTCCAAAAAGATGTTTGTCAACTTCTTTACCGGCAACTTCAATTTTTTCAATTGCTCCGGTCTCGTATTCTTTAAGTGCATCTGGTTTTCCATTTCGTAAAATTTCAGTTAGTTTGACTCTATCTCCTTTTTTTACTTCTCCGGCTATTTTGGCTAAAACAACCTCACCTTCTGCTACCTTTAACTTTTTACTACCAGATTTGACAACTTTAAAGTAACCTGGATTTTTAGTCGATTCTTCGCCTTTCAATTCAGCAACCTCAATTTCGACATCACCCCAGTCTAAGACTATAGTTGATTTGGACTGTTCTGAGCCCCCTATTTTATTTGCCGTTTCATATTTTGTGATTTGCTCGTCGATGTATTTATCGTCTGTGACTTTCTTTTTAAAGTCGTCTATGATTGTTTTTATCTCTGCTATTCTGGTTGCCTTTTTTGCAGCTAAGTCTTTAGCAGCAGCGAATTTTTTATCAAACTCCATTTTGACTTCGGCTGCTTTTTGTTTTATCATACCAAGCATAACTCGACCGGCAATAAGTGAGTCTTTTAGACCCTCGTTTATAAGTCTTGATTCTTTTACGGATTTAATTTGTTTGTCTATTTCAGCACACTGTTCTTCAAATGACTTATCGAATTGGTCGGAAATATTATTCAAAGCTGCTTCGTCTTCTGCTTTGTTGATGCTATCGGTGGTGGTTTTAAGAAGTTTGTCCAACATAGCAGTTATCTTTGCTTTCAATTCTTCTCTTTTGAGTCCTTTTTTAAAGTCATCTGATAGAGATTTAAACGGTGCTTGTATACCCGTTAAGAAGTTTTTGAAAGCTCCTGTTGCAGCACTCAATATTTTTTTTAAGGGGCCGAAAATCTCTTCGTTTACTTGAGAGTCGGTATCTATTTGACTTTGTCTAAAAGATTCATAACTTCTTACATATTTCATAATTTTTGATATAATTTTTACAACTTATATATTAAATAATTAATATAAAAAATAAAACATGAATTATATATCAAAAGTTAAAGAGTTTCATAACACATTTGATGCTCCAGTGCTTGAAACCCCACAAATACCTTCTGAAGATAGGTGTAGACTTAGAGTCTCACTTCTACAGGAGGAGTTAGATGAACTAAAGTTGGCCATCGCTAAAGGTGATATTGTAGAAGTAGCCGATGCTCTTTGTGACCTACAATATGTTTTATCAGGGTCTGTTTTAGAATTTGGTCTTGGTGATAAATTTGAACAGCTATTTAATGAAGTCCAAAGGAGTAATATGTCAAAAGCCTGTTCTTCAATTCAGGAGGCACTTATGACTATTCTACATTACAAAAAAAGAGATGGTGTAGAGTCTATGTATAAAAGAGTTGGCGATAAGTGGGTAGTGTATAGAATGTCGGATAATAAAATACTAAAGTCAATCAACTATTCACCAGTAAACTTACAAAAAATCATAGTTTCTGAGGCCACGCAACAAGTCGATTAAATAAATATTTATGAATTTAATTTGGGGAATTATCTATGGTGCGATTGCGCAAGTTCTTGTTTTTTTACAAATTCAGGGTAGTTTGAAATATGAAATTTTAATTAACAACAAATTTATTGTTTTACTTTCTGGAATACCTATATCTTGGCTTTTTATAGAATCAGTCAGACAGGTATATATCTGGAGTGATGGTCAACTTTGGCCAGGTAGACTAATCGGATTTTCTATTGGAATTGTTGTTTTTACGGCCATGTCTATTTTACTTTTTGGTGAAGGAGTGAGTCTAAAAACTCTTATTTGTCTTATATTATCTTGTGCAATCTTGGCCATTCAAATTTTTTGGAAATAATGAGTAATCTTTTAAAAAATAAAGTATCAAATATTCTTGATGGTAAAATTGTATCTGGTGAAATTATTCAAAATGTTAAAGAACAAATTTCCAAACACATTAAAAATAACACCAGATTAGCCAGACCCAGTATGGCTATTGTTTTGGTTGGAAATAATCCGGCATCTGAAAGTTATGTTAAGGGAAAAACTAAAGCATGTGAAAAAGCCGGAATAAATTATGATGTGATTAGATTTGGCGATACCATAACTGCATTCGAGTTAGTAGAAGAAGTTAAAAGATTAAATAAGTCTTACTACGATGGATTTATTGTTCAACTGCCTTTGCCTGCTCATATAAAAGCTGAATCCATTATTAATGAGATAAGTGCTTACAAAGATATAGATGGATTTCATCCCCTAAACTTTGGTAAAATGGCACTTGGTCAGAAATCTATGAGACCAGCAACCGCCTATGGTATACTTAAACTCATTGAGTATTATAAAATTGAGACAAAGGGAAAACATATTGTGGTGATAGGTCGGTCGAATATAGTTGGAAAACCTGTTTCAATTATGTTGGGTAATGACTTCAACATTGGTAGAGCAACGGTTACATCTTGCGATATCAATACGCCAAAATCACTAATAGATGAAGAATGTAAAAAGGCTGACATTGTTATTGTTGCCGTTGGAAGGCCTTTTTTTGTAACAGCTGATATGATTAAATCAGGTGCTGTTGTTATCGATGTTGGTATTAATAAACTGGAATCCGGTAAATTGGTTGGTGATTGCGATTTTGAAGCAATTTCTGAGAAAGCCAGCTGGGTGACACCTGTTCCAGGTGGTGTTGGACCAATGACAATATCTGGTCTGATTCTAAATACTTACGAAGCCTGGAAGATGAAAAATCTGATTGACTAAATGTGTTAGACCTTATGCGCCAAATCATAAATGTTATTATAACCGATAAAATCAAAAGAGGAGAGATTAGTTACAATATAGGTGATGAGGTCGTTGTTTTTAGAAGAAAATCTAATGGTCATCCAAGATCTCTAAAAGATGATATCACGTATGTTGTTAGAGGCATTGATTTAGATGGTCACATAACCGTTGCCCAACACTCAACTGATGGTGTTTCGTTTCTTCAGAGCATAAGAGTTCATAAAATGTATATGATAAATAAATCTACTTTGAGAGACATTAGATTAAATTCAATACTAAATTAGCTTTTACCATCTTTGAATCTGATTGAAGGTGTTTATTTTTTTTTCTATTGTCAAAATCTTTACTTTTTCCAATATAAACCTCACCATTTAGAAACTCAGCTTTATAATAAAAATGATTTTATTTATTTCAAACAAAAAATACACAATGTGATATAACAAATAAAATAAAAAATATGCCAAAATTAATTTTAAACACGATAGTTAAAAATGAATCCCATTGTATTCTAACAATGCTTGAAAGTGCTATCAAAATTTCAGACGCAATCGTTATTGCTGATACCGGATCCACAGATGGTACACAAGATTTGATAAGAAAATTCGGTGAAGAAAACAATGTACCAACATTCGTATTTGATAGACCATTTGATGACTTTGAAAAAAGTAGAAACTTTGGCATGGAAAAAGCTAGAGATGTTGTAAAAGAATTGGGTTGGAATCCTAATGATTGCTGGACTTGGTGGTGTGATGCCGATGAGACTATAGTCGTTGATTCTAAATTTTCAAAATCACAATTCACAAATGATCTTTATATGATTAATACATTTATTGGTCAAATGAAATACACAAGAAATACGTTTGCTAGAGTTTCTTTACCTTTTAGATTTTATGGTCCGGTTCACGAGTTCATAATTTGTGATAAGAAAGACATCACTTCCGGTTTAGCCGAAGGAATTCATGTTGATGTTAAAATGATTGGAAACTCCTGGAAAGGAGACATATCAAAAAAATACAAATCACACGCTTTTGTTCTTGAAAAATACATTGATGATAATAGACAAGACCCAAGGTGGATTTTTTATACCGCTCAATCATATCACGACTCTGCTTCGGTTCCAGACAATAGAGAAGAAAACGAAGAAAGATTAAGGAGGGCTCTAAAATATTACAGAGAAAGAGTTAGTCGACCAGATGGATACCCAGAAGAGATTTATTATTCTCAATTTAGAATAGGCACTATCATGAGAGTCTTAGAAGAACCCTGGCACATGAATTTACAAGAATGTCTTAAGGCTTACGCAATCGATCCAGCTCGAGGTGAATCAATAAAAACTGTTATTGACTACTATCTTGGAGTTAACGAGTGGCATTTGGCTTATCTTTATACAAAATTTGCTAAAGAAAATTTTCACGGAAAAAATCCTTACCCACATAGATTGTTATTTGTTGACGAATCGCTTTATGTCTGGAAATTTACTGAAGCCCATGCAGCTGCCTGTTTTTATACTGGCAGAATGGAGGAAGCAACTAAAAATTTTAACGAAATTTTACAGGCCATCAAAACACATCCACATTGTTTCACACCAGATGATTTGAAAAAGGTAGAGATGAACGGTCAGTTCTTTGCTCCAAAAAAATGATTAAGTTGATTGTCGCTATGTCTAAAAATAGAGTGATTGGAGACTCTAATAGATTGATATGGCATTTACCAGAAGATTTAAAAAGATTTAAAGAATTAACAATGGGTAATCCAATTGTTATGGGTAGAAAAACCTTCCAGTCCATTGGAAGAATTCTACCAGGTAGAAGAAACATAATTATCAGTAGAGATGAGAATTTTAATGCTGATGGCGCAGAAGTTGTGAATTCGGTTGAAGAGGCGCTTCTTTTAACAAATAACGACTGCTTTGTAATAGGTGGTGGTGAGATCTACAGGCAGTTTTTAGAAGCTTCAGAACAAATTTATATGACGATTGTAGATAGTGAATTTAGTGGTGATACTACCTTTCCAAAATTAGATGAAAATTGGTTTGTATCTAGTAAACAAGATTTTCTATCTGATGAAAAAAATAGACATAATTATTCTTTTTTAACTTATGAAAGATTCCAATTCTAAAGGTAAACTTATAATGGTAATGGGTCCTCCTGCTTCTGGTAAATCCACTCTGGCGGCTGAAGTTCACACTGAATTAAAAAAAAGGGGTTTAAATTCGGCTTTTGTATCAGAGGTCGCCACGGACTATATAGCGGAATATGGTATTCCAAATTCACCACAGGATCAAATGATAATTTTCTATAAACAACTTAATAGGGAAAAAATGTTTCTAGAGAGCAAAGACTATATCATTTGTGATTCAAGTTCTATATTGAACTATTTTTATTTTCGTTCGCTCTATGATAGTAAATTAAGCAATAAAGATGTGGCTTCTATAAACCACGTTCAAAAAGAAATACTTAAGCATATAAATTTAGTGGATCACATCTTTTTTGTTCCGGCTTTAGATACTAATATTGAAGATGGTATAAGATTCCATCAACACGATGAGATTAAAACCTTAGAGAGATGGATTAAATCATATTTAGAAATTGAAAGAATCAATCATCAAGACTTGTCTAAAATAAACATAGATGATAGAAAAAGTTTTGTAATCGATAGTATCTTAAATTAAAACTAAATTTTATTTTGATAGAAGTTTTATTAAATCTTCTGTAATCTTAGTAATCATTTTTTTACCCTCTACAGAAATTTGCGGAATGTTTTTAATCATTGAGTATTTGTCATTGCCATCAACATAAATAGACTCAATTAGTTTTTTAACTTTAGGTTCGGTTGAATATTTAGAAGTATAGTAAACTTTCAGTTCATTAACAAATTTAGTTAAATCAACACCTTCTTTGACGTTATACTTAACCATCTGAAGTTCATTGTCTTGCTTTTCAACCATTAAATACCAAATAGATTTTTTTGAAACTTTTACGTTTTCTAAAAAATTAAATGCTTTAGATGCCTTTGTGTTTTTTGGAAATTTTGCAACTTTTCCAGTAAAATCTACTTTTGACTCATGAGTTCTGTCATTTAGATCTATATCATTAATAAATTCGTCTTTATCTGGATCAATTTCAAAATTCTGGTCTTTTGGAATCAGATTTTTTCTCGAGGCTATTCTTTCAACTTTATTTGAGTCCTCTGGTAAATTAGGATTCATTGGAATATTTGAATCAGTCTGCGGCGTAAGCTGCATAGGTTCAGACTCATTATCCTTCTTTTTTATTTCAGAAAACTTCTTAAAACCTACTACATTTTTTTTATCAGACATTTTAATTATTAATTTTATTCTTTATATATTAAACATCACAAATAGTTTTTTAACCCCTCTGTTTATAGTGATATTTATCCACCATATAGTTTTTGAAGTTTTTAATAACATTCATATGGTCAAATAAAAGCGAAACTAGCGGTTCAATTCTTTGCAAGAAACCGTTCATAGTATCATTTCCATACATATAGGGTGAAAGACTTTTTTTCAACAACTGATTTTCATAATCAAATTGTGGTCTTTGATCATCATGAAAAGTTTTCATAAATCTTAATTCAGGAAGTTGTTGACGGTCGTGTAACATATTTATTTCTTTATTTTTGGAACAGATGGAACTACTGTCGTTTCTTTTTTAGCTTCAGACATTTCTAAATAAACAATTGGCCCGTTGTTTATACCATTTGGATCTCCATCTTTATAGTAATTACCAACTCTATCATACCAGCCCCCTCTAAGAACTGGTAATTCATCTGCTTCGAATAATATGTCACCTAAAACCGAATCTAATCCTAAAGTTTTATTTGGGTCATAACTTGGTGGGTATTGTATCATACCATTTACTATCACGGTATTTTCTATGGCATTTTTGTGATAGTCTTCATTTTTCTTTGATATAAATCTAATATCAATCGAATAAATATCTTTTGAAGAAAGTAATGTTTTGATTATATCTGACTTTGGAATCCTGGTTAATCTTGTTAAATTTAGGAAATAATCAGACATAATTCCGACAATCTGAGATTTTACTGAATCAGTCGTTGACTCGCTGTATCTTACTACTTTTACCTCCATGACATAGAAAGACATCTTAGGTGTCCTAATAACAAAATTTCGAGTTAATTGCGTAAGACCTCCGCTTCTTAAATAGTTTAAAATCTTCTTTCTTTCATAGCTATCAAGTTCAAATGCTGATGAATAAATAGTGCTGCTGGCATAACCGGTGGCATTGACTTTTTCATTAGAAATCGGAATTGTAAAGTAGTTTTCATTACTCCTTTTGAATAATCTTATATCAGGAACGGCATAAATATAAATAGTCCCATTTTTTTCTTCGGCGTTTACCAGCGTAAAAATGCCCAACTTTTTTAACTCATAAGCATAATGTTGAGGTAGTGCCAAAACAAAATTATTTGTTGATATTGGAAGTAAGCTTTTTGTAAATCTATAGTCTTCTTTGTCATTTCCAAAATTGATGTCGTTGTAAATTTCTATGTCAAATAATTTTTCCATATCAACATCCTTACCATTACTGTCAAAAATATCAGTCACAAATCTCCAATCATTTACTGTTCTTCTAAAAATATTACCAGCTGACCCATCTGATTGAAGATATCTCACCCTAATTGAAGCCGTTAGCTCTGGAATAGCTCCAAAACCACCGTTGCCAAATATGACATCAATTCCGCCATTAAATCCTGTTCTCACTACACAAGCTTGCTCGTCTGGTAATAGGTCATATAAGTGTTTTTTTATCGTCCAAAATTGACCATTGACAAGAACTTGGACATTGAAATTTTCTATGTCTTTGGCGTCGGAATCTTGAATCGAATAAGTCTGAAGTGGTCTATTATCACCGGTGAAGGTCGCGGCTCTCCATTGACCTTGAATTATTCTAATAAAAAATTGATTTACTCCACTTCCACCGCTTATATAAATGTTTTCTTCAGCTTTTCCCAAGTCAAATGAATAAAAAAGGGAATTTGTCTTATTTTTCAATGTCGTTTGGTTAAATAACTTAATCACACCGTTTGGTAGTTCATCTTCTTTTAATCCACCTTTTTTAACAAATCTTAAAGTCCCGGTGGCGCTAATTGACCTAAAAGGTATATGTCCTGCTAAAATTGCAGCATTTTTTATCACTCTTTCATTATTGGAATTGGCATCGCCTAAGTCAAATTGATTAATCGCGTTTTTTAGATAAAGTATTGATAATTGGTGTAAATTTTCAATAATATTTAATATCTGACCATACGGCGAGGCAGGGCTAAATAAAATACCGGCTTTATTGTGTTCGGCTTTAAGATAGTTTTCCACCTCTAACTTAAGCAAAGAAAATGTAATTGCTGAAAATTTAGGCATCTTAGTTTAATTTTTTAAGGTAATCGCTGTCAAATCTATTTTTATCAAAAATATCAGAAACATCAAACAAAAAAGAATTAACGGTTGAAGTTCTTTCTACAATTGAATTTTCATCTTGTGGATTAGCAAAATATGACCAATTAAACACATCCTTTTCCAGTTCATATTTACTAATTTGAATTTTTAGGTTTTTATTACTTTCAACCACAGATAACTCAATGAAATTTCCGAGTCTAAGATTGGACTTTTCTAATATTTCTACATTTTGATAAGTGTTACTCAAGTCAACGTGTATTTTATTGACATTTGTTTTTAAGTTCATAAGTATTAATTTTTTTTTATATATTAAATAACCTTTTCCTCCGAAATATTCACTATTTTATTATTTATTAGTTGCCTATAATAATATATAGACTATGGAACTCAAATTTATACTAGATGCTTTTGCTGCCTATGGTCCGTGGTTAGGAGGAACTATGGTTGCTCTTTATTTTATCTATAAATTATCAAGGAGCTCGTGGGGAAAAGCGATGATATCTTCTGTTATGGAAAAAATGATAGAAAAATATCTAAAGAACAAAGTAAGCGATGTGACAAGTGCGGATATCTCAGATTCAGATGTTTCCAATCACGATATTTTTAACTATATAGATTTTTGGAGATATTCAAAAATTCCGACGTTTCAATTTTCAACAGATTATCGAACTGCTGTTTTTAGAAAATATTTGTTTATATACTTGACTTCGTATAAATCAAATTTATTAAGTTTTGTTAATTCAGGAAATTATAAAAATATGGACAGTGCCCAAATAAGAAGAGCTCTATTAGATTTAGTCAATACAATTGTTTATGACTACGAAAAAGAGTTTTCAAATGCTGGAATTCCTAAAATAGTGGTTGAAAAAATGAAAGTTAAAAACAACGATACTATCACGTTGACTATTGATTTGATTGAAGGTGTGTGTAGTTCACAATTTTATGAATCTGAAAATAATCTGCTTAAAGTTTACTCTATTTTGAACATTTTATTGTCTGTGTTGGAAAATACTATTATGCATTCAGAGCCGGTTTGTAATTCCATAAATGGTCAACTTAGAGGACTGACTTTTGATGGAAAAACCGAGCCGTAGTTGATGAAAAATTGCCAGTTATATAAATATAATGAAAGCGAGTGTTTGATTGAAGTCAACGATGCTAAATTTTTTTCAAACACATTCAAACCAGAACACAAAACAAAAACCACTCATTGGTTAAATTTTCATAGTATAATTGATAGACAGAGTATAGAGAATTTATGTAGCGCCCTGGAAATCGAAAAACTTTGCATCGAAACTATCTTTACTGCGCCAAAAAGGGCTAAAGTAGAAGAGTATGAAAATTATATGTTTTTTAGTATCAAATCTGCCTTACCGTCAAGTTTAAATGATAAACTCTTGGATAGTGAACAAATTACTTTTGTGCTAAATCATGATTATTTAATTTCTTTTCAAGAAAAAGTCGCCGATCACTTTGATTCAACCAGAGATCGAATAGTAAATGACCGTGGTATAATTAGAAAAAAGTCAACCGATTTTTTATTATTTAGACTACTCGAATCAATAGTAGATAACTATTATTGTGTAATCGAAGATATCAACGATAGAATTTCTAAATTAGATTCCGAAGTACATACTTCGGAAGATGGTCAAATTCTAAAAAAAATAGAAGATGAAAAAAGAAAGTTAATAGAACTCAGAAAAATTGCTATTCCAATGAGAGATATTACAATTCAATTAGAAAATGCCACAACGCCGTTTATACATGCCGGTAATGGTCACTACTTTTCTAATTTAAAGTTTCTTTGTGAAAGTTTATTAGAAGAAATTGATGCACTGAAACAAATTCTTGATGGTATCTCAAATATGTATTATGCGGCTCAGGGACAGAGAATGAATAAAATAATGAAGGTATTGACTGTGATTAGCGCAATTTTTATACCACTTACTTTTATAGCCGGAGTTTATGGTATGAACTTTGAAAACATGCCGGAATTAAAGTGGAGTTGGGGTTATTTTGCAATTATCTCACTAATGGTTACCTTAGCAGCGGCTTTATTTTTTTACTTCTGGAAAAAGAAGTGGTTTGATTAAGGATTATTCCATTAAACCATAAATATCTTCTACATCAAAATCCGGACAAGTAATCCTCAAATCATAATCTTGAAACCCAATAAAATCAATCTCATCAGAATCTAACCTTCTTTTTACTGAATCATTTCTATCGTGTCGACCAATCAATCGCCATTCTCTAACTGATCTTTCAATATCTAAATAAACAACAAAACACTCTTTTCTCCTATGGGGTTCTATGTTTTTAAACTCCTCAGGTGTCATAATAAAAACTTGTGAAGATTCAAATTCATCGTTTGTTATCCCATAGTGCCAACTTTGAGGCCCACCTTCTTTAGGAGTTACCGTAAAATTTTGATGACACAAAAATTTATTTTGTTTAATATATTGATTGAATAACTCTTCGGTGATAAAATTGTAACTAACGCCTTGTAGTTCTTTTAACCTTTGAGGTCTTGTGGTGCATTTAAGACCGGGTTTTAATCCTTTTTTGACCAGTTGTCTCATTAGATAGTCTTTCCCACTGCCAGATTTCCCAACTAGTATTATCTTTTCCCTTTTATTTAAGTCCATTTGAAAATTATATAACAGAAAAGTTTTTTGGTTTAATTATATTTTTCTTAGGGGTTTATAATTAGGAAGAGCACCTTGATAATTTCTATCACCTAATCTTACGGCTTCTCTTTCTGCATCACATGCCGCCTGATACTCAGGGTCTAATTTTTCTCTATCTTTACAATACATACAAATTATATCTTGATTGAACATTGACATTGTGGTTGCGCCATTTGTGTTTGAGTGACATCTATCACAAACAGACTTGTTCATATCAAATGATTCATAAAAATTGTTAAACCTATGTAGATGTTTCATTACTTTTTGATTGTATTAAAATCGTTTTTTAGAAAATCGTTAAAGTCTAAAACTCTCTTTTCTTTGCTTGAACCGTCTTGTTGATCGGTGAAATCTTGCCTTTTAGCAAATATATCTTTTAGAGATTTAAGGTCAATTTTTTTGGTTCTGGATTTTTTTCCAGTTCTTGGTCCGTGGTCTTTTCCCATTGGAGAATCCATTTTTTGAAACATTCTATTATTTCCTGATGGATTAAAAGGCACTGCGATTGAACCGTCACCTGCTTGACCACCGGTGTTCATCCAATTAGGACCAGATGTGACTCCTGGAAGAGAAGATGGTTGGGCATTAACATAAGGACCCATTCCACTCACGGCTGGACCTCCTGTAGCTGAGGTATCTTCAGTAATCTCTTCGGAGCTATTTTTTTCGTTGAATTTTTTTAGATGTTTCATAGACTTATATATTAAAATTAGAATCAACAATTTATATATATATTAGATAGAATTTCGGCTATGAGTAAAATAAAAAAATTTTCTGATTATATGGCATCATTGGGAAGCAACATGAAGAGGTCTTTAAATCATTTGGTTATAAATGGGAACCACAGATTTTGGTTTTTAGGAAAAGAGATTGCTTTTGAAATGCATGTATATTACAGTAACAAAAAAGAAATAATTTTGGAAATAAAAATTATACCTGAATCTATAAAAATTGAGGATTTAAAATTGACTTTTAGTGTTGGTGATGATATAACAAAAGTATACGATTGGGTCAAAAAAAATAGACATCAAATAATAATTGACGCTAAAAAATAACCCCGTAGTAGACCCCGCTAACTAATATATAAACCGAGAAAAAAAGTCACTAAATGGATAAAATCAAACAACTTGAGACGCAGAGAGTTCTTCGTGAATTAGATTTTTTAGAAACTGACTATAATTTTAGAAAAGAAGTGGTGAGTTCTGCTGATCCAGAATTTTTGAAGTCGGTAAATCAATTTCTTGAAGAAAACCCTGAACTAAAAGAACAATATGACACAAAGGTCTCACAATTATTAGATGAGGCTCTAAAAAACTTTGATAAACAACTTGAAGAATTAGAAAATTCGACAGAAGAAGAAAAATTTGATGATTTTGACAATTGGGATAATGAAGAAATTACAGAACACGGAAACAATTTGAAAAAACTCTATCGTGAGATTGTGAAACAAACACATCCTGATATTATCAAAAATAAAAGATTAAATGAGTTATACCTAAAAGCTGGTAAATATTACGAGACTGGAAATAAAATCGGAATTTTTGCCATTTGTAATGAACTCAATATACCATATGAAATATCTTCAGAAGACATTGAGTCAATTATGTCTGAGATTATGCAATATAGAGAGAAAATACATTTTTTAGAAAGCACCTATACTTGGAAATGGTATTATTGTAGAGATGATGAGTCAAAAAGAACTCTTATAGTAGAATTCATTAACCAAAAGTTAAGATAATTGATTCATTTTCGATCCACCTAAAATTGATACAGTAACATTTTTATTTTTTAAGAGTTGTTCCAATTCCTCTTTTCTTAGCACTTCTTTGTAGATATCATTTACTCGGTCTTTGTGTTGAATCACCCATTCGTTTCCGTTAGATGTCTCATAGGTATATTCTTCACCACCATCGTTTATAACAATTACTCTAAATGTTAGAGCATCATAGAAACTTTCACCAAATTTCACTTTGTATATTTTCAGTCCACCCCACTGACCACCTGACTGTCCTTCTGCATTCCACTCCTGCATGATTAGATAGATTGGATTTTGAAGTTCATGTGTATTTGAGATATCATAAATAAACATAAATTTACATGGCTTGCTTAAAAAAGTTTGAAAGTCTTTTGAGTATTGAACCGGTGATTTTTTTAGCCTTATACTAGAAAGTGAGTTAATAAATTCAACATTGTCACTCAGTACTTCCAAATCAAGTTTGTCTTTGAAATCATCTTCCCTTAATTTTAAAGAATCAAAGATATCCACTTCCTCGGCTCCGATAGCTTGGAGTAGAGCATCTTGTAGTATAGTCAGCGATTCAAGCAGATCTCTAATATTTTGAACACCTAAATCAATCACTAATGATTCTTTAAATTGTTCGTATGTTTTTAGTTTTTTCATCAACTATTTTTTTCTTTTGCTTTCTAAGATAGAAAAATCTTTGACTTTTTTATCACCCATATACGACCAGGCATAACCTTCATTTATCATTATCTCATTTATTGATTCGGTGGATTCTGATAAAAATAACCAACCTAAGATTCGACCAAATTTTTCAGTTGAATCTGGTTTCTCGGTCTTAATTATTATTTGACCCCTGTTTTCTTGAAGTTTGGTCTTTAAAAATTCTTTGGCTTCTAAACCCCATTTTTTTTCAACCAAGTCTTTTGTTCTGCTCTCTGGGGTATCTATGCCGGCTAATCTGATTTTTTGATTTAATGAAATATCAAAGCCTAAATCTATATCACATTCAATAGTATCTCCGTCAATTATCGAAGTTATTTTTTTGATTCTGTAAGTATACATAGTTTAAGGTTTCTTTTTTAATATATATTAAAAAAAGATTACAATTTAAATATGAAATGGTTAAAAGGATACCAACTCTATAAGGAATCAAAGGAATATTCAACAAAAAACTTAGTTTTAGAAATCTGCGTATCAATGACTCTATTAAATAATGAGTTTTTAGATAATTTACTCGACAGAGGTCTAAAGGCTAGATATTCTGAGGATTCTACAATATTCTTAACTGATTTAAAGAATCTACTTTTGGCTAAAAACAGATTAGTGCTTGGAAAATTTGAAGAGGGTAAATTTATTGAAGATGATGAGGCTTCTAAAATAAGCGGATTATTTGAAAGTGTAAATTTTAACATCGAAAAAGATTGGAACATGCTAGTTAGTGCTAGAAATACGGCCAGAAATATAATCGATAAACTGATTCCAGACCAAAAGTTATTAGAAGAAGATATTAAAAAAATATATTGGCTTGGTCCAAATAAAAATCCTGATTATCAAGAGGATATTGTAATTGAGTTAAATAATCAAAAACAATATTCATTCTATTTAAATAAAAGCTTAACGTCACAAAAAACCTCTTCATTTTTGACACTATCTGATGAAATGATAGCGTCAAATACTGATAGACTTTATTCTGAAGAATACTTGAGTAAATGGAATAAGTTGACACAGACTTGGGTTCAATTAAATTATGAGAATACTTCCAAAGAGATGCAAAGACACATTGAAAAGTTTATTGATCCAAAAAGAATCGATAGTCTGACTTATTTTGAGTATTTTGAAATAAAACATCCAGACCCTAAATTCAAACATCTTGGTGAATATATCGAGGCTGTAGACAAAAATATCACTAAACTCGATGAGCTTATTTCTGAAAACTGGAAAAAGAGACAAAGTCTTTTTATTGATTTACCCAGAGTCGAAAAGGAGTGGTTTGAGGTCAAAAGAGTGGTTTTATATTCAAAAATCTTAGAAAATTTACTAACCAGTTCCTTAAAAACGCAATTTCCAGAAGATATAGTTAAAGTGGATAACAATATGAAAAGGGCAGGTGGTAATGTAAAAATGAAGTTGTTCAAACTTTTAATTGATAAGATGAATTGTTTAGAAAGACCTGTTTATTACTTAAGTGATAGTGGAAATGAATTTATCATGATTCCTTCACGAGATTTCTTTAGACAAAATTATGATGATTTAACTTTAGACTTTGATTATCATGTGAAGTTTGAATCAGATTCGGAGTCACAAAATTTACCCTTTAATATGACTTTTGTAATAACCAAAGAAGAGGTTGAGTTGGTTAAAATGGTGATATCAGTTGATTTTGCATCAAATGAGATGTCTGGTAAATTAAATGCTAAGTATAAATTTATTCTACCAGATAACTTTAATTACCTCCTTTCAAAAGTTTTCCAACCTGATTAGAAATATCTTCTTTAACACCATCAAGTTCTTTCTTTTTATCATCTAACGCTTTTTGTGGATCCGGGAAACTAATAAAGTCTTCGATTTTTAAATTTTTGACCTGTAAATCAATTTCGTCAATCTTTTTTTTGAGTTCATCAACTTTTGCTTGGTTTGCTTCCTGTATTTTAGAGAATGCGTCGAAAGGACTAAGCGCCTGTTCAAATCCAGATATAGTTTGAACGACAGCATTTATAGGAGTTATCACCGCTTCAACTTCGTGATCTGGAATTACAAATTTTAGTTTATCAACAACCCTCAATGCTGGTGTGAGTTCTTTAAACTTTTGCTTAACTGAGCTGATTTGATTCAATAAATTAACGGTCAAAGTTATTGCCCCTGGTATATTAAAACTTATTGGAGCAGCAATTAGAATAGCGGCCGGTATGGTGCTGCCTATTAAAACTCCTAATTTTGAAATCTCAGATACTAAAGCTGTTGACTTGTCTTGTAATAAAAAAACACCCTGTTTAACTTCAATTTTAACTTTTTTCACCTCATCATAAATAGGAAAATCTTCAGGTATGGCTTTGAATGGTGACTTTAAATCGGGGATTAAAATACTTGGATTTAATTTCTCTATCGTAAATTCTGTAAAAAAAGGTTTATATGTTGGTCCAACTATTTTTTTTAAGTCTTTTCCATAAATCATTAAATTTAAGTCATCATCACTCATGCCTGGAGACTTTAAGGACATGATTTTTTTTGCAATCATTTTATCAGGCATCATAACTTTGTCGATTGTTTCTGGAAGTAGTCCTTTGAGTGTCTTATCCGCAAGACCATTGGCGGTATCACTTAGCTTATTAAATAAATTCATTACTTCTTCTTTTGATGCCATAGTCGAATTTTTTTCTTTATATAGTAAACTAAACGCCATTTCTCACTTATAATAGTAAATTTAAAATTAAAAAGATGCCGACAAAATCCAAACACAGAAAGAATCATAAGCAAAAAGTCGCTGCTAGAAATCTAAGAATATCTCATGAAAAAAGAAAAACAGAAAAAATGCAACGTGAGTTCATTATGAATTTAATTAAAAAGGAACAAGAAAAAGGTCTTTTTGATAATACTACTCCTCTTAATCAAGACGGAGGTGCTATTATTGATGGTCCAATGGTTGGTGGTCCTATTATTGATGGTCCAATGGTTGGTGGTCCTATTATTGATGGTCCTATTATTGATGGTCCTATTATTGATGGTCCTGTTATTGATGGTCCTGTTATTGATGGTCCTGTTATTGATGTTCCTGTTATTGATGTTCCTGTTATCGAAGGTTCGGCGATTGATAATAATATGGAAAATGTTTCAGATAATATCTGATTTAAAAGAAAATAGAAAAAAGGCCTGAAAAAACAGATACATATCTGGTCTTTTCAACTTTTCTGTTTCTGTTGATAAT
>Ga0214923_10001139_pt1 | contig 38428 bp, 32 predicted proteins | sample LL1510_MetaG_FD_177993 | JGI IMG/M metagenome (GOLD analysis project Ga0214923, IMG submission 177993) | Freshwater microbial communities from Lake Lanier, Atlanta, Georgia, United States - LL-1510 | ecosystem: Environmental > Aquatic > Freshwater > Lake | place: USA: Georgia | collected...
GAGTTCGGCCCGTGGGGTGCTTATTTCTATTCTAGTAGGCAGCGATTGGGTTAATGATTCTGCTGCCTTGGTGGCTCCATAACCAACTGCCCCCAGCATCGTGAGGCTCGCTAAAACAATCATTGAAGCTTTGGGCCATTTCTTCAGAGATGCCCGCAGCGGCCAGCTTGTAAATGCGGCGATTTGAGTGCTCCAGTGTGTAAGAGCACGGAGACGCGAGCCCAGACTCGCGCTGGGTGTTCCGGCAGATGAGGGCTTGTTGCGGCGCGTTGGTTTACGACCAACGACCGCCTGCTTTTTCAGCTGAGACATGAATCCTCACGATTTTCGCAAAGCTTCCAAGAGACGAGGTCCTACCTGCTGAACATCCCCTGCGCCCAGGGTGATGAGTAGCACACCGGTACAACCTTTCTCATCTCCATCATGCTGGCTTGCGAAGCTTGATGCGAGTGATACGGCTTGGTCGAGGTTTTGACAGGTCAAGACTGCGTCACCTCGGCCCGCAAACGATGCGCCTCGGATGGCCTGAGCAAGGCTGAGATGATCGCATCCTTCGATAGGTTTTTCACTTGCCGCGTAAACAGGAGTGACAATCACAGAGTCCGCACTGGTAAAAGATTTTGAGAATTCGACAGCCAGATGTTTGACGCGTGAATAGCGGTGCGGCTGAAAAATGGCACAGACCTTGTGGTGCGGCCAACTCTCTCGGATTCCATCGAGAACGGTGCTGATCTTTTTTGGGTTGTGGGCGTAGTCATCAACGATTGTTGTGCGGCCAACCTGTCCGAGTTGAGTAAAGCGATGAAGGACGCCTGCAAAACTAGAAATTGACTTGCACACCTGTGGTATCGGGAGCTCAAGAACAACGCCAACCGCCAGGCTCGCAAGCGCGTTTAGAACGTTGTATCTCCCTGGCATGCTGAGCGTGATAACAGGTCCGGGCTGACCAAAAATGAGTGCTTTGAAATGGCTCACTGAGCCTTGATGTTGAATTTCAATTGCGGAAATATCCGCGCTCTGCTCGAGGCCATAAGTGATACATTTGCGGCGAATCTCAGGAAGAATCTTCCGGACACCTGGGTCATCAACACACGCGCAAACAGCTCCGTAGAAGGGAACTTTATCCAAAAAGATTCGAAAGGCTGCGAGTATTTCCTCATAAGAGGAATAGTGGTCCATGTGATCTTTATCGATATTTGTGACCACCGCCACGGTTGGGCTGAGGCGTAGGAAGCTTCCATCACTTTCATCGGCCTCGGCAAGAAACCAATCGCCTTGACCCAGTTGAGCGTTAGAGTGAGTTGAATTGAGAATTCCGCCAATGACAACCGTGGGATCAAGGTTTGCGTCATGAAGAACATTTGCCATGATGCTCGTCGTTGTGGTTTTCCCGTGAGTTCCAGCAACAACAACCCCGTACTTGAGTCTCATGAGTTCGGCGAGCATCTCAGAGCGATGAATGATTGGGATGCGCGCGGTTTGAGCCGCTCTTATTTCTGGATTCCCTCCGTCGATGGCACTACTCACCACAACGACCTGAGCTTGAGCAACATTCTCTATTGCATGGGTAAGGTAAATTTTCGCACCCAAAGAGATCAATCTTTCAATGGTTGCAGAGCGCTTGATGTCGCTGCCGGTCACTTTGTAGCCGAGATTCAGCAAGACCTCTGCGAGTCCCGACATGCCTGAGCCGCCGATTCCAATGAAATGGATGGTGTCAATCGCCTTGAACATGAAGCGTGTGTCCTCCAATCTGGCGGATGTACGCTCTTGCATGGATTTGTGCCAGTAAACCCATCGCAAAAAGATTCGCGACCAGCGAGGAACCACCCGAGGAAATAAATGGCAAGGTCAGTCCTTTAGTTGGCAATAGACCTGCGCAGACACCCATGTTTACAAGTGTTGAGGCGGCGATCATGGCCAGCAAACCAGCGGTCACCATGCGTGAAAAACCATCTTGAGCAGCGAGAAGCAATTGCAGGAGTGAGTAAAAAAGCATTCCGTAGATCAGGACAATAATAAGCAGCCCGACAAATCCCATTTCCTCACCAATGACAGACAAAATAAAATCCGTATGTGCCTCGGGCAGAAAGAACAATTTTTGCTGACTGCCACCAAGGCCTTTGCCAAACAAGCCACCACTGGCAATTGCAACAAACGATTGAATCACCTGAAAACCTGAGCCAAGTGGATCGGCAAAAGGATCGAGGAAAGTCACAAGTCTTTTCATTCGGTAGGGTGCAGCCACCATAAGAACACCAATGACCGGAATAACCGCAGCAGCCCCACCAAAGAAAAACCGTTTCGGAACACCGCAGAAAAACAACACAGCCGCGAGGCCAATTATCAAAATTAGAGAACTACCAAAATCGGGTTGCTTGAGAAGAACCGCAAAGCTGAGAAAGACGGTGGCCAATTTCCAGAGCTTGACTTTCTTTTCAGAAAGTACTTGGCAGAAGTGGAGAACACCTGCAATTTTTAAAAATTCACTCGGTTGGATCTGTATCCCATGCACAGAAATCCACCGTGCGGCTCCCAAGACCTTTTTTCCCAAACCGGGAACTAATGTTAAAGTGGTTAGGAGAATTGCGGTAAGAAAGATCCAGGAGGTCCATTTTTGTATTCTCTCAATCGGCATGCGTGCACCAATGAAGGCGGCAAGCGCACCTGGGAGAATATAAGTGAGTTGTTTCTTGGCAAAGAGAAATTCATCGCCGTATTTCTGACCCGCGTATACACTTGATGCACTGTACACGAACAGCAGGCCGAAACTGAGTAATGCCACAACAGGAAACCAAAGTGTCTGGCCGCCATAGGCATCAAAAACACTAAAGGAAGGCGCAGTCGTCTCGTTTTGATTCGACATAAATGTCCCCTGTTCGAGAGTATGATTCATTGACCTTCGTCAACAGCGATACGCTGCAGAGCCCAGTGTCGAAAAGAATCACCGCGGTGTTCGAAGTTCTTAAATTCGTCAAAGCTTGCACAGGCAGGGCTTAATAAAATCACATCACCGTCGTTTGCTTCTTCCAATGCACATTGGGCGGCTTCCGTCATGTTTGCAGAAGGAGCCGCAAGTCGCCTGCCAATTCCTGAAAGCTGCTGACAAACCAGCGGAGCCGCTTTGCCAAACGGGTACAATTTTTCGATACTTTTTCCAATATAAGGGAGAAGATCTCCGTAATAATCGCCTTTAGGTTCACCACCCACAAGGAGGCGGATGGAGCTTGAGAAGCTTTTGACTGCAACCAGTGTGCTTTCAACGTTGGTTGCTTTTGAGTCATTGATGATTCGGATTCTTTTGATGGATTTGTCTGTTGCGAGAAACGCTCTTCCCTTGCCAACCTCTTCCAATCTGTGCGGCAGATGGTTGTAAGCACTGGTGCATTGATTCCACTGCGCACGCACGATGTTCGTATGAAGTCCATCGTATAATCCACTCAGACTGGCAGCAAGAATATTGAGTTGATTGTGCTCACCGGGTAGCACAGGGTTTTGAACCTCAAAATTCAGATTCCAGTTTGAATCAGCGGCTGAACAACTGTGAAATTGAACTGAGTTCGTAGCAGTTCCTTGTTGGAGCCAGACATGAATGAGTTTGTCTGGGTGAAGGAGCGTTTCAAAAGGGAGCGTTGCGAGCACGCCATAAGACTGTGTCGGCAAACACCGATGGAGATTCGAGGATTCCGCTGTGTTGAGCGCAGCTCTGACACGTTTCACTGAACTGCCGAGCGCCTGTCCGGCGGCTTCGTCGAGAAAACCATGACTCACGATTAGAGTGCATTCGGGCATCGCGAGTCCCAAAACCATTGCACGTCTGAGGACTGCAGAATCGACGACGGCAATGCCATCGGGACGCGTCAGAACAACAAGCCGCCACTTTGCCTTCAAATATTCATCCATGGTTTTATAGCGGGCTTGATGATCATTTTGCAGATTTAGGAAGATGCTGACGTGTGGACGGAGTGAATAGGTGGTCTCGAGCTGGTAGCTGCTCAATTCGACAATGAGTGCATTGAATCGCGCAGGGTCAATGAGAGCGTCGCAGAGTGCGCGGCCGTAATTGCCACAGGCAACAGAGTTGCGTTGTCCTAGGGCGAAGAGCTGCGCAGCATAATGAGTTGTTGTGCTTTTGCCGTTCGTTCCGGTGATGCCAACAACAATCGCCGAATCTGGAATAAACCAGCTTGCAACCTCAATTTCACCCATCATCGGAATTCCCGCTTGACGCACTGCGAGTGGCAAGGGTTGGTCGAGCGGAATGCTGGGCGAGAGCACCACGTTTTGTGCTTCGCTCAGTAGTTTATCAAGTGAATGACCGCCTTCTTCGTATGGAATTTTAAGCTCGTCGAGCGATGCTTTTGCTTCTTTCTCGATGATGTTTGCATCGCTTACGAAGACCTGTGCGCCTTGCTGCCGCAATAATTTCGCCGCAGCAACTCCACTGCGAGCCGCGCCAACGATCCAAAACCGCAGTCCTTTAACGTTCATGAAGTTTATCTCAGTTTAAGTGTCAAAATGCTAAAAAGTGCAAGCATAAAGCTAATGATCCAGGCGCGTACGGTGATTTTTTGTTCTGGCCAGCCACCTTTTTCAAAGTGGTGATGCAAAGGAGCCATTCGGAAGACCCGCTTCTGGCGCATCTTGAAAGATCCCACTTGGATGATCACCGAGAGTGCTTCCACGACAAAAACTCCACCCATAATGACGAGCAAAACTTCGTGACCGGTAATCATCGAAACCGCACCTAAAATACCACCGAGTGGAAGAGCGCCAGAGTCGCCCATGAAGACCTGAGCAGGCCAGGAATTATACCAAAGGAAACCTATTGAACTACCGATGAGCGCTGCCAAAAAAACGGTGATTTCACCGGAGCCATGCACAGTATGATAATAAAGATATTTTGCGACAACCACATTTCCTGTGACGTAGCTGAGTACAAGTAATGCGATGGAGCAGGTGATCACTGGTCCAATCACCAACCCATCGAGTCCGTCCGTGAGATTCACAGCATTGCTCGATCCCACCAGAACAAAATACGCGAAGGGCAGATAAAGCCAGCCCAAATTCAGAGAGACATCTTTGAGAAACGGAAAATAGACCAGCGAGAGAGTTGAGCGGCTCACGGACGAAGCGTCAATATATCCGGACTGATTTAAGTGCCACGCGATAGCAATACATGCACCAATGGATAGTCCAATATATTTATAACGGCTCGCGAGCCCTGTTGGATTCTTCTTGGAAATTTTAAGATAGTCGTCGAAGAATCCCACAAGTCCGAAACTGATTGTTACGATTGTGAGCGTCCAGAGGTGATGGTTTTTAAGATCCATCCACAGAAACGCCGACAAAAGAGTGGCGAATATGATGATGATACCACCCATCGTCGGGGTGCCTTTTTTTTCAAAGTGAGTCGCCGGACCAAGTTCGCGGATCGGCTGACCAAGTTTCATGGCTCGCAGACGAGTGATGAGGGGTGGATAAAGCGCCAAGGAAACTAGAATCGAAGTGATGAGAGCGAGTATCGCCCGGCTCGACAAATACGTGAGTGCATTGAGCTTCGGCTCGAATTGGGTCAGGTGATGAAAAAGTGCGAGAAGCATTGGCTATTGTGCCCTCTCTTTTTTTATCAAATGGTACGCGGGTTGATTAAAGCCTGTCGAGCCACGTCGGAGTCAGAGAACGGATACTTGGTCGTGCCAATGATTTGGTAGTCCTCATGACCTTTGCCCGCAATCAAGACGATATCCTTGCTCGATGCAACTTTGATGGCTTCGCAAATTGCCTGCCGGCGGTCAATTTGCAAGACCACATGTGTATTCCCTTGTGGATCCACGCCTGCCAAAATATCTTGCAGAATTTTCTTTGGATCTTCGGTTCTCGGATTGTCTGATGTCACCCAAACCTTGTCAGACAGCTTGGCCGCGATCCGCCCCATTTGTGGCCGCTTGCCCGGATCGCGATCGCCACCGCAGCCAAAGACACAAATCAGTTGTCCGCCCGTAGGAACAAGTGAGCGGCAGGTTTGAAGCGTCTTTTCCAGAGCGTCGGGCGAATGCGCGTAATCGACAAGAACACACGGAGAGCTGTCGGGTGCTGCAACCTCAACGAGTTCCAATCTGCCAGGAATGGCTCGGATGGCCTGCGCATTGCTGGCGATTTGGTTTAATGGGTAACCCAAAGCAAGCATCATCGCAGCAGCGGCAGCAAGGTTTTCATGCTGGACGTCGCCGAGCAAACGGACGTGATATTGGCATTGAGCCACGCTTGTTTGTTTGTCGAGCCAAAGCGTCCACTGTCCGGTGATCCCTTGAGTTGTTGAGCGGTGGTGACTCACTTCCAAGAAGCGTGTGCCCGAAAAACGACTGCGCGATGATTCAAAAAACTCATCTCGTTGCGACGCATAACCAAAGCCAACACAGAAGCGAGATTTCCCCCGTGCCGCCTCAATCACCTCCGGCCAATGCTTGTCGTTGCAATTGACAGCAACTTGTCCCGCGGGATGAAGGTAGATGCGAAAGAGGTCCAATTTGGCTTCAAGATAATTCTGCATCGTCACATGATAATCGAGATGATCTTGGCTTAAATTTAGAAAGGCCGCACATTGCACGGGCCAGCTTCCCAAGCGACGTTCATGGATTCCTATGCTCGTGGCTTCCATAACTAATTGCTGGCACGAATAGTGTTGCTGAGCCATGCGTAATGCAGCGATGAGGCCGGGGTAGTCGGGCATCGTTGGAAAGGGATTATCCCAAGCTTGATCTCCAAGCTGAATGCCCAGGGTCCCGAGGCGCAGAACGTTTTTTTGGCTGAGTTGCTCAAGAAGAGCAGCGGTGATTTGAGTTGTGCTCGTTTTCCCGTTGGTACCGGTGATTGCCAGCGTAGTCCAATCCGAACTGCGCACCGAGCTTGTGCTTCGCACTAATAGTTCACGTGCTTTCTCGGTTGAATTGACCAGAATGAGATTCGGATGTGAGTCAAGATCTTTGACCCACTGCTGTGCCGATTCGTGATCGCCCGCGGCGGAATTGTGAAGCTCTTGTTCCTCTGCAATAACGAAGTGACCTTCGTTCAAAAGTCGCGCAACAACATCGTGTGTATTATAGCGCGCTGTCTTGCGAGCAACAAAAAGGACATGTTCTTGCTTGTGATGTGGGTTAGAAAGTGTCTCGAGTTTGCGGATGTCCCAAACAATTTTCACCTCAGCGGGTGAATTGATTCGACGCAGAGGTGAGTCTTCACTTGGGGTACTTGTTAGCAAACTTTCTGCTTCAAGAAGCAAGAGTGCGCGGCCGGGTTGAATTGTGAACTCAAGATCAAGTTCAGTGCCGATCACTTTTGTCTCCTCCAATGCCGCGCTTGGCCAATGGACCTGGGATTTCTTGGCTGACTGTTGGGTCTAACCGAATGAGTCCACGTGAGTTGAGATAATTAATCGCTTTCTGACCAATTTCAGAAAAAACCGGGCCAGCAAGAACTCCACCATATGCGGGTCGCACCTGCGGTTCGTCAATGACAACAGTAATCGCCAGGCGCGGTTGGTCGGCAGGAACAACTCCCGTGAAAGTCGAAATTCGCTCACTGTACTGTCGAGTTTTGGGATCATATTTTTGCGCAGTTCCTGTCTTTCCAGCCACCGAAAGACCAGAAATGGATGCCAAACGTCCCGTTCCGCCTTCTTCTTCAACCACTCCGCGCATCATGTCTGTGATGGTTCGGCTGGTTTCTGCTGAGATCACACGCAGCGGCGGAAGCTCAAGCTTAAAATCGTCACGGCCTTCGCCTTGAGCAAGAATTCGAATTCCAGGATCTATTCCACCGCCCGTGAGAATTGCCATCGATCGCGTGAGCTGCAAGGGGCTTATCGCGATGCCCTGACCAAAAGACATGTTGGCAAAGCGCATTTCCCGCCAAGACTCAGGTTTATTGACTCGGCCACCCCATTCTCCCGGCAAGCCCGTTCCTGGTGAGCGAATGAGTCCATAAGCTCCGAGAGCGTCATACAAGCCATTCCGACCAAGCTTCTGAACAATTTTGTATGTGCAGATGTTGCTGCTAACTTTGATGATTTCTGCAGGAGTCAATGTGCCATGTGGATGGGTGTCGCGAATTTTTCCGCCTGGAACAACCATAACCCCATTTTCGCAAAAGAAGTTTTCATTTGCACGAATTTTCTTTTTGTCGATCGCGCGCGCAATGAACAAGGGCTTAACGACCGATCCAAGTTCAAGTGCATCCATCAACGGACGAAAGCGCCGTGCCTCGGGTTGGCCTGCGGGAGGGTTGTTGAGATCGTAGGTTGGGTAGCTTGCCATCGCAAGAACTTCACCCGATTGAATATCCATGACAACTGCTGAGCCTGCATGCGCACGTGCTTTGAGCACCCCTTCACGCAATGCAACTTCGGCAGTGCTTTGAATGGATAAGTCAATCGATAATTGCAGCGGCGCGCTTTGCGGTTCCGGTTGCACGGCTCCATTGGGAGTGGTCAACGTAATATGTCCACGAGCATCGCGAGTGACTTTGGCAACTTGGGGGCTTCCGTTCAGCGTCGAATTATAGATTGCTTCGACTCCCTCAAGACCTGTGTTGTCCAGACCAACAAAACCGATCAGGTGCGATGCGGTTTCCTTTTCTGGATAAATTCGCTTGGGCTCTTCAGCGACGCCAATAAATTCTCTCCATTGTTGCAAATCTCCCATGCTTTCAAATTCCGCGGGTGGAATGTGTCTGCGCAGCCATGCAAATCCGCGCTTTGTGCGGCGCAGTTCAACTAGAGTATTTGCCGGGATTTTGAGAACTCGTGCGATTTTTTCGAGCGCGGCGCGATCCGCTGGGAGTCTTTTGGGAATAGCAAAGACGCTGGGATGTAAGACACTCACAGCTAAAGTTCGGCCGCTGCGGTCGATGATCTTTGCGCGCGGCGGGAGAAGTGTGACCTCCGACTCGAATTGTTTTGTTGCCCGACTGCGCAGTTTTTCGTTCAGATTTGTTGGCAGAACAGCAAGCTGAGCATAGCGACCAACCATCAGCACGCCGGCCGTAGCGAGCGCGCAGCCAAAAATTACAACTCTGAGACGTGTGTCATTTTTGGGCTTCCGCGCGAACCATCCTGGTGTCTTACGCACTTTAAGGATTCCTTTCGGCCTTTGAGTTTTCGCTTGCTTTGAGTGAATTCGATGGACGTAAAACGTTCGTTTTTGAGGGTAGGTTGAGTTGTGATACGCCCGAATTCGTCGAGGTTTTCAATCGACTTTCGCGGACTGTGCGCTGAACGGCGGCCAGTTGGCTTTGCAGGTCGATATTTTTTTGCCGGAGTTGTCTCTCTTCAGTTTTGAGCCGACCGAGTTCGTAACCAATGCCGTAGGTTTTTGTTCGCAGTGCAGCCACAGGAATCGCTGCCAAGACCACCAGCGCAAAACACAAAAGACTCGCATCAATGCGTTTCCAGTGAATCTTCATCAGCTCTCCCATAACCATAAAAGCGAGTCAGTTTTCAGTACGAATGGGTTTTAATTACAAGCGTTGGCAAAAAATTAGGTTGATTTCAAAAAATGAAAGCCTCGCAGTCGAGCGGAACGCGAACGGGGGTTTCTTTGCAATTCATCTGCTTGTGCCACAACACCCCCACGTGGAGATTCCTCTCCTAAGCTCAAGCGATTGTCGCCTGCGACTGCCGATAAACCCATCTGTGCTTCCATCCATTGTTTCTTTTCCGATGCTTGTTTCGCCTGAGGTGTTAAAGCACCGGCCTCCCAAGCACGAAAATATCGCTTCACTAAACGGTCTTCGAGCGAGTGAAAACTGATCACCGCTGCCCAGCCATCTTCGGCCATCAATTCAGGAATCGCGCTGAGAAGATCTTCAACGGCCGACAGCTCTTCGTTGACTGCAATACGCAATGCCTGAAACACTCGCGTTGCTGGATGCACTCGACTTTGATGATATCCTAAGACGCGGGCAACGTATTGAGCGAACTCAACTGTATTTGACATTGGCAGCAGCCCGCTTGCTCTATCTTTCACAATCGCGCGAGCGAGAGCGCGGGCTCGTGGCTCTTCGCCAAACTCTTGAAAAATGCGAGTGAGTTCTTTTTCGTCAAGTTGCTCCAAAAGCTCCTTTGCGGTTCTGCCTTGACTGTTGTTCATGCGCATGTCGAGAGGCCCCTCGCGCAAGAAGGAAAATCCGCGCTCTGCTGAATCAAGTTGTGGTGAGCTAACTCCCAGATCCGCCATCAGGCCGTTGAGTTTGAATTCCTTCCTATTGTTTGCGAACCAGTGAGGGAAATCCCGGAAATTGATCGCTAAAAGATTCACATTAATTTGCTTCGCCGCAGCAGGGTTTGTGCGTAACCAATCATTGATACGTTCCTGCGCAATCGCCAACGCAAAAGCGTCCTGATCGCAACAGAGAACTTCGAATTCAAGATGCGAACCATGTTGTTTTTCGATTGCTGCGGAGAGTGTTTTGAGGAGCAGGAGTGTGTGTCCTGCGCCACCGAGAGTGCAGTCTGCAAAAATAGCACGACCGCTGTCAAACTTTTGACTCAGTCCGGAACAGAGCAAGTGAACAGTCTCATGCAAAAGAACTGAGATGTGATCGAAAGAAGTCATGCATTCTCCAGTTGCGCGAATGTCAAAGCGTTGGCAGCGTGCAAGATGAGTTGCCAAAAAATGCCGCAAACCGTTTAAAGCTTTTGAGAGTCGCTCCGAAGCAGATGCATGTGTCGTAGGACAAAGTCCTGAAATGGATCACCTGCACGAGGGTTTCCAGCAATGATGCGTTACAGTTCGCTCTCAAAGTTGAGAAGTTATCTTCTTCCCGCACTCGCAGCAATTGTGCTCGCCACAGGACCTGCGGGTTGCAGTTCGTCGGGAGAAGAATCGCCAAGTCCGGCACTCGAGGGAGCAGCCTCTGGTGAGCAGGCAGATTCTGGCAATGCAGCAAGCAATGCTGCCTCCGGCGAGAATGCGTCTGCCAACGCAAACACGGAAGCGGCCAACACTGCCAAACCCGAAGGCGCTGAGGCAGCTTCGTCGAACAATCCGATAGGCAATGAGCTAAATAATGCGATTAGCGGCGAAGGCAATGTAACTGCAGATGGCAAAGCCGCTTCCGGAGCCGCACCAGAAAATAATGATGGTGCTCTGAATGCTGAGGGTAACACCGCAGCGAACATGAAGTCGGATGCTGGCGCAACTGCTGCTGCGACCCGAAGTAATGAGAAAGATGAATCACCGATTGCAACAGCAGCTGATGCAAACTCAAGCAACCCATTTGCGAGCGGGAACGCGGCTGCAGCAGCAACTCCGCCGGTAAACGCAGCACCGCAATCTCCGAGTGCTGACGCATATCCAGCTGCCGCATCAGCGCCAGCAGCAGCTTCCTCAGCCGCTGAACCCCCTGCAGCTTCAGAGTCCTCTGCCGCCCCATCTGGGCCAACCTCGCTACCTGAAATTGGTTCCAAGATGGCTTATTACGTGATGCGTGGCGACACTTTAGCCGCAATTGCTCAGAAGATTTACGGATCAAAAAAAGGCTGGAAAGCGCTTCAAACTGAAAATGGTCTGACTGATCCAAATAAAATTTATCCAGGCGATGTTATTTACTTCACTCTTGATGAATCTTCCAAAGCCTTTGCTGAGAAATATGAGATGGGAGCCCGCCAGGTTTACACAGTAAGCAAAGGCGACTCGCTCGCGAAGATTGCTGGCAAGTTTTACGGAACTCAGGGCGCATGGAGAGCACTCTGGAAAGAAAACCCCCAGATTTTGAATCCCGATCGCATTCGTGTCGGTATGGTCCTGAGCTATCGCACAGCAAGCAAAGTTGCTCTTAAAGATGAAAATGAAATCGAAGAAGATTCTGAGAGTGAGTCAGGATTTGTTGAAAATACTGAAGAGCAAAATCAGGTCACCGCAGAATTGGCTACTGCTGCGATGGACTGAAGAGGATCCAGAAGATTTGTGCAGACGCGTGATTTGTGAGTTCTTGCGAAGATGCTGCAAAGAGCGAGCTGAGTGGAACGAGAATCGGGCGACTGATGAGCGGATGTGACTCAAGGGAGCGAGGAAGTGCGCAGTCGATGAAGCCACACGCCTGAAGCGGCGAATGCAGAGAGTCCGCCAATTGAGCGCTTGAAGAGAATGCCCCCGCCAACAGGGTTTGACCCTGAAGAGACCCCACCTGAAGAGTGTTGTTAGTTGCAGGACTTTCCATCCGGGCCACCAGAGCCAACAAGCCAGCTTCAAAAGATTCCGGAATTTCGTATAACCTTCCGAGCCAAGTCCAGGAGTGTTGCTCAAGCCTGATCAGTCTCTGTTGATCCTGCGCCGCCAAGACGTCCTTAGATTGATCATGCCTAGACAAATTTGCTTTTAATTGTTGATTTGCAGGAAAGAATTGATCAGCAATGCAGACTTTAATCTGCTGATTGATCAACACGCGCAGATGATCCGGTGAAGAATGAGAAGCGAGCGCCCGGGAGCATTTCAGATAGGACTCTGGCGTTCCAATATCAAACCAAGTCGCCTCAGGCGCCAGCGGGATGTGCACAATCGACTCGCCCTTGCGCAACGCGGCACGATAGAAAAGGTCAATGCTCGATTTCTTTTCAATCTTTGCTTGACTCAACAATAGGCCAGATATGATTTGGTGATTTGAAAAAACCCTTGCAGACCAGCCTTGTGATTGAGCTTCTTCAGCGCTTGCATCAGCACCGAAGCCGCAGACACGTGTGCCACTTTGATCGATCCAGGTGATATCTTTGCGCGGCTTGTCGAGTGGCAGGGTCACCATCAATGACGATTGATTGTTTGCGCGTTGACGCCATGCCTTCAGCATCGCATGGGTTGGAATATCAGCAACAATATCGCCCGAAACAACGAGCGTGTCCCACATCTGGTTGTGACCCATCTCACTGCTGAGTTCATGGACCATGCGAGCAATTCCTCCGCCGGTTTCCAGAAGCTCAGGTTCGTTCCAAAAACGCAGTCTGCTGCTTGGCCATCCGCGCGAAACGCAGGCTGCTTTCAGTTGTCGCTCAAGCTCGGGCGCTAAATAGTGGGTGTTGCAATGCACAATTGGAAAGCCTGCAGACAAGAGCTGCTCGCCGTTGCGCAGAGCCGCCGGGACTGTGCCCACCGGAATGGCAGGTTTGGGAATCGCTGAGGTCAACGGACGCAATCGCGTTCCCAAACCCGCACACAAAACCACCCCATGCATTGTTTCTGCATTCACGCTTGTCCTCTCCAAATGCTGAGGGATGCCTAGTCAAACCGAGCAGTGATGACTGCCCCTCTGGATCAAACCTACGAGCCTCTTGCTGGACAGTCCAGAATAGGCGTGATTAAACATGACATAGATCAGTGCATTTGATTGACGTTAGCGCCGAGATTTTCAAAATGTCGACTTCCACTTCACACCCACGATTGCCTGATTTCCTTGAGGGTGTGGCTCGCTATCTTTCAAGTTTTCGCGCGCGCGAGGGGTTGACGCAAAATGAAATGGCGATTCGCTTGGGCTTATCGCTCAATCGCTACCGCGACTTCGAACAAAACACGACCGACAATTCCAAAGGTATTGCTCTCGATCTTCTTCTTAAAATCGCCGACCTCGAAGGTTTTGAACTTCCGCAATTTATGAGCCGCATTGGTGCCATGGAGCAACAAACCGTTTCGGGTGCAACGCTCGAGCCCTGGCAAGAGAAACTGCTCAATTATTTCGCAGAAGTTTCTATTGAGGAGCGAGACCAATTTCTTCAGGTGCTCGAAAATCCCACCCGACCTGATGAGCGGGCTTTGCAAGTCGCAACCCGCCGAACCGACGAAACCCGTGAGCCATTAATGCCTCGTCGCGTGCGATGGTGGGTCAGGGTGGGCGTGCTGCTTTGTCAGCTTCCCTACGACACAAGACTCCGATTTGAGAGGCAGGTTCTTGAAGATTTTATCGACTTCAAAAAACCACACGGAGAAGATCTGCAATCACAGCAAGTTATCGAGCGATTGCGCGAGCTTTTGAAACACTACTTCACCCATTTTGACCTGATGCGACGTTGACGTTTGTAGACGCTTGGTGGGCCGCAACTTGCGGGTCCTGATTGTCCATGTTACATGTTTGGTCGACCGGCCAATTAATTATCTGGACGTCAGGGGGACCACGTGACGAATACGTTGCCAAGGCTACTTGTCAGCGAGCAGGTGCATCCGCAACTGTATCGCTTTATCAAGCACCATCCAGAGCTCATTGAAGTGTTTCACAATGTCGTAGCTGACCGTCCGTTGCATACGGGCGTTCTTCTCGCTCAATCGGGTGACTCAGAAATCGTCAAGATGTACATTGAAAACCTTCACATCCCCCTTCTTGTGCAACACGAAGCCATCCGCGTTTCAAAAAAGCATCAGTGTGGATTCGAAGTCGTGGTTCAGGGACTTGATTTCATGGGTCACGACTCAATTTCAGCAGCTCTGGTTGCCGCTGATCGCGCTACGGCGTTGTCGAAAATTGCATCGATAAAAGATACCTCTGAGAACAGTTTGTATTGCTATTATCATGGCGTTGGTGAAAGTGTTCGAGCATCCGAAGCACTGCTTGAAGATATTCGGCAACTCGTATTGAAGCACGCAGAGAATCCGGGACAAGCAGAGCCGGGCGAACAAAACTCTGCTTTTGATATTGTCATTTCTGGGAGGATTACGCGCCATGACAAAGCATAATTCATTGCACCGCGTCGTGTTGCTTTGCCTCGTGATTTTGCAGGGAGTCGTGAGTGCGACTGCACTTGCTGGGAGTATCGTTATCAACAATCCACCCGGTGCAAAGCGCCTCGCTTATTCCGACAACGATCGCTCGGTTGAATTGGAATTGACTTGGTCTGACATCGAAGTCATTGCTGGAGTGAAGCGTTGGCTTGACAATAAGTATGGAGCTCAGCGCAGCGATTATCCGTTTATGATCGACCAGCAGAGCAAAACTGTATCTATTCTCGTCGATCGTTCTGCCAATCGATATGAAGTCGTCAGCTTTGATCAGCTTCCCAAATGAAAGGGTTGATCAGAAGGTTTCAAGAACTCCATAGGCCCTGAGCTTGGCTTCAAAAAGCTCTCTCCTACGCCCCGAGAGGATTTCCGACAAGAATTCTATTGTTGCTGGAAATGCATCGGCGATTCTCATTCCAGATTCTTTTGAAAAATCATCTGTAATAATCGTTTCAATCGTGTTCTTAACGTACTTCAAATAGCCCGTCTTTTGTTTTTGAGTGGCGAGGTAGCCAAAGCTGCCGAGCGCTTTAATGTTCCGCTGCAATCCCATCAACGATGCTTCGTGGAAAAGACTCTCGTTGCTTATCGTCGCCTTGCCATCGCTCACTCGCGCTTTGTTGAGTTTGCTTCCGTAAAACTTGAGAAGTGAGGATCGGGTTGCGGGCGTGATGCGCATGTAGCTATCGCGCAGCAAACTCACAACATCATAGGTATGTGGACCCATGCGTGCGTCTTGGAAATCGATCCAACGCACGTTACCACCCACAACCATGACGTTGCGAACGTGATAATCTCTGTGACAAAGAACTCGCTCTGCGCCATGGAGCATCGTGCAGAGTGATTCAAGTTCTTTTGTGAGCTCTGCATCTTTTGAATCTTGGCTCGTGAAAGGGAGACCAAGCCAGCCTTTGATGAAATGCGTCGCAAAGAAATTCATCTCGAACATCAACTTTTCAAAATCAAAAGCACGCTCTTGGGCGGGGTGTGTCAACAATGTTCTGCGTGGATATTGCACCTGAACAAGAAGCTCGAGTGCTTCTTTATAAAAGCCAAGTGTTGCCTTGCATTCGGTGTCCTGTTCGTCGAGGGTGCGCTCGCCCAATTTAAAATTGAGAAAGTTGTCTCCGAAGTCTTCGGTCCAAATACAAGCATTTTGCTCATCAACGTGAAGAATGCGCGGAACTGGAATCCCAATTCCAACCAAGGCCGCTTGCATGCCAAGCCAGCTCAATGGATCTCCGCCGTAGCCGCCCTCCCACTTTGGAAACTTCATACAAATTGCATTTAAATCCCGGCTTGCAAGGCGATAAAATTTTCGGTCGCTTGCATCTCCTGCTATCAAGGTCAGCGCACTTTCACTGGCTTTGTGGCCTTGTTCGTGCTCTTTCAAAATAGATTCAAAGTCGATTTGCTTTGACACATCTGGACTCGCAATGTTTATAGCTGCGTTCATCATAACTACGTTCCGCTCAAGGCTGACAAGCCTTTATTGGGCTGCCAACAATTTCATTCAAGTCTCTGTGGTAGACGATTCAATCTTACCCGACTCTGGTATAGTCCGCATCGCGTCAAAGATCGTGCTTGGGAGGATTAAGGCAAAATGCAGACGATCCAGGTAAAAGGTGCACATGAGCACAATTTGCAGTCGGTCGATGTCGAGATTCCAAAAAACAAACTTGTTGCGTTTACAGGCGTCAGCGGTTCTGGAAAATCGAGTCTGGTTTTTGATACGCTCTATGTTGAGGCGTTTCGTAGATTCGCGGATGCCAGTCATGCTCCTGTCCAGCTGATGGGGCATTCGTTCTGGTCGCGAACCTCGCGACCCAAGTTTCAAGCCATTCGAGGATTGCCGCCTGCGCTTGGTTTGTCGCAAAGGCAAGGTGTTGCTGGAAAGCTCTCAACTGTTGGAACAATTTCAGGTGTCAGCGATCTTCTCCGCGTTTACTTTGCTGCGTTTGGTGATGTGCATTGCCGAAACTGCGATATCCCGTTGCGTGCAACCCCATTCAAGGAACTTATCACGCAGATTGAGGAGCTTTTTGCCGGACAAAAAGTAACTGTGGTTGCCCCTATCGTCGAGAAGCGTAAGGGCGCCTTCCGTGATGAAATTGAAAAGTTTCGTCAGCTTGGATTCTCAAAGATACGCGTCAATGGCGAATCTTATTCACTTCAAGATGAAGACGAGCGGATCAGCATCGACGCGAAAAAACTCAATACCATAGAAGTCCTCATTGATGCTCTTCAGGTTGTCCCCGAGCGGCGTGCGCGGCTCGAGCGCGCGGTTGGACAAGCAATCGAATATGGGCAGGGTGTGGTCAAAATTGAAGAGAAGTCTGTTCAGCAGAAATTCAATACAAAATCGGCGTGCCCACAATGCGGTGAAAGTGCACCTCGACTTGATCCGCGCTATTTTAGCCACTCTTCGCTTGCTCAGTGCACGACATGTGCGGGGACGGGAGCTGAAGATGAAGATAAGCCAGCCGATTTATTTCCATGTAAGAAATGTTCCGGCTCACGACTGACCCACAACCGCCCCATTGTGCGTGTGCAAAATCTTCGATTCGAGCAGCTGCATCAAGCAAAATTGCACGACCTCCTGCATCATCTAAAGACCAGCTTTGTTCCCGACGCCGGCAGCCAACGTGCAAAAGTCCAAGTTCTCTCTGAGGCGCTGAGACTCGTCGAGACAATGTGTCGATTGGGATTAGAGCATCTCAATTTAAATCGGGAAGGGGCGAGTTTGTCGCCAGGAGATCTGCAACGTCTTCGCCTGGCGTCGATGATTTCCAACCAGCTGCGCGGCGCCTTGTATATCATGGATGAGCCTTGTCAGGGACTCACCTCAAAGGAAGTGCAAAAGCTTGTGGGTGTTCTTCGCGGACTTGTTGATCATGGCTCTTCGGTCTTGGTTGTTGAGCATCATCCGCAATTTTTGAAACACTGCGACGAAGTCTTTTTGATGGGTCCGGGTGCAGGTCGTTTGGGTGGGCAAATTGTTTCCTGCTTTCAGGGTGAATCACAGATCCAAGATATGTTGTTGAAAAAAGAGCAGGCGTTATTCGACTCTGCAAGCAATATTGATCTCACACAAACTTTGCGCACGGCAAATGCATTGGGACTCCGGCGTCGCAAAGCATCGTCGGAAGAATCCGAGCAACAAAAACCAGGTGCACTGATTTTTGAAGATATCCGCGTGCGAACTGCAAAGAAGGCAAAGCTCCGTATTCCGCAGGCAAGTTTGACTCTCATTCGTGGCGAAGCGGGCCGCGGCAAAGGGTCTTTTATTGAGCTTTGTGTTTGGCCTGCACTTGAGAAATATATTGAAAGCGAGCGTGTGAGCGCGCGGGAATTGCCGTTTTGTCGGGTGAGCCCTGACGGACACATTGAGGTCAATTCGTTGCATGATATTCGCCCTGGAAGCCTTGTCCGGACCTCACGACGCACGGTTGCCGCTGCTCTTGACGTACTCGTTCCTATCCGCGAAATTTTCGCCCAACTTCCACAAAGCCAAATCATGGGACTCACACCCTCACATTTTTCTTGGAATTCAAAGCAAGGCCGCTGCCCTTCATGTGAAGGACGCGGCTATATTGAAATCCCTCAGCGCTTTGGTCCGCCGGTTGAGGTGAGTTGCGAAGAATGCTTGGGCACCAAACTTTCGCAGCGCAGCCTCGTCCCTCGCTTCAAAGGTTTAAACCTGGCAGAAATAATGAATCTCACACTCGAAGAGGCGAGACAGTTTTTCGCACATGTTCGCTCCATCGAAGCACGACTTGCATCTGCGCTCGAATTTGGCTTGGGCTATGTCACCATGGGGCAGGGTATGGATTCACTCAGCGGCGGAGAGCTCCAGCGTTTGACTCTCACCCTGGAGCTTCGCCGCGCTCAATTGCAGGGAGCATGGTTCCTGCTGTTGCATCCAGGGACAGGTTTGCACACCCCCGACATTGCAACGCTAGGTCGTTTGCTCCGCATGATGGTTTCTCGGGGTGCAAGCTTTGTCGTGCTCGAGAACCGGGAAGAGTTCCTTCGCTTTGCTGATCAGGTTGTTGAGTTCTAGGTGGCCGAATTTGCCGACTCGAAATTTCCTGCTGGCGCTGCGCATTGACGACCCTCGCTCAGTGAACATTTGTCTCTCACCGATACCCCTCCAAGGTTGTTAAATTGAAAGCAACCGGAAGGAGTAGAGTCCATGGTTGAGCGTCGCGGGAATAGATTTTATCCACATGCTAATCTCAGTGCCTCTGGAACTTTCAACCCAGAGATCGCTGAACTCACAAAGACTTTTGAGCACGCATTCGCGCGCGGAGACCTCAAAGCGAGCGATATCAAAAACGCGCTGCGTTGTTGTGAGCTCCTGTTTTGGAAGGGTGCATGGGATCGCGTCGAAGATATCGCCTCGCGCGCAATAGCCACGGGATGCGGTTATCGGGCCACGTTTAGATTCTATCGCTTTTGGATAGAATCACTTCGCTCAGACTACAATCTCTCCTCTTTAAGGACTCTCGGACGCCACTTGTTCAGCCTGCGTCATTCTTCAAAATCATTTTTGCCATTAGCTGTTCTTGCTTTTACCTACTCTGGTGATCGTCGCTTTAGCGCACGGATTCTGAAATCTATTAATGCAACGGGCGCAAGCCGCAGCATCACTCATGTTGAGGCCTTTGCGGTTTTCAATGCCGAGTCACCGCGCCGCAATTGCCGCGAAAAAGGTCTTCAATATCTGCAAGCATTAAATGTAAAGAACAAGACGAATTATTTCTTGGCCCGCAATTATTTGGTTTACGCTCTCGAGAACGATTATCTTGAAGAAGCATCGCGCGCCTTTGAACTTATTCATGAGCGCTTTCCACGCTGTCCAGAGCCTTTTTGGGGCGCTGCACGCTTGGCGGTGGCACAAGGACATTGGAACGAAGCAGCACGCGTGTTGCAGGAACTCGTTGCCGATCACCCAGACAACACAGATGCCCTCATTGCCCTTGCAAGTTGCCTTGAGAAAACCGGCGATCTGTTGGCTGCACGCGATATCTTGGTGTCATCACAATCACTCTTTGAAAGCAACGACTACGATTTCAATGCAACGCTTGGTGCTCTGAGCAAGCGGTTGTTTGATCGCTATGGTATGGAAGAACATCGTGATGAAGCAATTCGAGCGTTTTCTCAAGCAGTCAATGCAGCAGAGAAACTTGGACTTTCGGAAGCGCCTCTGCATGTTGCTCTGAACGATTTAGGTGCGGGTCGGTTTTGGCACGATACGAATCGTCCAGGATTGAAACAATCCTCAAAATCGAATTCAGAATCTGCATCTGCGGCTCCACGTGCGTGGATTCTATCGGCTGAAGATCACGATGTAGCGAATTTTCGCAAACACTCAAATCTTCTCATGAGAAGCCCAGACTCGGTGCATAAGGGCGACCTTGTTCTGGTGGCGCGTCGATTTGGTAGCGACGATTGGCGGAGCGGGCAGCAACAGATTGTTGGTGTGATGTGTGCCATGAGCGATGTGACACCAGATGCCCGCTATGGCTATGCAGTTTGCGTGGGTCGCTTTCAGGAGCTTGAAACACCTATCGATCTTCAGTTGGGTCGGGAAACCAGCGCGCTGCTCGACTTTTTTGGCTGTGAAAATTTCTCCGCTCAATCGCCCGTCTTTTTTCTCGACGCAGATCCCAAGACAAGTGAATCAATAGTCCGCGCCGTCGAGAGATCGCTCCGTCTTGCAGGTCCGGCAGGGGCTTTGCAGAATGTCGTTTAACTTGTCTTCATGGCTGAAAAACTTGGTTTTGCTCTTGAGTCTACTTGGCGCGGCGTCTCTGCCGCGTTTTGCTGTCGCAGTCGAAAAATCTGCTGTGATTGAATCAGCGAATCAGCAGTATTTCGAGTTCAAAGAGCCAGGACTTGAATTTACCATTAAAGTTCCTCCGCAGTGGCTTGTTGAAGCTGGCTCTGCCGGATATGCGGCCGTTCTTAGGCCATCGCCATCAGCTCCACGTGCGAAGCTACCAGGCGGACTTCGAGCGGATCCGAAGCTGACGATTGCGGCCTCGAAAAAGCCAATTCGATTTGATGCCGAAAGTCTCGAGCAAACCGCAAAAGAAATTGAAGAACGATTCATTCTAGTGAATGGTTCGGGCACCGATTTTCAGGTCTTTCAGAAGAATCTTCTTGATGATTTGCCTGAGGGGCAGAAGGGATTTCTTTACTACGTTTCATACAAGACTGAAGGCGCTGAAGTTGGTCAAGCGATTCTCATCACCGGCAGTGAATCCGGTCGATTCCGTGTCACACTTTCCGACCATCGGCTCAATTTTGATAAAAACCTTGAGCTTTATTATCCCTACATGACTTCGCTCCGCTTTCAGAAGTCTGGTAGCTCCGCTCAGAATGGGCTTTTCCGGTTAGACGGCTCATTGCTGCTTTGGGCATCAGGCGTCTTGCTTGCTGGGGTTATTTTAGGACTTCGCGCGCGAATTAGACGTACGCATGAATCGACCATCAAAAGCCGACACAATAAGCTCAATCGCAAGAGCAAGGCTCAAAGTGACGATTTGTCGGCTGCTCCATCGACCGAAGTTTCCGTGTCTCCGATGACGTCAATATCCGTAAGTGAATTTGCTTCTGCTGCCCCGTCGAGTCTTGCCTCGTCCGCGCGTGAAGGATCGGAATATCCGCTGTCTGAAATAAGCATTGCCGAGCAAGTGAAATCTAATTCGAGAGAAGAGGTTGAACCGGTGTTTTCACTGAGCGATTTATCGTCGCCGCCGCAAAGCATTCCGTTGAGTCAATTGGTGGATGAAAACTCTGCCCCTCCAGATCTGAAAAAACAATGGAAGATTTCACAGTTTGATGAAAAAAAAGGCTCGGAACGCGAGTCCGAGTCGAGAAAAAAGAACCAATAAATACGCAACAAATATTTTTCGTGAAATTGACTATCGAGAGAACCTAAAGTCTCTGCGGCTCACTTTAACTTTGCTTCTTTCGGTGCGCAGATATTCGTCGAGCCGCTCTCTGAATTTCACGTCAAGAAGTTTTGCTTCGAATTGAGGTCGAAGTTTTTCATATTCTTTTTGGTCACCAATCTCTGTTCCGAGATATTCAAAAAAGAAAATCGATGAACCCAATTCAATGGGACCGACAACCAATGGAGGCGTCTTGCCTTTCAGGCGAGTTCGAAGTTTCTCGGGTAACTCGGTCATTGGTCGGGGGGGCAAAAGACCTTTGTTTTTTATTGCATCTTTGGCCTCAGAATAAATTTGCACGAGGTCGGCAAACGAACGACCCGCATCAACATCTCTGCGCACTGATTCAATATTTCGCTTTTTAGTTTGCAGCTCCTCGTTCGAGAGACCCGCAGGAATTTCAATCATCAAGCTACGCAAACGAACGAGTTGGGTTTTGTCTTTTTCAATATTCTGTTGAAGATAATAACCTCTGACCTGATCTTCTGTCACAGAAACAAGCGGTCGGATCACTCGCCCGATAAAACGTTGTGTTTCAATCTGTCTTCTAAATTCCTCGCGGTGACTGTCAGGAGTCTCGCCTTCGGCGCGAAGAATTTCGTGAAATTTCTCTTCAGATATGTTCTGTCCTTGAAGAAAACTTCTCAGCTCACTATCAAGCTCGTCCTCGCTCAAATTAAGCCCGAGCTCACGGACGCGCAGAGTCAGAATCTTCTGATTGATCAACTGCTCAAGAATCTGCTCGGCATCGGCGGGAGTTAAATTTCCTCCAGTCAATTGGCCTTGTGAAAGAAGGCGGGTTTGTTTCTGGGTTGATAGGTATATTGCTCGCTGCAATTCGCTCAGCAAAAGTGGTTCGTCTGCAATAGTCACCAACACGCCGTCAATTGTATTTGCGTTCAGTGACGAAGCTGAGGCGTCTTTTTGCGCGGCGGGAGCGGTTTGCTTCGCAACCTGAGGCAACTTGTCCGATGCCGTGGCCGACAGATTGAAAAAAGCAATGAGTGCAAATGTCGAGCAATAGAATGAAACTTTGTTCAAGAGGCGTGGCAGCGCGAACATAGCTTGAACCTTTCCTTCCAAAATCAAAAAACTTTGGAATACGACGCATATCCTTAGTCCTGGAGGAGGCAGCTTATTCTGACACGTGTGGCTTGTACAGCGGGGCGAGGGCATCGAAGTCGACCCATTCTCCCTCACCTTTGCGGCGGCTTAACCAATGCGCAAAAAGTTCGAGGTCATTGCAAATATCATCAGTGAAATCGATGCACTGATCGGCACCCTTCAGCTCATCGTTGAATGGAAGCATTAAGCGGGTAAAAAAACGGCTCGAGCGGAGCTTGTCAGCTTCCTCCACGGGAAGCTTAAGTTGCTGGCGAATTATGCCACGGATCACCACGGCAACATCGAGCTCTTTTGTATCGGTATTCGTGAGCACGGCCAGGCCAGTCTTGGGGAACACCGACGCAGGGAAAGCATAGCCCTCTGCACGGAGAGCCTTAATGAGGTCAATCTTTTGTGAAATTCTTCGCCGTGCAATAGGGTTAAAGATATTTCCAATTGAATTTTTGCTCACAATCAAGCGTTCTATTTCTTTATCATATTGGCCGAAAACCACCGACAGCAAATGTGTCAGCAACTCTGCCCGATCGGCCATGGCAAGGTTGGGGTCATGGTACGGCCACAGAGTGATGAGTTCTTCAAGCCGCTTACGAACAACCTTGGGTTGATCGAGTGGGCCAAAGAACCATCCCGTTCCCGTTATCAAATGCCCCATGTGAACGGGTAAACGTTTGCTGTCAGCGCTGCGATTCAACTTATATTTTGGATTCTTCACGGCATTCACAATGCGGCGTGTTTTTCGAATCGGAACCTTTAAGCTTTCGCGAGCCGCCGAAGCCAAGTGCGCATAAACATACTGATTGCGCTCGTGTTCGGGCAATCCTGCTCTGCTGGAACCAGAGTCTGTTTCAACTTCTTGTTCGGCAGAGTAGAGAAGAAAACCACTGTTGCGAACGACCTCTGTAGCATATGGGCGAGGATAGGGAATCGTTGAAGGATGATTCTCCCAATATTCCAGGAGGTCATCTGGAATAAGAATCTGTGCCGTGTTGTCGGCACGCCCCTCAAATTTGCGCGGATCAACAGAAAGTTCGAGCTTTCTGAGCTCCTTCTTTTCCTGCAGAAGCGCAGCTAAGAAATGCGCACTTCGCTCGAATTTGAAGTCGGTTACATCAACAAGAAGTCGATTGAAATCGCGCTCGTCGCTCAGCTCGGTGACGTTCATCAGTGAGCGGCGTATGTTTGAGGTTGCAGACAAATAGGTTACTTCTCGCGAGGAGTTGAACAGATAAAGCAAGCCAGGTGTTGCCGGTGCTTTTTCAACGTGATGCGAGAGAAGGCCTGGGCCCAGACGGCTGAGAGTTTGATTGTCTGCCTGAATCTTCAGAAGGTCTTCAACCGACTTGAAGCCATTTTTTTCACAAACTTTGTTTATCTCCCAAAAGACATCGCGGGTCATTTCCGCATCAGCCATCGCCCGGTGAGCGTTTCCAACCGGGAGTCCAAAATAATTTGCGACTCCTGAAAGGCTCTTCACGGGAATATTGGGGAGATAATTAGAGACAAGGAGATGCGTACAAACGTAGAAATTTGCCAGTTCTTTGGCGCGTAGCGCGCGAGCATAGTGTGCGATAAATGAAAAATCATTCAAAACACCATGCGACACAAGCACACTGTCGCCCAAAAAAGCCAGAAGATCATCAACAACGTCCTCAATCACGGGCGCATCGCGGACCATACTTTGATCAATTCCGGTGATTTCTCTCACCGGTCTTGGAATGTGCCTTCGGGGGTTAACCAGTGTTTGAAAACGACCAATCTCTTTACCATCTTGTTCTTTGATGGCTGCAATTTCGATAACTTCACTATTTGAAGGGTTCCCACCCGTGGTTTCCAGGTCGAAGAAAACAAACTGCAATTGGCGAGGAGATTTCAGTAACCATGAGGGGCGGTTTGAGTTTGGAACCGGCGCGTGCCGCGGTCCACGAACTGCGGGCGAGCGCTCGGCAGCAGAGCGTTTGCGCGTCTCCTGGGTTTTCTGCCGTGTCCGTTCTTGATCAAGACTCAAAGCCGCAATTTCCTCGGTACGTTGGAAGGTCCAATACCGAGCCTCTCCCATAATCTTCCAGACGGGTCAACCGCTGATTTTTCTCCGTTTACTCAGGAGGGTACGGCGAATTGGTGTACCGCCACCCACGGCCATGGGGAGATGTTCTTCTAGACTATTGGCAAAGAGTGTTACAACGTCGCCCTCTTTGCACAGAAATGAGCTGGGAAAATAGGAGAGGGCTTCGGGTAGCAGTTTGGCTTTTAGTATTTGATCGCTAGCATCGGGGTCATGGTGAAAAAGGCCGAAAGATTTCACTTCAGCCATGGCCGCAATCTCGGCACCACGGCGGGCTGTTGAATGCCCCCAACCCTTTTTACCTGCCAAATAAATCTCATCCGTGTAGGTTGTGTCGAAAAGGAACAAATTGGCATTCCGCGAGAATGCGGCAAGTGACAAATCTGCATCAGTTCCGTGTTCATGATCGGTTGCATAGACCACGCTCATGCTCAAATCTTGGTCCCAGATTCGGTACGCATAGGCCTGTTGAGGATGAAAAAGCTCGTGCGCGATCACCACCAGCGAACCCACCTCGAAGGGTGAACCAGGCACAACTGTGTGAAAATGCAGGTTGTGTCGGCTGGGGAGCTGCCGGTACTCGACCGGGAAGAACGGAAACGAGAAGATTTTCTCGACGATTGAGTGCAGTTCCATGCCGCCTTTGCTCTGACCATGGAAATGTATCTCAACATCCGGCCGAAACAGCGGCGCAAAGCGCGTCAGCCCCATGATGTGGTCGTAGTGGAAGTGGCTCAGAAGAATGTGAAAAACTTTTTGCCCACGGGCGAGCGCTTTGTCGCCGTAACCTACAAGCCCAGTGCCTGCATCTAAAGCCAGCGATGTCAGAGAGTTGGGCTGATCGCTGGGGTGATGCGAGACTTCCACACAGGATGTATTACCGCCAAATTCGGCAAACTGAAGACCAGGAGAGGGCAGGGTTCCTCGGACACCCCAAAAAGTCACCTGCACCGCGCCGCCACTGCCCTTAGAGAGCGCGCCTTTTTCTTCCAGTGTTTTTCGCGGCATTGCTTTCGCCACAGGAACCCTTTCTCGCAGTTACCAGGGTATCGGAAGGTTGGCCGCAGACTTTCGCTGTTTTAGTCAGAGCGAGCCAAAAACCAGTTGCCATGGAGGAATTTTGGCGGCTATGCAGTCCAAGAGTCTAGGTCAAGTGACCTGAAAGAAGAGACAAAATCTGACGACAGACAGGTGGCAAGACATCACTATGAGAGAATTCTCCGGTTCGGAATCGCAATCCGAGGGCAAATCATCTTCTGCAGAGGTCTCGCTTGTCGCGGAGCGACTGCAACGTGAAATTGATTCACTTGATGCAGTGGGTTTCAAGACTCAAGCGTGGAAAACACACGGCGAAAGCAATTCAATCGCGCTCGCACCGCTTGACGTAAATTGGCTGATAACACAGCCCAAACTTCCTTATCTGGTTCAGCTCGTTCCCCCTTATCTTCTCTATCGCAGTCTTCAGCAACATGGATTGGAAGATTCGCTTGAGGTCATCGATTATATTCGTGGTGAAGCTCTTGTGCGCCTTCTCGATTATGATCTCTGGGTCAATTCTGACGGTGATGCAGGGGTGTTGTCACCGAGTGAGGATCTCTCTGCAGATCGTTTTCTACAATGGATTCGCTTGTGGAATGAAATCTCCCCAGACTTTGCCGCGGAGCGAGTTCTCGAGCTTGACGAGGAAGTTATCACGGGATGTTTATCGGCGCTCTGCGAAATAGTTCCTGTTGGTCTCAATCGCCAGCAAGAAGAACTCACCGATGATTATTGGATGACCCCCGATAACAAATTCGGCATCAAACTTAAAACAAGCGGAACCACTGATTTCGAAATTTTTCATCAGTTTGTTCACTCTCTCTACAGCAAAAATATTCGCCTGGCACAATCGCTTCTCGCACACTCGGCGATGTTGATTCGCGAAGAAACAGTTGAAGAGGCGCGGCGCTGGCGTCTTGGTCGACTTGAAGATCAGGGCTTTATGCCTGTTGATGAAGCTCGCGAGATGCTCACTCCCAAAAGCCACAAACAGATCTCGGAACTTGTGCAACGAGCTATGACCCGTGAAATGGAAAAAGTAACGCCAACAACCACGGGCGAATTTTCCCATCCAACCCATACAACTTTTGTTGATGAAGATGCATGTGACCAAATCCGAGAGCACATTCGCACTCTCGACGGCGAAGATCTGCGCACTGAAATTGAAAGCGTCCTTGGCGGTGCTGAAATCCTTCGTCTTGTTGGAAACGCAACGCCACAAACAGAAATTTTAATTCAAGATGAAGATGTTATTGACGCGTTTGTGCAAAAGGTTGTTGGCGAAACCAATCAGCTATTGCTCTCACTTGAGTTTCACAAAGCACGCGAAGTCAATGCTCGAAAAGCCGCTGACTCAGACCTTCTCATTGATCGAGTCATGCATCAGTTGCTGTCCGATTTTCCGCAACTTGCTCTCGAGTGGAAGACGCGTTTGGCGCGAACAACCAATGGGGTTGCGGCTGCATTTGGAGCGACAACCGAGTCATCAGATTTGGAGCGTGTGCTTTCAGCTGTGCGCGGTTGTTTGAATGTTGCCCTCGAAAAACTCGTGAAAAACCCAGAATCGGCGGGGATATCAGCAGAATTTCTCTCTGAAAATTCAGAGGCCGCGATACGCGCACTCAATATTGCAAAAATTCTAGGCCCCGAAGTCCTCTTTCAGGTTGGTTGGCAGACTCTGCAGGACCTCTCCATGGATGCTCTGCAAAATCTGGTTCTTTTTGTTGGAAGAGATGAACTTCTTAACAAGAAAATTGCGCTCAATTACGCCGTCCGTTTGTCTGACGGAGAGACAATTCACTTATCAGTTTTCCAGCTTTTAAGCCGTGGACGTTATTTGGAAGTTCGCAACTGGTTGCGCGGATTCAGCGGTCTACTGGACCCGGCCATCGAACGTGTTTTGCTTGCCACTGTTAATCGTTTGCCAGTTTTTCCGATGATATTATTGGAGGCAGACGGTGCGACTCGTGGTTCAGCAGCGGTGAAGCCGTTTGAAACAATTGAAGAGCTTGAAAAAACAAGATCTTTTTTTGCAAATCTTGGCGTCATTAGCCTTACCATGAGCCGGAGGGATTGAATGCAAAAGCTTATCTATCGAAGCGTAAATGAAGTTAAACCTGTCTGGAGCACGGCAGAACTGCAAAAAATTTCTTCACTCATGAACGTGAAATATCGGGCACTGCTCAACAATGAGCAGTTTCAAGTGGAGTCCGGCACGGATTCAAATCAGGTACAGATCAAAGTCACGCTCGAAAGCAGCGACAAGAGCATGTTTTACCCGATTGAATTGATCCACATTCTTGACTCTCGCGAAGGTGAGTCTCAGCTGACTCCCGACGAGGTTGCAGCGTTGATGCTCGACTACATTGATGTCTATTGGCAGGAATATCTCAACGACGGCCGCGATGTTTTTGTTCCACTTGCATGGGATAAACACAGTTGTGAGGGTGTTGAGTTTTTTATTCGCGGGTTTGTTCGAAACATAAGCCTGGAACAGCAGGCCGATGAACTGTTTCGTAAACACGGTCATGGAGACCATGAAATTGAGCCCATTTCAGACGAACTTTGAACACATTCAATAGGCTTAAGATGGACAGCGCTCGTAAGAGAATTCTGGTTGCTATGTCAGGTGGTGTTGACAGCAGTGTTGCTGCAGCACTGCTCAAAGAGCAGGGTCACGACGTTATTGGCGTGACGATGCAATTGTGGGATTACTCCAAAAATGAATCAAGCTGCGATCCAAACGCGAAATTCGATACCTGCTGCAGCCATGATGATGTTGCAGATGCGCGCGAGGTTGCTGATAAACTTGGTATCCCATTTTACGTACTCGACTACCAAGACGACTTCCAGGCGAACGTTGTCGATTACTTCACCGACGAATATCTTCGCGGTCGAACACCAAATCCCTGTGTGGCTTGCAACACGTTCTTGAAATTCGACCATCTCCTTGAACGTGCAGTTCGTCTGGGCTGTGATGCGGTCGCAACCGGTCATTACGCGCGTATCGAATTCGATCCTGAGTCTGGCAAATATCTGCTCTTAAAGGGCATCGATTCAAAAAAAGATCAAAGCTATTTCCTGTACGCGCTTAACCAGGAAAGAATGGCAAAAATTCTCTTTCCGCTTGGCGGCATGACAAAAAGTGAAGTTCGCGCCCATGCGGAGCGCTTTGGACTCGTGACCGCACAAAAAAAAGAGAGCATGGAAATCTGCTTTATTCCGAATAATGACTATGCAAAATTCATCGAAAAACATGCCTCATCCGAGAAAATTATCAGAGGCGAAATCCGCCATGAGGGTGGTGAGTTGCTTGCCTCGCATGATGGGATACACAAATTTACAGTTGGTCAGCGTCGCGGAATTGGTATTGCCTCTGAGAAGCCACTTTACGTGACTCGTATCGACTCTGAGACGGGAACAGTTTTTGTCGGCGAAGAATCGCTTCTCTTGAAGAGTGGCTTTGCCTTCGAAAAGTTTCATCTCTTGCGTGATGTTAATCTCGGGGAAAGTTTCGAAATTAAAATTCGCTATCGCTCTCATCCTGCGGCGGGTAAACTTGTCGTTGATGGATCGGGGCTTCAGCCGCAGGTGCGTTTCGATTTGCCACAGCGTTCCATTACACCGGGTCAAATAGCTGTTCTTTATCGGGGAGACGAAGTTCTCGGCGGCGGATTTATCCGGCAGGTGTCGGCGCAATGAGCTTGAATTTGTGCGCAGCCAGCATTCGTGATTGGGTTTCTAAACTTGATGAGAATCGCTTGCGGAAGCACTTTCCAGACGTTGATGCACGCATTGCCGCGCTTGAGCGGTTGCAGCGACACACCTATGCGAGCAAACAGCTTGCAATGGTTGCGCTTATTCATCGGAGCGCGCTCGTCTACTGGCCAACGGATAAGACGAATGTCTTTAGCAACGAGCGGCTTGAGTTTCTTGGTGATTCGTTTTTGAATTTCTTTGTTGCAAGCGAGTCGATGTCTGGCTTCGAGAGCATGTCGGAAGGACAACTTTCGAAACTTCGAGCTGCTCTTGTAAGCACCGAGAATCTTGCCGACAAAGCTCGACATCTGAATTTAAATAATCTTTTGATGTTTGGCCGGGGCGAAATTGCCAAAGGTGGATTTCGCGACGACAAGCGACAGAATATTTTGGCTGATGCTTTTGAGGCTGTCACTGCGGCACTTTTGTTAGATGCTGGCGAACAGTTGGCCTGGGAATGGCTTGCGTCTTTGTTTGCCGTTGACTTTGTGACAGCTCAACAAACTCTTGATGATTTCGATGTCAAAACTCGTTTTCAGCAATGGAGTCAGGCGATTTGTGGAAAGCCACCAACCTACAAATTAGTCAAAACAATTTCAACGCCGCAAGAGACACAGTTTGTTGTTGCGGGATATTTTGGGCGAACTGAAATTTCACGCGCAAGTGCTTCAAACAAGCGTGATGCAAGCAAACTTGTTGCTGCGCGTATGCAAAAATTGGTCGATTCTGGGCAGTTGACTGAAGATATGGTGAAACGCTACGCATCCGAGCCGGATGCACCCGAGGTTGATTAAAATGGCAGAACAGAAATGTGGATTTGTTGCGCTCCTTGGTCAGCCGAATGCGGGCAAGAGTACGCTGATGAACGCGTGCCTTGGCACTAAATTGGCCGTTGTGAGTGCTAAGCCACAAACAACCCGCAATCGTATTTTGGGTGTCTGTCCGGTGGCGGAAACGCAATTGCTGTTTCTCGACACACCAGGAATTCACAAGACAAGTGGCTTGCCGAAGTTGAATCAAAAAATGACTGCCACCGCGTGGTCAGTTTTGTCTGATGCCGACGTGGTTTGTTATTTAGTTGATGTTGTTGATGGTTGGAGCGATGAAGACGACGCATTTTTTATGCGCGTACTGGCGAATTCCGGCGCACCTGTATTAGTGGTTGCAACGAAGGCCGATAAGATAAAGTTGGAAGTTATTGAAGGCAACTTCGCCGCACTCGCAGAACGTATGTCACGCTGTTATGCGCTGGTCGAGGCGCAGATGTCTGAATCCACGCAACCCGAAAAGAAGTTGCCTGCTCAGCTTCTCACTAAAGCACCTCTGCTTTTGTCGGCAAAGCGGCCAGAGGAAGTGGCAAAGTTGAAAGAATTGCTTGCGCTACAAATGCCTGTTGGGCAATGGCTGTATGATGCTGATGACCTCACCGATCTGCCGCAGCAGTTTGTATGCGGAGAATTGATTCGTGAGCAGCTATTTCGTCAGCTGGGTCAGGAGTTGCCTTATTCAGCTGCTGTCAAAGTTGATCGTTTCGAAAACAAGGGCACGCTGACGGTGATCCAGGCGAGTGTGATAGTCCATAAGGAAAATCATAAAGCGATGGTGATTGGTGCACGTGGCTCTCGCGTGAAGGCAATCGGCCAGGCCGCGCGTGAATCTCTTGAAAAGCATCTAGGCCGCCAGGTTCACCTCGAATTGTTTGTCAAGGTGCAGTCGAATTGGATTGATTCTGACAACCTTCTGGCGGAATATGCCGGATTAGAACGAATCGAAGAGTGAATGGTCTTGAGTTTGCTTACGCACTGTGTCAGTCTCAGCGCAGAGAGCTGAGTCACGGGGTGCGCCCCGGTTGTTTTGCTCCTCGATTGCTCGGATGTTGGCACGTCCGTGTGCCAGAGCTGCTTGTTGGCAGCAGTACTTTTTATGTTTTATTTGATGTTCTCCTTTATTTGAAGCCTGCATCTTAGGCACTTCAACGGAGTCATTCCCTTTGGTTCTTTCGGAGTTTTTCATCTGTGATTTTTAAATCCCCCGTTTGTTTTGAATCTGGCAGCCGAGCAGGCGCTCCAACGCGTGCCAAGACGACCTCAGAAAAGAAAGCGACCTCCGATAAGGCTGAAGCAAAGCCGGTTGGAAAGAAGCGTTCACAGCAAGAAAAAGCAGGTGATGAACTCCTTCCCTCAATTGATGAGTCTCAAATGATGCACTCTGACCTCGATGCAACAGCTCAAGCGGAACAATTGAACACTTTTGATGAGGAAAATGTTGGAATGACCCATGCTCACACAGAACCTCAGCGGCAACACAACGCTCCGGCTCAAGTCGCTCACGACACGGTCGATGCACTGCCGCATGGGACTGAAGAAATGTACGACGAACAGGAGTATTACGAAGATGATTTGTATGCAGTGAATGGCCAAGAGCAATACGCTGGTCAGAATCAAATCGTGCTGACACTGAGCTACTCTCTGATGAATCAAGTGAAGCAAACTGCACGCATGGAAGGCGTACTGCCTGAAGACATTCTCATTGAGTTGATTGCCGAAGGAGTCACTCGCCGAGCATTTGAAGATGCTCAGCGTCCAGCACCAAGCCACCTGATGACCCGCACGGGCTACGTTGCGCCTGATGCAAATGGCAACGTTCATCAGCCGCAATTGAGTCATCATGGTATGCAAGGAAATGGCAACAACCGCGGCAATCACAACGGCCACAACAATCGCCGTTTTAATCAAAACAACAACAACCGCGCTGGCAATCATTTCCAAGGTCGAAATCGACAAAACAATCACTTCAAGAACAAACCACGCAACGGAAAATAACCGACGATGTCTGCGCGGCATAAATCTCGTCTGAAGAAAATTGCAATTACAGGTGGGATTGGCTCTGGCAAATCCACGCTTGTGCAAGCTCTGGCCGACCTTGGTTATTCTGTCTTTGATGCCGATCTGTTGGTTGCGCAGGTGGTCTTAGAGGAGCCCACGAAGAGCAAAATTATCAGCTTATTCGGCAGTCATGCCTATATAACTGACGCCGATGGTCATGAGACGTACAACCGTGCTTGGGTTCGCGATCAGGTGTTTGCAGACGATGCGAAGAGAAAGGCACTTGAGGCAATCGTACATCCTGCGATTTTCAAGTCATTTGCTGAGACGTGTCGGTCTATTGAATCTCTTGCCGGTGGTGTGTGGGTTTTTTACGAGGCAGCGCTCATTTTTGAGGCCGGCCGAGAGCAAGATTTTGATGCTGTGGTGTCCGTTTTGTCTCCCGAGGAAGAGCGGCTTGCTCGTTTGAAGAGTTCGCGCCACCTCTCTGAAGAGGCTTTGAAGGCAATTTTTGCCGCCCAAGTGAACGACGAAATTCGTCGAGCGAAATCACACTTTATTTTTGAAAATCGGGGTGTCAGAGCCGAGATCCCAGCCAGAGCCCATGAGCTGATCGAAAGTTTGATGCAGTTTTTTCATCCGAAAAGTCATTGACATCGTTCTCGCTCAGCATTGGCGTTAACCTGATGAAAGCTAAAGCGCCATCAGGGGTGAGTGCATGTTTCAGGTGTCCTGTGCTGCGTGCAACGCATCATTTGAATATAACGTCGATGATTATATTCATCTTTGTCCGTATTGTTCGACGGGCTTTATTCTTGACCTTGAAGAAGGTGCCAAGGATATTATTGGAGATCATTTTATTGTTCCAAACCGCATGGATCGTGAGCAAGTTGAAGGAATATTTTACGATTGGATCACCGAAAGGTATCATCGTCCAGATAAAGTAAAACAGGAGTTCAAGATTCTCGGATCCTATGGAATCAGCTTGCCCCACTGGGTGATCTCCGTGGAAGCGCATACGTTCTGGAGTGGCCATAGTCAGAAATTGAATCAGTACAGCGGACAAGGAAGTGAATACGGATCGAAGTTTTTGAAAGAAGAATCCCGCTTCAGCCGCAGATATCGATGGTCAATTTTGGCACGAAAGTCTCCTAAGGAGCACTGGGGACTCGAACGGCTTCATAGGCCCAAAGAGCAGCTCATGGTTGATTGGGATGGGTATCCACTGGATGAAACCCTTGGACTCATCAAGGGCGCAACTGTCACGACAATTTACGATGCGCGGCAAGCATTTAAATTTGACCATGCGAATGGCTTGTCCATTGCTGGCGTGCAAGTCAAAGAAAGCTCCGCGATTGCTCGCGCAAAGGATCAAATTCAGGAGTACCACCGAAGAATTGCCAAAACAAAAGTCGGAACGCTTTACGAGCACAGAACTGAAATCGAAGTCGTTGGAATTCATTTAGTTCACTTGCCGTTTTGGGTTGTTCGCTATTCCTTTGCGCCCCAAAGTCCTTTCCGGTTCATGACAACCGCTCGCGAACGGCGAATTTTGATTCAGGGTCACACTCTTGCGGTGCTTGAAGCTGAGCTTCCGCTTTCAAGCAGTGACAAAGTCATGACCAACATGGTGGTGTGTGGCGGGCTGGCAGTTGCCAGCTTGGCTCTCGCGCTCTTTTTCCACCCATTGTTTTTCTTGATGGTCATGGTCTTTTCGGGTGTTTGTGTTCTCTCGGCGTGGAAGATTTTTGGACGAGAGAAAGTCGACACCGACCTTGGCCGCGGTGCCGACCTCAGCGAACCTGTGTTTTAGGTGAAATTATGAGCTTAAAAAATTCTAGTTTGCGGCTTCGTCAGTTTGCGCCTGCAGTTACATCGCTGGGTTTGCTTTTTATTGGACTGTCCTGCGGCACCGGATCGAAAAGCAGTGACGATGCGGCGCAAGCAGCCGCAACAGCAAAACCAACCGTAACGGAGACTCCCGAAACAGCTGCAGTGCCGTTTTGGATTGCTTCGGGTTCGTTTGCAGTGCGCTTCGATGCTTCGGGCAATTCGAGCTTGCCTGTGGATGTGGTTAGATACGGGGTTGATCTGGGCACAATTTCGGCTCTTCATTTTTTAGACGCAAACACTCTTCTCTTCTTCGTTGATACTGGAAACGATTCGAGTGGTGCCGCCAAGGAAAAGATTTTTGGAACGCTGGATCCGAAAACCGGACTGGTGAAGAACAGGGCTTGGGGTGCGGTCAGCAGTATTAAGACAACGTTTAAGTCGGCGCCAGCAGGCTCTATGTTCAGCGGCTTTCAAAGTGGTGTCCTTAACGTCCAGACCGAGGCGGGAATTAAGGCCGTGCGTTTTAACGCAGATGGCGGAACAATTGCCAATGATTTTTATTCCGCGAGCAGCGCAGCTGATTGTCCAATGGATAAACTCTCGGGCATAGCGCTGATTCAAGGAGGCGGTGCGTCACAGATCATCGCAATGTCGTATGGAACTCAATCGCGGCTCAATATTCTTGGTCTCGAAGCCGGGGTTGTTACCTGTAAATCGTCACTGGATTATTCGAGTGGTTCAACGACGAGTGTTCATAAACCTGTCAATGTTGTGCAGATGCCTGATGGAAAAGTTTATGTTCTATTTCAGCACGACACGACCAAAGATGCGGATTCAAATCCGAAAATCATGCGCTATGATTTTGATGGCAAGACGTTGTCCAATGGGTCCGAGTTTTATAAAGGCTTCAACAATCTCGGCAAAAAGCCTTTTGGTATGATTGCCAGAACAAGCAAGAAGCTTTTGGTTGCTCGTCCCGATGCACCAGCGCTGATTGAAATTGCCATTAAGGGAAATGACGGCGAACAAACCGATTTTTATCAGTTGACGGGATACGCCAACAACCTAACCGCACTGATTCCCGAGCCGCTCTAAAAATTGCTGAAGTGAATTGGCTGCCAAGAGCGGCCACCTGCATCAAAATTTCCGAAGAACAGAGTGTTTTAAGGGGTGCCCAGGGTAATTCCGAGGCAATTTGCAACACGCCGCTCGGCGGGTTCATTGAACGGACGTCCGTTGACGCGCTTGCCGTTCAAGATGAGCCCCGTACTTCCGCCACCGTCGAGGTTGAGTGCATATTCGGCGCCAAGGTTGAGCATAACTTTAGTTAAATCGAAGAGTGAAAGGCCGGTCAACGAGCCTTGACGTCCTTCAACAACCACCCACCACATCGTATTTCGATCCGCACTCAAACCAACAACGGTGCGTGGATGTTCGGTCTTGCAGAACTCTCCACAGTTTGCATCGTCATCGCGTGTCCATTCAAAACCCGGGTCCAAAAGAACCTGCCAGCCACCCACGACGGTCGTCCATTCAGGTTTAAGAGGCGTGACGTGGTTATACGGGTCAACGATGCAGTCATTGGAAAGCGTGCAGGCGAGGAACGACCAATCTTTCGTGTCGGCCGATTTTGGCCAGAGCTGCCCCAAACCTACCGCCAATCCGACAGGTTGTTTGGTGCCGTCAAAGAAATCGCCGTTGATGACCGCAACAGCGCCGGACGAAGCAGCAAATTCCGACGGGGTTAAGCCGCGCTCGTTCGATGTTGATGCGCGCATATGGACTTGCGGATGGTTGAGGTCGATTTTAAGGACGTGGATGCGTTTGTTGGCGAAAGTTTTGTCTAGCCAATAGGAGAGACCATTGGATCCATCAAATGCAGCTTCCGGACTTTCAAAGGCGGTCGCATTGTGACTGAGAATGGACTGTGCGCTCGCAGTGGCGACCGCCGGCAGAATTGACACGAAACACATGAGCACAGCGAAGCGTGCGAAAATCTTTTTTAACGTCATGTGACGGTCTCCAAGGGCTTGAGGATGGATTATGGTCTCGCAAATTAAAGCACAGGTTCCTCCATCACTCAACGGCGAGCGTTTCGATGTTGCTGCAGCTGCTCTTTGTTCCGAATTCTCACGAAAGAAGATCAAATTGATCATTGATCGGGGTGGCGCGTATTTAAATAAAAAGCGAATATTGGTTGCGAAAAAACAAGTATCAGAAGGTGATATTATAGAATTATTCTGGGAGGAATCGCGGCCCCTTTCGGGCAATTCGGTGAAGACAATTGCAGTTTCTATTCTCGCTGAGGAAGCCGATTTTATTGTTATCAATAAGCCAGCAGGTTTGCCGTCACAAGCAACACTCACCTCGAGCGAAGACACGGTGATTCACGCTCTGCAGGTGCAATACCCCGAGAAATTTGCAAACAGCCAGCTTTTGCTGGTGCACCGTCTCGACAAGGAAACGTCTGGAGTCATGCTGCTTGCCAAAAGCAAAGCTGCTCAGGCGCGTTTTGAAAAGCTTTTCATCGAGCGGAAAATGAAGAAAGTTTATCAGGCGCTGTGCTTCGGAGTTCCTCGTGAACGCCAGGGGGTTTTGCGCTGGCCTATCCGCAAGGACCCATCTCGTCCCAACACATACGTTGCTGTTTTAAATTCAGGCGCACCCTCAGCCGGCGGTCGAGGGTCTTCTCCGGGGCGTAAAATGCCCGAAATTAAGTCAGCAACGACCCTCTATGTGGTTTTGAAAACATTTCCTCAGGCTCGGGTGAGCTGGATCGAGTGTCAGCCGGAAACCGGTCGGACGCATCAAATCCGCGTGCATTTGCAGGCATTGGGGGTTCCGCTGTTGGGCGACAAAACCTACGCAGCCAACGTCATAGGCCACCCCATGGCGCAGTTAGCGACCCGCCATATGCTGCACGCCGTGCGCCTTGCGTGGACCCAAGACGACGGCTCGACATTTGCATTTGAAGCTCCTTTTCCTCATGATTTCGGCGCTTGTTTAAACCGCCTCCAGGAAGAAGGAGCATCCCATGAGCTACAAACTCATCACGGTCCCAACTCAGGGCCAAAAAATCTCGGTTGACTCCAAGGGTCAACTCAACGTTCCAGCTGAACCTATTATTCCCTTTATTCGCGGCGATGGCACAGGCCCTGATATTTGGGCTGCAAGTCAAATGGTCTTCGATGCTGCTGTTGCGAAAGCATATGGTGGCAAGAGAAAAATCCATTGGATGGAAGTCCCTGCTGGGGAAGCGTCGTTCCAAAAATACAATGATTGGCTCCCACAAGACACCGTTGATGCGCTGCGCGATTTTCGCGTGTCTATCAAAGGCCCTCTGACGACGCCTGTTGGCGGTGGAATTCGCAGTTTGAACGTAACTCTGCGGCAAACTTTGGATCTGTATCAATGTGTGCGCCCTGTGAAATGGTATCCCAACGTGCCAGCGCCCGTGCGTGAGCCGCAAAAAGTCGACATGGTGATTTTCCGCGAAAACACCGAAGACATTTATGCAGGCATTGAGTTTAAAGCAGGCACACCAGAAGCACTTAAGCTGCGTGATTTTCTCAAGACGGCTTTTAACAAAACAGTGCGCGAAGATTCCGGACTGGGTATCAAACCCGTCAGTGAATTTGGTTCGAAGCGGCTTGTCCGCGCGGCTATTCAATATGCAATCGACAACAAGCGCAAGAACGTGACGCTTGTTCACAAGGGCAACATCATGAAATTCACTGAAGGTGCGTTTCGTGACTGGGGCTATGAAGTTGCCAAAACCGAATTCCGCGATTTCTGTGTGACCTGGGATGAATGTCAGGGCAATGTTCCGGCAGGCAAAATTCTTGTCAAAGATGCGATTGCCGACAACATGTTCCAGCAGGCTCTTTTGCGCCCCGACGAGTACGATGTACTTGCTACGACCAACCTCAATGGCGACTATCTTTCCGACGCTCTTGCCGCTCAGGTGGGAGGCTTGGGAATTGCTCCTGGCGCCAATATCGGCGATGGCTATGCTGTTTTTGAAGCAACCCACGGAACCGCTCCAAAGTACGCAGGCCAAGATAAAGT
>Ga0214923_10001140_pt1 | contig 38421 bp, 29 predicted proteins | sample LL1510_MetaG_FD_177993 | JGI IMG/M metagenome (GOLD analysis project Ga0214923, IMG submission 177993) | Freshwater microbial communities from Lake Lanier, Atlanta, Georgia, United States - LL-1510 | ecosystem: Environmental > Aquatic > Freshwater > Lake | place: USA: Georgia | collected...
CAAGGTCCTGTCCTAGAGAAGTTCGACAGCCTATTAAAAAATGGCCTAGACTTATAAAAAATAACTCTCTTTCAGGTGCTCTTGAAATAGCAATAATCCCTATCCTTTGATTTCCTTACACGCATTGAAGCTAGCCCGGATATTTCATACTGAGTCGTTGCAAGGCGCCGCGAATTCTGATAGTGACACCACAGGTGGCCCATGAGCCTTTGTGGTCTATTCGTTACGATCAGTATGAAATCTCCGGGTTAATCATCAATGTTTCTTTTTCTTCTCCATAAGAAGAATATTCCTAACATGCCTGCTCCCACCGGGATGATGAAAATTGACCAAAATGCAATACGCGTCATTTCTTGTTCGCTTAAATTTAATTTAAAATACGATTTCATCTTTGCTGTATTTCCGGCTAAGGAGACTCGATCGATGAGTCCATTAAGAGAACTTGAAAAAAAATCGAGACCTACTTCTCCAATCCAAGCATCTTTAATAAAATCACTGTTGCCCACAACGACTATCCGCGACGCATGGACAGCAACTCGATCGTCATGAAGTGCTCCGCGATCCGCCATAGCAGCGATAATGACCGGATAAGGTGTATCTCTTTCTGGTTCAAAAGAAATATCTTCGTCATCTTGAGCTGCCGCATTGCAGGAACCCCAAAATCCATAGAGCGCTTCGACAAGAGGGCGGACGCGAATTTCTTGGGGTTTATTGGTGTTTGTTTCTAGTGCAAGCGACTGAGTAGGACCTGAAAATAGAATATTTAGATTTAAAAATTGTTTTGTAAACTCGGAGCCTGGAACAAACATGCCAGTAACATCATGAATAATAATGTTTGTATTGCCTAACGGAAGAGAGCGCACCACACGATCGTGTCGCGGGGTAATTCCTGCATCTTCAATAAAGCTACTTAGTAGTGGTGTGTCAGCCGTGGGATCAAGTAAAATTAACAACCGACCAGACTCTGTCCAATATTTTTTAAGAGCAACGAGTTCTTGTATTGAGAGATCAACATGAGCTCCTGCAATAACAATTAATGATGTATCTTCTGGAACATTAATACTGTTGCTGAGGTTGAGCAGGCCAGTCGTGATGTGTTGCCATTGGAGGTAGTGACCGATGATGTCCAGTGGTGATATGCTAGGGGTCATTTCACCATGGCCTTGAAGAAAATAGACTTTTTTTAGTGGCACTCCACTCAATTCAATAAGTGCATTATTAATGACTTGTTCTCCGCGAAAGGCAACAAGCCGTTTTTGAGTGCCTTCCATAGAAGTTAAAGTTTCATATTCGCCAAGATCTTTGACTGGAATGACTTTTTGATGGTCTAGGTAATCAAGAATGACAACATTTTCATTGGGATTAAATTGATATTTTGCTTGGATCTCCCGTGCTCGCGCAAGATTTCTTGCAGGATCAAGATATTCTACAATCAAGCTCTCGCCCGCCTTAATTTGATACTCTTCAATGAGAGATTTGAGGTCACCGTAGAGTTCTGCTTCTTCACGCAGTGAAGTAGGTGAAAAATAGATGATAATATTTGCTGGTTTATAAATACCAGAAAAGAGAACAGAGCCTTGTTCGGAAAGTGAAAAGCGATGTGATCTCGAAAGATCCAAGTGTTCATAATGATAAAAAGAAATGAGATTAATTCCAATAATCAACCCCAGGATAGAAATCCCTTGAATAAGAAGACGAACAACAAACCACAATCGAGATGAAGGAGAAGTTAACGCCGCCATGTTCGTGATTGAGTAATGTGGAGGGTGAGGCACCAGAAAAGCAAGATCATGCTTAGATAAAAAACAATCGAACGCGTATCGATGACTCCATGAGAGAAGCTTTTCATTGTTTCCATAGGGAAAATGAATCTCAAAAGCTCATGAAGCATGCACTGCTTTGAGGGACTGGTAGCCCATAAAATTCCTGCAAAAAAGAATAAAACAATCAGCGTAAAGGAGATCATCCCTGCAAGAAGTTGATGTGATGTTAATGATGACGCCATACAGCCAATGGCAATATAGAGTCCTCCTTGAAGAAGCAACATGCCATACGCCCCACAATAAGCTCCATAGCCTGCTGCTGCAACTTGATGTGCAGAAGGCCAAAACAATACAAAATACAAAATGCTTGGGACCCACAGAAGCACAAAAAAGATAAAGGCCCCAAAAAATTTAGCTAAAAGCACTTGGCTGTCGCGCACAGGGGCGGTGAGCAAGGTTTCCATTGTACCTGTTCTAGATTCCTCAGCAAAGAGGCGCATTGTGAGTAGTGATGGCAGCACAAGGAGAGTCACCCAAAAGAAAATGTTATTAAAAAAACTTTCTACAATGGAAATCCCCGTTTGACCATGATTGAGATGAGAGACGCTAGAATAAAAATTAAAACCAGTAAGTAGTAGCACAAAAACAAAAAGCGACACTGCCAAGGGTGTCCGAAAGTAGGTAGCAATTTCGCGTTTCCACAGTGTTAAAAAAGTACGCATAGAATAAGAAGAGGCAATGGTTGAGGCGTATAGCTATAGTCAAATTACTTTGAAATGACAGGAAAGAACGCAAGGGTTTTTAGAAAGAACAAGGCCAAAGGCCGAGCGCTATCTAATGATCATCTGGGTTGATGGCGCCTTCTTCTTTCTGAGTTAATATCATAAAAATTTCTTCTAATGTAGCATTAGGTAATAACAATTCTTGCCTGAGTTCCTCGCGTGTGCCTGAAGCCACAATCCTTCCCTGATCCAGAATGAGGTAACGTTGACAAAGGAGTTCTGCTTCTTGCAAAGAATGCGTTGAAATCAAAAGTGTATGTCTTTTTGCAAGATTAGCTATGAGGAGATGAATATGGGCTTGTTGAATTGGGTCTAGACCGATAGTTGGTTCATCAAGGATCAAGAGATCGGGTTCATTGACAAGCGCATCAGCGAGTCCAACGCGTTGTCGATAGCCTTTAGAGAGCCTTGCAATAAGCTTGTGTTCGACACAATGCAGGCCACAAAGGTCGACAACATCAATGACTTTTTCGGAAACACGACGGCTTCTCACTTTCTTTAAGGCTGCTCGATAACGGAGATATTCTAATACCGTCATTTCTGGGTAAAGAGGAACATTTTCTGGTAAATAGCCCAGGCGTGCTCGAACCTCAAGAGAGTGTTTATAAGGATCCAAGCTATCAATAGAAAATGATCCAGAAGTCGGAGAAAGATAGGTGGAGAGAATCTTAAGCAAGGTGCTTTTACCTGCACCATTGCGTCCAAGTAGACCAACTGTTTCTCCTTTTTGTATTTCAAAGGAGAGTTGGTGTAAGATTTCGCGGCTACGAAAACTTTTTGAAAGGTCTTGAGCTCGGATCATCATGACGATTAAGAGAGAAGAAAAATGAAAGGCTATTTCTTTATTGGAATCGCCTTTGCAATTCTCAAAAAGGATTCGAGAGAACAGCAATCATGGCTATTACAACATGCAAGAACAATGGGTTTATCATTGTAGAGGAGGCGTACGAACATGGAATGATTAGCGTGTTCAAAAAGCAAAATTTTCATGTCGGAGGCATAAGGTGGATTGTTTTACAGCGGTACTCCTAGAGCGCTCATTAAACCTAGAATGGTGGCATCATGAGCAGCATAGAGGACATATTTTAAATGAGGCTCTCTACATACAGGGCTTTTTGGTGAAATGTTCTTATTGAAATTTGCTGCAGCCTCTAAATAACAACTGATGTCGCGAAGAAGTGGTCCTTCAGCGACTTTTCCTACCGCAGGATGGTTAAAAAGAGTTTTAAATTCTTTTTTTTCTTGAGCAATGATGTGCTGAGTATCCTCCTCTGATAGTTCCTTGGGAAGAGTGATATGCTTAAGCTTGTGAATAAACAAAGTATCGCCTAAGAAAGCGACTTCTTTTTGACTTTTGATGGGCACACCTGTAGCCCGACTCCAAGATGTGAAGTGTGGTTTTAGTGAACTCACTTTTTGACGCCACTCTGGGGTTGAAAAAACATATTGGTCCAATTCCTTAGTGATATCAGGAATTAACAATGGATCTTGAGTGCCAGGTACCGTGTGAATCGGGATAGGCTGACAACGATGCGGTAATGCGGCCAAAAGAGAGTGCCCGATAGGTGGTCTACTTTCTGGAGGATAGAGGCCCGTTAAAAAACAAGTTGCACTCATGAGGGTGCGATCTAAACCCGTGGAGCGGACATAGAGTGTGCCTTTTTGATAGGAGGGGGGAAGTAATTTCTCCTTGTTGACATAATCATGCCGGCATGTTTTTCCTAACTCATATTCTTGATGCATGCCTAGTGCTGTCAGTTGACCAAGCCCTTCGGGCCAATCATGAGCTACTGCAGGGATGGCTATGATAGGATTTCTGTCTCCATGGCGAATCACATCAATGGCAAAAATCAGTTTTTCCTTTAAGGTGCCTTTTGTTTGTTTTGCCTCGCTAAAAGCCAGCAGCCTAGGAGAGTTGACAAGAATTAGACTAGAAAATAATAGCAGGATTAATTTGAAATAATTCATTGATCAACTAGAAGAACACAAACTCCTAATTCCTATTAAACGAAAATGCAATTGCTTTCTTGCCCCATAAAATGCTTTCAGTCAGATTCAAGTCATTTAGAAATATGAGTACTGCTTTTTTAGCCAAGTGGAATGAAGAAGTCATCGATCGTAATTATGAACAATGGCGTCATGATCAAAATTCGGTAACAGAGGATTGGGCTACTTTTTTTCAAGGATTTGAACTTGGTTTTGAACGCTATAAAAAACGTGAAGCATACCAGGAATCCTCTCTCTCTTTACGTGCCCTTGGTGTCGATGGCCGAGTGGAAAATTTAATCAACGCCTATCGAACTCTCGGTCATTCGATTGCAATGCTTGATCCCTTGAATGCTCATCCAAGAGGAGAATCGCCTTTAGAAATTTCAGCCTTTGGCTTCGAGAAAAAAGATCTAAAAACAATTGTCTCTTCATCCTCTTTTCGCGGTGGAGAAAAGATGACCTTGGAGAGTTTAGTGAATGTATTACGTTCTATTTATTGCGGCACATCCAGTATTGAATTTATGCATATCCAGGATGCTGCTGTCCGCACTTGGGTGCGCGATTTAGTAGAAAAAAACGATACAACAACTCAACTAACCTCGCATTATCGGATTTTAAGAACGCTACACAAAGCAGAGCTCTTCGAAAATTTTTTGCACACAACGTATGTAGGTAGTAAACGATTTTCCATAGAAGGTGGAGAATCCTTGATGGTTGCTCTTTCGGAAATTCTGAGGCGCTCGCCTGAGCAAAAAATTAAAGAAATCGTTCTTGGAATGGCTCATCGTGGTCGTTTGAACGTCTTGGCTAATTTTTTAAAAAAACCATTTGCGATTATCTTTAATGAATTTTCTGATGAATATCGTCCCGAAATCGGAGACGCTAGTGGAGATGTAAAATATCATCTTGGCTATCATACAAGGCGGGACGATGATCCTGAGCATCCGGTTGAAATTTACTTAGCTGCCAATCCAAGCCATCTTGAAGCGGTGAATCCGGTGGTTATGGGGAAAGCACGCGCGCGTCAACGTATTCTCGATGATACACAATCACGTCGTACTGTTCTGCCTCTTTTAATTCACGGAGATGGAGCCCTTATTGGTCAGGGTATTGTTGCCGAATGCCTCAACCTTTCTCAGCTTGAAGGATATCGTGTGGGGGGCACCATTCATCTGGTTGTTAACAATCAAATTGGTTTTACGACTCTCCCTGCAGATGCTCGTTCTACAACTCACTGTACTGATATTATGAAGTTCATTGAGGCTCCTATTTTTCATGTGAATGGAGACGATCCGATCTCAGTCTGCCGAATGGCTCGTGCTGCGCTGGCCTTTCGTCAAGAATTTGGGCGTGATGTTGCGCTCAATATTGTTTGCTATCGACGCTATGGGCACAATGAAGGAGATGAGCCCTCATATACACAGCCTAATCTCTATAAAATTATTCAAGAGCATCCACGGGTGAGTGAGGTTTTTCTTAAAGAGGCCTTTGCCTTAGGAACCATCACGCACGAAGAAGCTCGTGAAAGCAGAGAGCGAACAACCAAGCATCTCGAGGAAGCTTTTCGCCACATGAAACAAGGTCTTACGGTTTCGGGGTATGATAAAAACGCGACGTTTGTTGGATCAACAGCAATCTCTCAACCTGCCTATAATTTTGATCCCGTGAAGACAGCTATTTCAAACGATCAGCTTCGTAAACTCGTTCAAGGCCTAACTACGATTCCTGAAAATTTTCGCATTCTCCCTAAAATCAAAAAAAATATCATCGAGCATCGCAAACAACTTCTAAACCAGGGAGCGTACTATGATTGGGCGTTTGGAGAAACATTAGCTTTTGCATCTCTACTGGTGGAGGGAACTCCTGTCCGTCTCTCGGGACAAGATAGTCGCCGTGGGACCTTTAGTCAGCGACATTCCGTTTTTTATGATGAAGTGACTCGTGAGCGTTATATTCCCTTATTGCACTTGGATCCAGAGCAAGAAAAATTTTGCGTTTACAATAGTCCTTTGTCTGAGGCTTCTGTACTTGGTTTTGATTATGGATACTCGATGGATTTTCCAAAAATGCTTTGTCTTTGGGAAGCGCAGTTTGGTGATTTTGCCAATGGGGCTCAAGTAATCATTGATCAATTTATTGCTTCCTCAGAAACCAAATGGCTGCGTCCCTCATCGCTCGTAATGCTGTTGCCACATGGTTATGAAGGGATGGGTCCAGAACATTCGAGTGGACGTCTGGAAAGATTCCTGCAACTTTGCGCTCAGGAAAATATGCAGGTCTGTAATCTGACAACTCCTGCCCAATATTTTCATCTCTTACGCCGACAGATGAAACGCCCTTTTAGAAAACCGCTCATTATAATGACTCCTAAAAAGCTATTACGTCTTAAGCAAGCAGTTTCAAGAGTTGAAGATTTTACCCAAGGTGGTTTTCAAGAAATTCTTTTAGGCCCGCGCCCATTAGATTCTGGAACCATTACACGCCTCATTTTTTGTAGCGGTAAAGTGTACTACGATCTTTTAGAATATCAACAAAGCCACGTAGGCCAAGATCACGTATTGCTCATTCGAGTAGAGCAAATTTACCCATTCCATCAGCAGCTCATGGAGGAACTCGTGACGCCTTATTTAAAAAATAATCCAATATTAGTTTGGTGTCAGGAAGAACCAGAAAATATGGGAGCCTATGAATTTATGAAAAAACGTCTTGAAGCACTCTTTCATAAAACAATGATTTATGCTGGGCGTGAAGCAAGTTCTAGCACCGCTGTTGGAGCGCTTGCTGTGCATCACATAGAACAAGCACATGTAGTAAGTAAGGCATTTAACATACTACCTGAGAGTATTCCCTAGCGGCCTGTATCGTGTTAGCATTTTAGGAATTTTTTCTATCTATCCATCAAAAAGTATATTTCATTAACTATTACCCTTATGACTCATGTTAAAGTCCCTTCTGTTGGAGAATCGATTTCCTCTGGTGTTCTTTCTGTATGGCATCAAGAAGAAGGTGCTGCTATTTCAGTGGGTGATCTTTTATTTACTTTAGAAACTGATAAAGTTTCAACAGAAGTCACTGCCTCGGAGGCTGGTATTCTCATGAGACTTGTTCATGAAGGTGAGGAAGTATCGATCGGACAAATCGTGGCTAATATTTCACCTGTTATGGTAGATCAAGAAGTAGCCAAAAGTGATCTTGTTTCTAAAAAAGCATTAGAGATAGAAAACCAGAAACTCGTTATATCTGAACCACGCGAGATCTCTTCTTTGGTTGCAGAAGAGACATTCACACCCAAATCTGACGCTCCAGGAGTGGTCATGGAGGTGACCTTAGAAAAACGTTTTACGCGGCGCAAATTGACTCCGCTGCGTCGTAAAATTGCAGCACAACTAGTATCTGCACAGCAAACAGCAGCTATTTTAACAACCTTCAATGAAGTTGATATGTCTCCTATTATACGACTTCGCCGTGAGGTTCAGGAATCTTTTCAACAAAAATATGGAGTCAAACTTGGCTTCATGTCGTTTTTTATCAAAGCGGTCGTAGAGGCACTCCAGTTGGTGCCCAGCATTAACGCGCGTTTAGAAGAGGACGAGCTTATTGAAAATCATTACTATGATATTGGGGTTGCTGTTGGTACAGATAAAGGATTACTCGTGCCTGTTTTACGAGATTGTGAGCAGCAATCATTGGCTGCTCTAGAAAAAGACCTCCTAGACTATGCTAGGAAAGCTCATGAAGGAAAAATAGCTCTCGCTGATTTGCAAGGAGGTGTCTTTACCATTTCTAACGGTGGGGTCTATGGATCGCTTTTAAGTACACCGATTTTGAATCCCCCACAAAGTGGTATTCTTGGCATGCATACAATTCAAGAGCGCCCTGTCGTTGTCGAGGGTCAAATTGTTATTCGTCCCATGATGTATTTGGCATTGAGCTATGATCACCGAGTCATCGACGGTAAGGACGCAGTAACGTTTCTTATTTATGTTAAAAAGGCTCTAGAAAATCCATTGGCATTTTTTTAAAAAACGAAGAAAAAAACCATGAACACAAGATCAAAACAAAATACTGCTTCCTTGACTTATGGCCATCATGCGACTCACTGGCAGAACATCACTCATCGAGCACATCAAGCAAATGCTGCCAATAACAACATTGAAGTACCCTCTGCTGGTAGGAGGTCACAACAAATATTTCCTATTGATTGTCTAACTATTCATGATGCAAACAAGACAAGTCACATGCTCCTCTCGAGCCTAGGACATTATTTTCACAATGCGATTAAGGATATTGAACATGATTTGAGTCCTCTCGAAGAAGAGAAAGGGGGAATGAAAGACCAGCTCAAGATGACTTTAGAAGATTTATCTAACCATGCCTGGGAGAAGATTTGTAAAGTATGTGAAGATTCCATGCGAAACAATGATTTAACAAGCATGATAATCCATAAGCTCAATATAGCAGCTCACCAAGAGTTGCAACGGATTCGTGACTGTTTCCAGCCAGAATATCAAGTGGCATTACAAAGAACAGCACCTCAGTTCTATCCAATACGAGGCGAATCAGGTCACTGGACAGTTCTTAAACCTCTTGAGGCTCCTAAAAACCTTGTTTGTTCATCAGGGGGACCTAAAGGCGTTGGCTATCCTAATCTGATGGAAACCCTGGAGACGATTAAGAGAGCAGATGGAAAAAATCTTCGAGAGGGGCTTGATGTCATTGCAGGAAGTTCTGCGGGATCCATTGTGGCTTCCTTGATTGCTTGTAATGTGACGGCTCATGCAGCACAAAAGCTTGTGAATGAACAATCGCTCATCGAACTAATTTCAAAAGAGCCATCACGTAGTGATTTTAAAAACATGAAAAATGTCTCCTTTAATGGGATTGGATTGGAAGTAACTTTTTTGATCGAAGCAATCAATAATGAACTCATCGAATCCATCGATAGCTTTTTGAGAGATCATCTCAAATTTCAGGTCCCAGCAAACGATCCGAACCCCTACGAGAACATTTATACTAAAATTAATGACTTAAATACAAAGTTAGCTCATGCCAACAAGGAAGAATTAAGTGCAGACGAACAAATAACGTTGTTCAATCTCTTTAAAAAAATTGATCAATATAAACATCCCCGTACTGAGGACGGAGTTTCCCATACTGAAAACAGAGTACCACTGATTACTTTTGAACATCTTCGTATCTTAAGAAAAATAGACCCCAATAAATTTAAGGATCTTACGATTACGGCTTGTGATACAACGAACAAGAAAGTCGTTTATTTAAATGCTGAAAGTGCAAGTGACATGCCTATTGCCTTAGCTGCTCGTGTGTCAAGTTCTCTGCCTATGTTTCAGACCATTACCTATAAGGGTAACAGCATGATCGATGGAGGGTTCGGATCTAGAATGCCTTCAGAACTTTTTATTCGAGAACATCAGAATCTTATAGAAAGAATGCCAGAGGCATTAAAAAATTCACATAATGTACAAGAACAACTGCCAGATTTATTACTCCAAAACAATCCCTCTGAGAATAATTATGAGCAGACATTAATCATTGGATTTAATCTTAATGGTCAATTAAATGATGTCCCCTCAAAGGAGGTTACTTTGGCTGGTTCATTTTTGGGCACTCTTGTCCGTCCAGCAATAGGACTTGGATTAGGAGTGAAGAATTTTAGTGCTGGTGTCACTTCTGATAATGTTAAAAGTTGGAGTCTTGGCTCTAATGCCTTCACTCTTCCCTCTGGTACGCTCACAGGAAGTAGTTTCTTTGCCTCGGAAACTTACAAAAAGGCAGTTCAACTACAGGCGCAATCAGCTTCCTTGGAGTATTTCTTTAATCGACATCAGGAGGCTTCTTATCAAAGCTCTCCAACATTAGAAGCAGCGATGGACGGCCTCTCGCGTCAGGAAATCGAACAAACAATTCATTTTTATAATACTGATAAAGTTAACGATTATAGTATGGAAAAAGTGAGACAAGAACTACGTAAGATTCATTACAATTTGAGTTCAGTCGATCAAGAGGACGAACATGCCATGAAGCATGCTTTAAAAAATTTTTACGGCACTATTAGGTCTGCTGCTCAAAATGCTTTAAACAGGCGCCCATCAAGCACTCAGCTTGGAGGGGAAAAATAAAATATCAAGCGACCTTCGTAATCTCTTTCTCGTAATGACTCAGTGTCCTGACCCTTCTATTTCCTTGCGTGTTGTTGTCACCTGTGGTCCTAGTTGTGAGCCAATCGATGAGGTTCGTTTTTTAAGCAATCGTTCTACTGGTGAACTCGGAATGCTGTTGGCGCATGCCTTAGAGAAGGCAGGGTATGATGTCATTTGTTTGCGCAGTAGTCTGGCAACCTATCCCTTGCATCCTTCGATCATGAAGGTCCTGCAATTTATGACGAATGATGATCTAGCGAGTTTGCTCGAGGAGGTCTCGCAAGGAAAACCTGTGGCTGCGATTTTTCATGTGGCAGCTCTCTGTGACTATTCTGTGAAAAAAATCACTACGCTGGATGGTCAAACTCTCTCCGCTCAAAAAATCCCAACATCCTCGGGTCCCTTGCAGATGATCTTAGAACCAACGTCAAAAGTCATTTCCAAACTTCGAGGATTCTTTCCAGAAAGTATTATTGTGGGTTGGAAATATGAAGTTGAGGGAACCAGACACGAAGCTCTCAGTAAGGCGGAACATCAAATTTTCAAATATCAACTCGATGCATGTGTGGCTAACGGAGCAGTTTTTTTAAACAAATTGGAATTTATTTCTTCCTCTCAAGAGAGAGAATCCTGTGCTTCCAAAGAAGCTCTTGTTTCTTTTTTGCTCGATTGGACACATAAGATCATCGCTAAAACATAACTCCTTGATAGGCTAGAAAAATGTTTACTGGAATTATTCAAGGCATTGCGAGCATTAGTCATATTGAAGACAAAGAGAACCTCAGGACCATTCGACTTAATTTTAGCAATGATTTTTGTAGAGATCTTACGCTTGGAGCAAGTATTGCTGTGGATGGAGTATGTTTAACAGCAACAACATTACTAAATCAGGGGAGTGTTGAGTTTGATGTCATGCTCACAACTCTTAAGACAACAACCCTAAGCAAAGCCAGGGTTGGCATGTCTGTTAATGTGGAACGTGCAGCAAAAGCGGGAGCTGAAATTGGAGGTCATTCTCTCTCGGGTCATATTGATTGCTCTGGTCGTGTACGGAACATTCAACAACCAAAAAATAACTACGTTCTTACTATTGAACTTCCTTCAACATGGATGCGTTATATTTTTAACAAAGGTTATATTGCCCTGAATGGTACAAGTCTTACGATTGCTGAAGTCAGCCGTGATAAGAAAACATTTGAAGTATGGTTGATTCCTGAAACCTTACGCCAAACGACTTTTATAGAAAAAAAAATCAATGACCTTATCAATGTGGAGATTGATCGCAGTACTCAGGTCATCGTTGATACTCTTCGCTTAGCAATTGCTGAGCAATTTGAACTTTTGCAACTTAAGGGAGATCGTTTTTCTTTATGTGTGGTATAGCAGGTTTCATCGGCTCTGGAAATCGTGTCATTCTTGAGCAGATAACACGTTCCCTTACGCATCGTGGACCTGATGATGAGGGGTTTTTTGTTGAGAAAAAAAAGGGTATTTATTTAGGGCACCGTCGTCTTTCTATTGTTGATCTTGCCGGTGGCATGCAACCCATGAGCACTGCCGATAAAGACCTCGTGATTGTTTTTAACGGTGAAATTTATAATCACCGTGAATTACGAGCAGCACTCATTGCCAAGGGATATGAATTCTGCACCGATCATTCCGATACCGAAGTGCTGCTTTATGGATATCGCGAATGGGGTGAGGGGATGCTCGACAAGCTCAACGGGATGTGGGCTTTTGCTATTTACGATAGAAGAGATCATTCGCTTTTTTTAGCACGTGATCGTTTTGGAAAAAAACCGCTTTACTATTTTCATGACTCATCAAGTCACGGAGTCTTTGCATTTTCCTCGGAGTTAGATTCGCTATTACATCATCCCCAGGCGCCGCGAAGCCAATCACTCGTAGCGCTCAAAAAATATTTTGCCTATGGTTTTATCCCAGCGCCCTATACCCTTATTCAAGGTATCTATAAGCTTCCTGGAGGCCATTATGGACGCTTGAATCTTACATCAAATCAATGGCATATCGAGCGCTATTGGGAATACCGTTTGGAGCCATGTCAACAAGATCTTCCTCATGATGGAGGGCAGGCTTGGGCAGAAGAATTACTAGAACGCCTGGACCGTGCAGTAAAACGTCGCCTCATTGCAGATGTGCCCCTTGGTGTCTTTTTAAGCGGTGGTATTGATTCATCAGCAGTCGCTGCTCTAGCTGCACGACACCTCCCTGCTAGAGCGCTGCAAACTTTTAGCATCGGATTTACAGATCCCTCGTTTGATGAACTCTCCTATGCGCGTCGTATGGCACTCTGTTTGGGTTGTTCTCATCACGAAGAAATTCTTGATCTTAACAACGCAATAGAATTGTTACCCGATCTTTTATCAAAGTTTAAAGAACCTATTGCTGACAGCTCGATTCTTCCGACATATTTGCTTTCAAAATTCACGCGACGCTATGTCACTGTGGCCTTGGGAGGTGATGGAGGAGATGAGCTTTTTGCAGGATATGATCCATTTCATGCACTTCATGCTGCAAAAATATACTCGAAGCTAGTCCCTAAAGTCCTACATCCTGCAATCACTTTTCTTGCGATGCATCTGCCTGTTTCTCATCGTAATATCAGTCTTGATTTTAAAATCAAACGAACACTCAAAGGACTGGCATTGAGTCCATCTCTCTGGATGCCTGTGTGGATGGGACCGCTGGATCTTGGTGAGCTTAATTTTTTCTTTGGTGATAAAAATCTTCCTGAGGAAATTTATAGTGAGGCTATTGAAGCCTGGGAACGTCCTGGTAGCAAGGCAAGTGATTTAGATCGGGCACTCCATTTTTATACATCTCTCTATTTGCAAGATGATATTTTAACAAAAATGGATAGAACTACCATGTTGCACTCGCTGGAAGTACGATCTCCTTTTTTAGACATCGAGGTTGTTGATTTTGCAAGACGCTTGCCTCATAGCGTGAAATTACGACATGGAACAACAAAATGGATTTTGAAAAAAGCACTCGAACCACTTCTTCCTCGTGACATCATTTATCGCAAGAAAAAAGGTTTTGGTATGCCCATTGGTCGTTGGCTTCGTAGCGGTCGCATAATGCCCATAGAGCCAAAACTAGCATCAGCTAAGAAATTCTTTTATGAACGCCTTCAAGCTCATCAACAGGGGCGTAGTGATGAACGTCTTTTTTTGTGGGCGCAATGCGTGTTGGCCGGTATAGCCAAGACTCGAGGATAAAAAATCTTAAAATCGATCTGTCTCTTAGAGATAAAAAGGGATTCCTTGTTGTGCGAAGAATTCTTTTTGTTCCTTGAGATATTGGTCGCCCAGTTTTTCAAAGCCTCCTTGTTCACGAAAGCTTTTTAAAAAATCATTCACTTCTTCACGAAGTTTGATGTCCTCAAGACGTATGCCAATAGCCGTTGAACTCACTTCCAGAGGGGTGAGGAGTGCTATGGTTTGCTCAGGATGTGCTTGATAAAATTTCCAAATACTGAGCACATCGTAAATGAAACCATCAACACGATTTTCAAGAACTTCTAATACGGCAGATGCTTCTTGATCAAAAGCCATTAGGGTCGGTTTTTTTAAATGTTTCCTAGCCCATTGTTCACCAATAGTTCCTTGTCGTACGGCAATCTTCATTCCTGGGTGATCGAGGTCATTACGATCATGTATAGAACTTGGCTGATGAGTTAGGATTCCGAGTCCTAGGGTGAGATAGGGATTTGAAAAAGCAATGCTTTGACGACGCTCTGGAGTGTCGGTCATCGAGGAAATAATAAGATCGATTTTCTTGGTCTGAAGCGATGGAATGAGACCGACAAAGGGGATATTTTCTATTTCTACGCTTCGATGAAGATAGCTTGCCAGTGATTCCGCAAGACGAACGCTGATACCATCTGGCTTGCCCTCTGCATCAATCATTTCAAAAGGGGGGAAGGAAAGATCCATCCCAACACGTAGTGGCGGGAGGCTCTCTTTTTTTTCACAGGCAAGTAAGCTTAAGAAAAAAACAAGGATGAGGAGAAAAGGGTATTTTTTGTTCATAATGATCACATGTCCCTTACGAGGTCGCCTGTTCCGATTTGGCTTCCTCGGTGGGAACATACTCGAGAAGTTCACGAGGCATTTTTTTTTCTGTTTTAGCTCCTAGGGTTTGGAGGCGTTGTGCTGTTGTAATCAAGTTGCCTTTTTGAGAGGAAAGACGGGCGATAGCATCGTCTTGAGCGCTCAGTGTCTTAGCTAATTGACCTCGTATGCTGAGCAAATGACTCACAAAATCGACAAAACGATCATGGAGAACGCCACCGAGTCGTGCAATTTCTAAAACATTTTTGGTCTGTTTTTCGACTTTCCAAAAATTATGTATCGTGCGGAGTGCCGCAAGCAGTGTGCTCGGGGTAACTAAAATAATACGATGGACAAATGCGAATTCAAAAAGCTCGGGATCCGCTGAGAGAGCAGCGCCGAAGGCTGGCTCAATAGGAAGAAACATCATGGTCATTTCAGGTGTTTTGCCTTCAAAGAGATCAGGGTATCCTTTGTCGGCAAGCGACTTGATATGCGTTCGAACCGCTGCAGCATGACGCAGGAGCGCCTCGTGACGTTCTTTTTCCTCGAATGCATTACAGGCCCGTTCGTAGTCGATGAGCGAAACCTTAGAATCAATAACAATGATCCGATCTTCTGGAAGATAAATAACGGCATCGGGTCGGAGACGCTCCGGCGTTGAGACTTGCAGCTCAAACTCACGTCCTCGCTCCAAACCAGAGAGCTCTAAGGTTCGTTCTAAAATGAGTTCTCCCCAGGCGCCACGTCGTTGTGATTTCCCCTGAAGGGCCGAAGCCAAATTTTGTGCATCCGTTGAGAGTTGATGATTGAGTGCTGCAAGGTGTTGTAATTGCTGTTGGAGGCTTCCGTGATGGTGAAGACTTGCTCCATGGATTTCCTCCACACGTTTTCGAAAGCCTTCGAGATTTTCTTTAAGAGGGACGAGGAGATGGCCTAATTGCTCGTTGCTTCTTTGGCCGAGTTGCTCGGTCTTTTCTTCTAGAATCTCTGTGGCAAGATTACGAAACTGAGCTGTCATCATTTCTGTAAGTTTGAACTTGTCCTCTTGTGCACGACCCAGTGAGGCCAGAAGATCATGAACGCGTTCCTCAAAGGAAGCTTTTAGAACAGCAAGCTCCGTGTGCACACTGCGTGATCGAAAGAACCATCCGAGGATAATGCCTGCGAAAAGAGCACTGAAACATAGGAGGTAAAAAATCATTAGCGGTATGAGCAGGTCAAAAAAACTATCTGAATTGATCAACCTATTAAAACTAAAAATGTGAAGAGTACACATTTAACCCGCATATTTCATACTAAATCTATTACGGCTTGTGGAAAGCTCTATGGCTACTGCGTTGGTCTCGAATGGTGATTTGGGCAACACCAGTGCTCGGGAGAGCCTGGGGTAGACTGCCGTAACCGTTAGGTTAGGGGCAGCCCGTAAGGGCGAGTCGAGCTTCGCCAAGCGATTCAATATGTACGCATACAGCCCGGCATCACAATCCTTCATCCGCCTTGTACTAACACGCTTTGCACAGCGCCTCATTACGATTCAGTATGAAATATCCGGGTTAACAATACTCTCTCTTAACCTGCTCATGGAAGCGATTGACAAAACCAAGGGCAAATTCCTCGAGGGTTCGTTCTCGGTTTTCTACTAGTGGTTTGAGATCGATCGCGTAGGCTATATGTGTTGCCTTATCAGGCGCATTGGGTGCTTGGTAAGTGGCATTGGCGCGCATTCTCCCAAGGGTAGCAAGGTCGTAGCGTTTGCCTCCAGAAATTTGAGAGTCAAAGACTTTAATTAATTTTTCTATCAGCTTGGGGTGAGCGCTGAGATCGAGCGCGATTTTGTCTTTCTCTGTGAGCCAATCCAGACTACGCCATACTTCAACTCCCAGGAGTGTTTGAGGATGCTCTGTTGCGGGTAAGGCTCGTAATGCCTCGATCACGCAGCGGCAGACAGCACGATGAGTAGGATGTTTATCAAGAGGATGGTGGGTATAAATGACCTGAGGGTGTAGTTTTCTGAGTAGATTGTAGAGTTTTGTGGTGAGGAGAGTAGAGGTAGGATCTTGAACAATGAAAGAGGAAAGCTCTAGTTGGGCTATAAAAGAATAGTGACCGATGCGTGCCGCCTCCTGTTGTTCATGCTCACGCATCCGCATAATGGCCTCATCGCTATAGTTTCTGTAAGCTCCGGTGCGTGGGCTACCTCCGCCATTGGTGCACGTAATGCCGCCAAAATATTGTGTTGGATTGTCATAACATTCCACAATGCCGTGTGTGGCCAGGATCTCAAGATCATCTTGATGTGCGCCAATACCCAAGTGGGTGAGCTTTTGAGCGACTTGGTCAAAGGGAATGTGGCTTGGTATGAAGATATTCATGACGAGAGTTTTTAGGAAAACAAACCAATGTGAAAACAAAATTTCTATTTTGTAGGGCATTTTCTACAATGACAGAAGTCGTGAAGGGTCTATCCATTCTTGCGGCCAAAAATAAGCAAGTCCAATTTCCTGAAATTCATTCATGACGAGTTCATGGAAACGTGAAGTGCCATAAAAAAACAGGAAACAGGAAATCAAAGTTCCGTTTTAAAATTGGTTCACTTTAAGGGAGGTTCCAGTTAGGTTAGACGTTTATGTCGTCTCTCACTTTACAAAGCTCTTTTTCACCACGCGCACCACTCATCATTGCCGGACGCGAATTTTCTTCACGTCTTATTTTAGGCACTGGAAAATTTTCCTCTTCCCAGCTCATGCGTGATGCTCTTGAGGCTAGCGGGGCCGAAATCGTCACAGTAGCGCTGCGTCGTGTAGATCTGAGCGGGAAAAAGGATCCTTTTGCCAATATTCTTGAATTTCTTGATCCGAAAAAATACTTGATTCTCTCTAATACGAGTGGAGCTAATACAGCCGAAGAAGCATTGCGCCTAGCACGTCTTGCGGTATCAGCTGGGTTGCCTCCCTGGATTAAAGTCGAGATTCATCCTGATCCTCATTACTTACTCCCGGATCCTGTAGAAACACTTCGAGCTACGGAAATGTTGGTTCGTGAAGGTTTTACTGTTCTGCCTTACATTAATGCAGATCCGCTGCTTGCAAAAAGACTCCAAGATGCAGGTGCGGCTGTGGTCATGCCTCTTGGCTCTCCGATTGGATCGAATCGAGGGCTCGAAACGCGTGCTATGATTAAAATCATTATTGAGCAAGCCATTGTTCCTGTGATCGTGGATGCAGGACTAGGTGCTCCGAGTCATGTTGCTGAGGCTTTTGAGATGGGCGTGGATGCTGTGTTAATTAACACAGCGATTGCAGCTGCCTTGAATCCCATTCGTATGGCAGGCGCTTTTCGTTTGGCTGTAGAAAGCACGCTCGAGGCAGTGGCGGCAGGTCTTCCCTTAAAAGCAGAGCAGGCTATACCCACCAGTCCACTCACTGGTTTTCTTAAAAAAACATCACAAGTATCCTCTCTAGAGGGATAGGAAGAAGGACTCAGTGAGGATAAAAAAATTTGAATTGATTGTGTTTGTTTGTTTTCCTTGGGCACGCTTTTTTACGTCTCTTTTTTCTTTTTCATACACCGTGAGCCTACGCTAATGTCCGAGCATTTAACCCCAATGATGAAGCAGTATCATTTGCTGCGAGGCGATCTTCCTGCTGATACCTTTCTCTTTTTTCGTTTAGGTGATTTTTACGAGCTTTTTTTAGATGATGCTCTGCAAGCCGCTCCCATCTTGAATGTGGCCCTGACCAAGCGTGGCGAAACCCCCATGTGCGGCGTCCCTTATCACTCTGCAAGGGGGTACATAGAAAAGCTTCTCTCTGCTGGTAAGAAAGTAGCACTTTGTGAACAGGTTGGAGATGTTCAAAGTGGTAAACTTGTTGAGCGTCAAATCACACGGATCTTAAGCCCAGGAACATTAGAAGATGTGGGGCTGAGTGCCGCTCAACATAACTTTACGGCAGCAATATTCGCTCATGGTAATAACGAGCATGAGCACGAAAAAACCTCCTTTGGTTTGGCCTATATTGATCTAAGTACAGGAGATTTTTTTGTGACGGAGCTTTCTCATTATGAGGCTCTCTTAGATGAGATCGTGCGTGTAGCTCCTGCAGAAATCATTGCTCCTAAAAAAATAGAAGCTTTCCTCCCTCAGCTCAAAAAAGAATTACCTTTAGTTGCGTGGTTGGAGGATTCTCTTTTTGATCCACCTAGTGCACGTGAGTTGCTCAGAGATCATTTCCAAGTCCAATCCCTCGATGGATTTGGAGGAGAAGAATTGCCTTTAGGGATCATTGCTGCCGGAGGATTGCTCTATTACATCACACAACATTTGCGTCGTGATGTTTCTCATCTTTCTACATTGCAACCTTATCATCATCACAATCATCTACTCCTTGATGCTGCAACGCAATCTCACCTGGAACTTGTGACTTCGCGTGCAGGTCGTGGGATGACGCTCTTAGGGGCTCTGGATCGGACGAAGACTCCGATGGGAAGTCGTATGCTCGGTCAGTGGATTATACGTCCTCTTGCAGAGTCGCATGCTATTACTCAACGACAGGATGTCATAGCCCTCATGTTGAATCACCCATTATTGTTGGCAGAGTTACGCGAAGAGTGTTCCGGTATTGCCGATATGGAGCGCGCTCTCTCTCGGCTGAGTCAACAGAGTTCTAATGCACGTGATCTCTTGGTATTGAGTACTTCACTAGCGCGTATTCCTTGTTTAAAAAAAATAGCAACCAGACTTTTAGAACAGGCGCTATTAGAAGTCCCTCTGCTTCAAAAACTCGTTGATCAACTTCATGATTTGGCACCACTCTATCAAAAGCTTCTTCATGCAATCTTAGAGGAGCCACCGGCTACTATCAAAGAGGGAGGAATGATTCGCGACGGATTTCATGCTGTTTTAGATGAGATGCGTGCAGCATCGCGTGAAGGGAAAGATTGGATTGCCTCACTTCAAGAAGCAGAAATACGCCGTACTGGGATTAAGTCTCTGAAAGTACGCTTTAATGGAGTGTTTGGTTATTTCATTGAGGTGACGGCTTCGAATTTACCCCATGTTCCCGCTGACTATATACGTAAGCAGACTACTGCGAATGGAGAGCGTTTTGTCACGCCAGCGCTTAAGGAAATGGAAGGGAAAATTCTGGGCGCAGAGGAACGAGCCAAAGCGCTTGAGTTCGCGATTTTTCAAGAGCTAAGAAGTGCTGTGCTTGAGAGACTGCGTGCTATTCAAGAAAGCGCACGTGCAGTAGGTATGATTGATGTTTTTTGTTCTTTTGTTGAGACGGCCAGGCTTTATGGATTTACACGTCCTCAGATTGATACCTCTCGAGTCCTCTCAATGAGCGAAGGCCGCCATCCTGTTCTTGAACAGCAAATACGCGATCAAAAATTTGTTCCCAATGATGTTGAGCTCGACGGCGATGGCCATCGTATGGCCATTATTACTGGTCCTAACATGGCTGGTAAATCCACCTACTTAAAACAATGTGCACTCTTAACTATCATGGCCCAAATGGGGAGCTATGTACCGGCTCGAGAGATGCGTTTGGGCATTGTCGATCGGCTTTTTACACGTGTAGGTGCCAGTGATGATCTCTCACGTGGTCAGTCGACTTTTATGGTGGAGATGAATGAAACAGCAAAAATCCTCCATTATGCCACACGTAAAAGTCTTGTCCTGCTCGATGAAATAGGACGTGGTACAGCAACCTTTGATGGGCTTTCTCTTGCATGGAGTGTGGCAGAACACCTTCACGACCTCATTGAAGCTCGTACGATGTTTGCTACTCATTATCATGAACTCCCTGATCTTGCTCGTACACGCACAGGAATCACTAATCTCAATGTTGCTGTTATTGAAAGAAATGAAAAAATTCTTTTTTTACATAAAATTGTGCCAGGTGCTGCGGATCGGAGTTACGGTATTGCCGTTGCTCGCCTTGCAGGGTTGCCTCATACGGTCATTGAACGTGCTAAAGAAATTCTTGTGAATCTTGAGAAAACAGAACTGAGTACAGAGGGTCGTCCTCAGTTAGCCTCGCAGAGAATACCTCAGAGAAGACCCCCTCACAAGCGGGTCGTAGATGATGGTCCGATGCTCTTATAGCTTCGTTCTTAACCTCATCGCATTATTTTTACATAGAGTTCGGTCTTCGGCCTTGCTCTTTCTAAAGCGGCATTCGGGATAGCATGCGAGATCTGCATGTACGTTTTTAGGGTAGCGACATGGGCTCAACCATGATCCGATCGGATGGGAAAAGGGAAGCACGAATCATCAAATCGCTGGGCAAGAGGAAGGGGTAAAACTTGATAATTATCCAAGAAATATTGGCATTTATAAAAATGTGAATAAGTTGCGAATAACTGCTATCTAAAAAATAGTGCCAACAGTTTTATTTTTAGCATTGACGTGTGTGTGAAATAGTGGGACAAAGTGGGGGTTTGTGGAGCAAAATGGATCTGTTTTCCATCTGCTTACATGATGCCTTATGTCCTCAACACTTCCTTCATCACTCATTTATGCTGGCACTTTTGAACGTGTCATGGATGGAAAGCATCGTGTCACGATCCCAGCTGCTTGGCTGGCACAAGGAGTGAACGAGTTTCATGCCATCCCTAATCCGAGTGAAGAGTGTCTCATTGTGATGCCTGCGCAAGAATTTCAAGCAGTTGAGGAGAAAATTCATCAAAGCAGTGCTGCTCCCGCTGAGCGGCGTAAGGCAATCCGACAATTTTATAGTCGTGCACGGGCTGTTAATGCTGATGCTCATGGACGTATTCTCTTTTCTGATGAACAGTGTGCGGCTCTGCATCTTCAAGGAGAAGTTGTGCTCGTGGGGGGTCGCAGTCGTTTTGAAATTTGGAACGCGAAGCGTTGGCATGTTGTTGCAAGCGAGGAGCACGATTCCTTCCGTAATATTGCTCATCTTATTGGCCTGTAATTTTAGCGACGCATGACCTTTAAAGAACTTTTGCCAGCTCCTTTTCAAAAGAAAAGAGCCCCTGTTGCATATATCAAGAAAGATAGCCTGCCTCGAGTAAAGACTCATGAATTTCATGAACACTCTGTTTTACGCAAAGAGGTCATTGACTTTTTGGAGCCAAAACCGGGAATGACAATTCTAGATGGCACTCTTGGAGGTGGTGGCCATGCCGAGTTATTGTTACAATCAGGAGCGAGAGTTATTGGCCTAGATCGTGATCCTGAGGCTCTCGCCTATGCCTCGCAGCGTTTGAGTTCATTTGGGGAGCGTTTTATTCCTATTGAAGGAAATTACGTTGATGCTCACGAGTATTTAGCAGCCATTGGCATTAACGAAGTTGATGGAATCTTACTTGATTTAGGCGTCTCCTCGCATCAGCTCGACACAGCAGAGCGTGGTTTTTCTTTTTATAAGGAGGGGCCTCTTGATATGCGCATGGGAAATTCCTCGACAACTGCTGCCGATATTGTCAATAGAGCGCCCTTGAGTGAGTTGCTATCGATTTTTCGTGAATATGGGGAAGAGCCGCGTGCCATGATGATGGCAACCCGCATTATCAGAGAGCGTCACCATCAACCCATCACGACCACGACACAGTTAGCATCGCTCCTAGCCTTTCAAATGCCTACTGGCCCCCGGCACCCGGCAACACGTGTTTTCCAGGCTTTACGTATTGCCGTCAATGAGGAGATCAGCCAGCTCAAAGAAGCATTACCTCGACTTACAAAGTTGTTAGCGCCCAAAACATCTCAGAGAAATGAGCGAGGTGGGCGCTTGGCTATTATTACTTTTCATTCACTAGAGGATCGTCCTGTTAAAAAATTTTTTCGTAAACACGCGGCCCTGGACATCGATGATCCCACGTGGCCTTCACCTCGTCCTAATCCCGAGCGTCTCTTAACTCTTCCAAAGAATTGGTCTCTGCAACCTAGTGCCCAGGAAATTGCTCTGAATCCTCGCTCACGTAGTGCAAGGCTTCGGCTTGCAGAACATATCTAGATGAAAAAAGGTTTCCGTTTTTTATCCCTTAAATATTTGCCTTATCCGTTTTATTTGTACGAGAACATCACCCACTCACATGAATCGCCGTCTTTCACATCCCTCAAATCGTCATCGCACTAATAATGGTATTGAGATTCCACTGCTTGCACAGTGGCTTGTCGTCTTTTTTTTAATCGGTTTGCTCGGGCTATTTTTTGTCTATTTGAAAAACCAACAACATGCCATTGGTGAACAAACACGTCTGGTTGAAGCGAAAATAAGTGAACTCCATGCACATCATGATGCCCTTATTGCTAAGGTGACAGCACTCACGTCTCGTGGAGCACTCCAAAAGCGGCTTGATGAAAAATATTTAGATCTTGTTCCTATTGCCGAAACAGCGATTGCAAGAACAACTCCTGCTCGTACTTTAGGAGAGGAGCGAACAATGAGAACCGCCTCTCTTCGCCGTAATTTAGAAACAGACTGATTGCTTATGCATAATGAGTGAAAACTCAAATACAGTTCACAAGAAATAATCATACTTAACCCGGATATTTAATACTAACCGCATATTTCATACTGATTCTGCTGCGGCTTGCGAACACCTGATGGATACTGCGTCAGCTTCGAATTGTTCCTCGGGCAACACCAGTGCTCGGGAGAGCCTGGGGTAGACTGCCGTAACCGTTTTTAGGTTAGGGGCAGCCCGTAAGGGGCGAGCCGAGCAGGTGAGAGCGAGTCAATATGTACTCATACAGCCGTTGTTGCAATCCATCACCTTTGTTGACTCGCTTGGCGAAGCTCGTCTCGCCCTTTTAGGGCTGCCTCAATGCAGGCTCCACCGTGGTCTCTTGTACTGCCGGTGGTGTCTAGATCAGGATTCGCGGCGCCTCGCAACGAATCAGTATGAAATATGCGGGTTTAACCTAAAAACGTGAATGGAAGTAGCAAATCTAACGCAATATACTCGGCCTCAACTTGCTTTTTTAAATCGGCGTGCGCACCATCCAGGTGCGCTACACGCTTTTAAAAAACAACCTGAAACCAAGTCTTTACGCCATATTTCCCATTTTCATTCACGTTTTTAGGATAAAACATTCTACCCGTTCCTTATCACTCGATTATTTGACTATAGATACCAAAAAAAATGGCTGTGCAAAAAACATTCACTTCGACAGTGCTCGGCAATCGTATTGGTATTGTCTGTTTTCTTGTTGCCCTGGTATTCACTTTTTTTGCCTTGCGCTTGGTGGATCTACAAGTAGGCGGCCATGAAAAATTTTCTCGCCTTGCCGCAGAAAAGCATGGGGTGAAGCAGCCCATTCTTGCAGAACGTGGAAATATCTTTGATCGTCATGGAGAGGTGCTTGCAGTCAATGTCCCCGTGCGTACAGTTTACGGCGATGGGACGCATATCAAGAATCCTCTCCTCTTAGCTCATGTGGCTGCTCCATTTCTAGGGATCTTAGAAAAAGAACTTGCACTCAAACTTGCGAGCAAGCGCGCTTATTTCGTTATTCGTTCTGGTGTTTCTGAACTCGAGGCAGCCAGGATGATGAAAGCCCTAGAGGAGTCGAAGCTGACTGGACTCTACTTGCAACCAGGCTCTGAGCGTTCTTATCCCAATGGCAAAATGCTCTCTCATGTACTTGGTTTTGTCGATCATACGGGGCATGGAATAGATGGCGTAGAGCATTTTTTTGATAGTGAACTTGCCGGTCGCGATGGTTATCGACGTATTGAACACGATCGTAAAGGTCTTGAAATTGTGCTTTACCGGGGTCAAGAGGAGAAAGCCATTCATGGGACTCCCCTTTATTTAACCATTGATATGGGTTTGCAAGCTATTGTAGAAAAACAACTCGATATCGCAATGGCAACGTATAAGCCCGCTGGAGCGACTGCTATTTTAGTAGATCCAAAGACCGGCGAAGTTTTAGCAATGGCCAGTCGTCCTAACTATGATCCCAATCATTACAGTGATGCAACCCCCCAAGAACTACGCAATCGGGCTGTGACCGATATGTATGAACCAGGGTCTATTTTTAAAATTGTTGCTGCTGCAGGCGCTATTAATGAGGGAGTGCTTAGTGAGAAGAGTACGATTTTTTGTGAGCATGGATCCTTTTATTATGGCGGGAAAATCCTCCATGATGCACGTGGTGATTATTTTGGTGATCTCTCGGTAAGAGATGTCTTAGTCCATTCTTCCAATATTGGGGCAGCCAAGATTGCTATGAAAATGGGAGATGAAAAATATTACGAATATGTACGGCGTTTTGGTTTTGGAGACAAAACAAACATTCCCCTGCCAGGAGAAATTTCTGGCCTTGTGAACCCTCCTGCACGTTGGGATAAGCTAACCATCACGCGCATGGCAATGGGACATGCCATTGCGGCCACTCCCATACAAGTGGTCATGGAGGTTGCCGCTATTGCTAATGATGGAAAGCTATTGATACCACAACTTATCCATCATCGTAACCTTGAAAAAGGGCAGGTAGAGCCTTTAGTGCGTCGTGAGATTATTTCCTCCAATGTTGCTCAAAGCATCAATGGGGCGCTCATCGATGTGGTTGCACGTGGAACGGCTCAACATGCCAAGATCGATGGCTACTTAGTTGCAGGAAAAACGGGAACTGCTCAAAAAATCAATCCTCATGGTGGTTATTTAGAGGGACGTTACATCGTCTCCTTTGCAGGATATTTTCCGGCTGATCATCCACGCATTGCCGGATTGGTGATTATTGATGATGCTCGTATTGGGAGTGTAGCGAATTTTGGGGGGCTTGTCGCAGCTCCCGTTTTTTCGAAAATTGGTGAGGCTGCTGCGCGCTATCTTGACTTGCTTCCTGTTTCAACAGACGATGCAAAAGTCTCTCCAAGCGCCCTAGATTCTATGAATCATAAATGATCATCTAGTGTGCAATACGTTGCTATCATGACACCAAAAGTGCCGTACCTTTTTATCTAACTTCTGACATGATTTTACAAAATCTTCTTGCCTCAACAGAAATCATCTCTGTGCGTGGTCCTCTTAATGCTTCTTCAATGCTAAATATTCAGGGGCTCTGTTTTGATTCACGTAAGGCTAGTCATGGATTCTTATTTTTTGCATTGTCTGGTAGTCATAAAAAAGGGAGTGCCTTTATTCATGAAGCACTCGAACGTGGAGCTATTGCCGTCGTGACTGATTCCAACGTGGATGAGCGCTCTTTAGGTGACCAAGTGCCAATCATTCGTGTTCCTCATGCACGTCGTGCGATGGCTGATATGGCGAGTGCCTTTTATCATTTCCCTAGTCAAACCTTGGCCATCTGTGGAGTGACCGGAACCAATGGGAAGACAACGACCAGTTTTCTAGTGCATCATTTATGTCAATCTAATGGGCGTGCCTGTGGTCTTATTGGAACCATTGAATATTTGCTGCCAGGCCGCAAGCAGGAAGCACTACGGACAACGCCTGAATCTATAGAAATTCAAGGCATGCTTGGGGAGATGAAAAGCGGGGGTTTTAAAGGAGTCGCTATGGAGGTCTCTAGTCATGCCATTGTCCAAGAGAGGGTGAAAGGGGTGGAATTTGATGTTGCTATTTTTACTAATCTCACCCAAGACCACCTTGACTATCACGAGTCTATGGAGGCTTATTTTGATGCTAAGGCAGCATTGTTTGAATCACTTCCACACCAAAAAAACAAACGTGGACGTGCTGTAATCAATGTGGACGACCGCTATGGAAGGTTGCTCTTAGAGCGTTTGGGACGTCATTCTTCTAAAATTCCTGTGATTACGATTGGTCAATCTAGTGGTGTGGATTTTCGTGCAACGAGTATTGAGTATAGTAGTAGTGGTACGCTCTTTTGTTTGGAGGCTCGAAAAAAAAGTTTTCTCGTGAGGTCTCCACTCATTGGGCTCTTTAATGTTTACAATGCCCTGAGCGCTCTTGCCTCTGCAAGCTCTATGGGCCTTGAATTAAGGCGAGCCATCAAAGCACTAGAAAATGCACCGCAAGTACCAGGACGCCTCCAGCGAGTGGAAGCGAAGAAGAATTTTCAAGTTTTTATCGACTACGCACATACTCCCGATGCTCTTGAAAATGTGCTTCGTTCACTACGTCATCTCCAACCAGGTAGACTGGTTGTTATTTTTGGATGTGGTGGGGATCGAGATCGTGGGAAGAGGCCACTGATGGCACAGGCTGCCGAGCGTTATGCTGATCTCATTATTGTAACTACGGATAATCCCCGAGGAGAAGATCCTCAAAAAATTATTCAAGAAGTGGTTAAAGGATTTCGTTATCAAAAATATTGCTGCATCCCTGATCGTCGAGAAGCCATTGAAAGAACCATAGAGCAAGCCTTGCCTTATGATATTATCCTCATTGCTGGGAAAGGTCATGAAACCTATCAGGAAATTGCTGGAATACGCACTCCTTTTGATGATGGAAATGTTGCCCGCCATGCCCTGCAGCACGCACATGGATTGAAAGGGTAAATCACCTGTAAACATCTTGATGAGCAGAATGAATTACTTTTGCTAAATTTCTACAACGATGGATCCTGTTTCTCTTTCCCAGCTTGCGACCTGGAGTCATGCGACACTCCTTAATGGAGATCCTGATGCGCTGGTGACAGGCGTTTCTCATGATACCCGTACGATCAAGCCAGGCGAGCTCTACATTGCGCTGCGTGGAGAGAATTTTGATGGTAATGTCTTTATTCAGGAGGCTTATCACAAAGGAGCTGTTGGCGCCCTCTGTGCTAGTATGAGTGTGATGAGTCGACCTCCTGCACCCCAAGAAGCGGGGCAAGAGCTGCCGGGAAAATTTGCAATGTTGCATGTTGAGGATCCGCTCGAGGGACTGACTGCTCTTGCCGCTCAATGGCGTCAAGAGCTAGGCTTGCGTTCTGTTGTTATTACTGGAAGCAATGGAAAAACAAGCACCAAGGATTTTACGACTCTTCTGTTAGAAAAATCCTTTCACGTGACTTCCACTCGCGGGAATTTTAACAATCACATTGGTCTTCCGCTTTCGATTTTAAGAGCTAATAGCTCTGATCAAGTAGCCGTTTGGGAAATTGGGATGAATCATCCAGGTGAGATCTTGCCTCTAGCCCTCCTTGCAAGATCAGATATTGCGATCATTACTAATATTGGCACTGCTCATATTGGCTTCCTAGGCTCGCGTGAAGCCATTGCTCATGAAAAAGGAAATTTACTGACGACTCTTTCTCCGGATGGTTTAGCTATTTTAGGAGCCGCTGATGATTTTTGTGATTTCCTAGCCTCAAGGACGCAGGCGCGAATCCTTCGCGTGGGTATCGGTCTTGGAGATTTGCAAGCGACTCATCTTGTTTCCTTACCAAGAGGAGGAATGGAATTTCAGGTTTCCTATGAAGGTGTATCACTTCCTGCCTATTTACCCGTGATGGGAGCCCATATGGTCCAAAACGCTCTCTCTGCTCTTGCAGTTGGTTTAGCATGTAAGATCTCTCTTGAAGAGGGAATTGATGCTCTACGAAAAGTACAATCATCCTCTAGTCGCCTAAAGCTCTATGAATATGGTGACATCATGGTGGTCGACGATGCTTATAATGCTAGCCCTGATTCTATGGAAGCAGCGCTGAGCTCTATTGCTGCACTGGAGTCTCAAAGAAAAATCGCTCTTCTAGGGTGTATGGGTGAGTTAGGTGACTATGCTATGAAAGGTTATGAGCGCGTTGGGTTCAAAGCGGCTGATCTGCTTGATGTGCTCATTGTCGTCGGTAATGAAGCCCTTCCTCTTGCTCAGGTGGGAAGGAGTTGCCGAATCAAAGAAGTCTACCATGTCCCTAACAATAACGAGGCTATAGCGCTTGCTCTATCCATCATTCGGGGTGGTGATGTTCTCCTGATCAAAGGAAGCAAGCGCGCTTGCCTACATGAAGTTGTAGACGCAGTAAGGAAGTCATTGCTAAAAAAAAATCTTACCTCACAATGAGCAATATTTTTTACTACAGTAACTGGGAAGTCACGATGGACGCTGCCTTCCCGGTCTCCGCAGTAGATGAGTATGAAATATTCGGGTTAACCCGCATGTTTTATACTGATCGTGACGAGGAGGCTGCGAAGCCTGATGGGGTAAGGCGAGTGATGAAGTCTGACGACGGCTGTATGAATACATACTGCCCGAGGAAGACTTCGAGCTCAACACAGCATCCATCTGCCTTCCCAGTCTCCGCAGTAGATGAGTATGAAATATTCGGGTTAATACCATGACCCATTACTAGCGCTTATATCGCTGGGATTTCTAGCCAGGAACAAGCTATCCTAAAAAATTAAGAACCTTACGACCAACTCTATCTATGCTCTATTATCTTTTTCAACTGAGTGATCTTTTTCACGGTAGTAATCTTGCAAAAATGTTTCATGTTTTTCAATATATCTCCTTTCGAGCTATGGGAGCAGGACTGACGTCTTTTTTGCTTTCTCTTTTTTTTGGAAAGTCTGTCATTAAGCGTCTTATTATGCTCCGTGCTGGGCAGCCAATTCGCACTGCCCAGGATCTGCATCGATCCTTTGCACTGCATGAAGATAAACAAGGTACACCAACCATGGGTGGAATTTTACTCGTTGGTTCCGTACTTCTCTCTACATTGCTCTGGGCACGTCTGAATAATCCATTGATTTGGATTGCGTTTTTTACCGCACTTTATTTAGGGGGACTAGGATTTTTAGATGATTATCTGAAAGTCACGAAAAAAAAATCAGCAGGAATTAGCTCTCGTCAGAAATTTCTTCTTCAATCGCTCTTAGCAGTCATGATTACCGTGGTCTTTATGTGCACTCCTTCTTTATCTCTGGCAGCACAAGAACTCTATATACCATTTTTAAAAGGACCCCTGATTGCTCATTTAGGCGTGGCTACTTTTTTGTTTTATCTCCTAGTTATTGTTGGAGCCTCCAATGCAGTTAATATCACTGATGGTCTGGATGGCTTAGCTGCTGGCTGTAGCGTCATGGCAGCGTGTGCCTACGGAGTTTTTACCTATGTTTCTGGTAATATCAAAGTCGCTACTTACCTTCAGATACCTCACAATCCCTATGCTGGTGAGCTTTCTGTTCTGAGTATGGCACTGGCTGGAGCTGCACTTGGCTTTTTGTGGTGGAACTGTCATCCAGCACGCGTCTTTATGGGAGACACTGGATCTCTTGCCATTGGGGGAATGCTTGGGGTGCTCGCTATTAGCTGCAAGCAGGAAATTCTACTCATACTCGTGGGTGGGGTTTTTGTGGCAGAGGCACTTTCTGTTATTTTGCAAGTGGCAAGTTTTAAACTTACAGGACGGCGTATTTTTAAAATGTCTCCATTGCATCACCATTTTGAATTAAGCGGATGGAAGGAATCAACAGTCACGATTCGCTTTTGGATTATGGCTATTATTTTAGGCATTCTCGGCCTTGCAACCTTGAAATTACGCTAGGGCATGAATTATCAAGGAAAAAAATGTGTTGTCTTAGGCTTAGGAAAAAGTGGTCTTGCTGCTGCTCGCTTGCTTGCTCGGCAAGGAGCACGTGTTTCCATCATCGATAGTAATAGAGGGGAGGCATTAGAAGAGAAAGCAGTATTCTTGCGTCAAGAACACATGAATGTTCATCTGGGGGCCGCCGCAGAAAATGATTCTACTCATTATGACCTGGCTATTCTTAGTCCTGGTATTGATGCAAGAGCACCACTGGTAAAAAATGTGACACAAAAAGGGATTCCTCTCATTGGAGAATTAGAACTTGCCTATTCTCTAGCCTCTCATCCTATTGTTGCCATTACTGGGACCAATGGCAAAACGACCACCACAGAAATAACAACAATAGCTCTTCAAGCTCTCGGCTTACGTGCTATTGCGTGTGGCAATATTGGACTTCCTTTTTCAGAAGCTCTTCTGCAGCCTGATGAGCATGATGTTTTTGTTCTTGAAGTGAGCTCTTTTCAGTTGGAGGGGATTAAAACATTTCGTCCTCGTGTCGCTATTTGGTTAAATCTTAGCCCCAATCATCTGGATCGTTATGCAACGATGGAAGAATACCGTAGTGCAAAATTACGTATTTTTCAAAATCTTCAGGAAGATGATTGTGTGATCCTGCCAGCATCCTTTGATAGTCGAGCTCTAGGAATTAAGGCCACAGCTATTACCTTTAGTACGCAAAGCGAGCATGCAGATTTTTTCTTTCGAGATGATTGTCTCTTTTACCAAGAGGAACCATTCCTCAATCTCAAAGAAACACGACTCCGCGGTCTCCATAATGTTGAAAATCTCATGGCTGCCTGTGCGAGTGGTATTGCTTTAACCCGCATATTTCACACCGATCTACTGCGGAGACCAGGAAGGCTGATGGATGGTCCATTAGAATCACATAATGAGATGAGGGGGGCTATCCACGAGCGTGCTGCATTAACATACTCCTCTCCATCGGCTCATCAAGCTACAAAGCCGCCTCATGAAAAGCCATATGAAGTATTTGGTTTCAAGCAGGCTTTGTCATGCATGGTCGAGGAGATCAAAAATTACACCCCACCAGCACATCGCTGTGAATGGGTTGGTGAGATGCATGGAACGATCTGGATTAATGATTCTAAGTCGACAACACTCGATGCCCTTGAGAAAGCCATCCAGTCTATTGATCCATCACGTCAAATTATTTTAATTGCTGGGGGTAAAAATAAAGGATCTTCTTTTAAGCCACTGCTCCCTATTATCAAGGAGCGCGTTAAAGTAGCTCTCCTCATTGGGGAACTAAAACATTCTATTGCCTCTGAGTGGAGCACTGTCCCTTGTTACGAAGTAGAAAATTTGGAGGATGCTGTGAAGCAGGCGAAGGAACTTGCTTTACCTGGAGAGACAATTTTGTTTTCTCCTGGCACCTCTTCTTATGATATGTTTACAGATTATCAAGAACGGGGCGTTTGCTTTAAAAACGCTGTTCAAAAATTCATTATGCAATAGCAATAGATCATTCTTGCCTCACTTTATTCTACCCATGAAATCATCCTCATCCAAACGACGTCGCCTCCGTCCCCTTCAAGCAAAAGCCTCTGCAATCAATCCCTCAGAATTTGAGGATTATGGACCAGAGCCCAATATGAAACTCTCTCATGCCTTTATGGTCGTCTTGGCCCTCCACATTATCGCTGTAGGCGGACTCTTTGCCTTTAATAAAATAAAAGTAAATAGCGCTCCTCTTTCCTTGAAATCGAAAGCTGAGCATTTATTCCAAAAAGAATCTGCCGCCTCTAGAGAGCCATCTTTAGAAGCTCTACATTCCTCTTGCGAGAGTACCTCGATGCTCTCTAAAACAAATCTCTCTCATCAGCTATCACAAGCCTCAACCCCTCCAGCCGCCACACAGCGACTTGTCGGAGCTCCTGCTAATCGACAAACACCAGGAATCACTAGCAATCCACCACCCTCTCCTTCTCCAACTCCTGGTTCTCTGGTCCCTGCTGCGGGTCCTAGTCTTAGTGAATCTGCGAAGAGCTCTTCTCAAGAAGTTCTCCGCGAATATACCATTGTAAGAGGAGATAACCCTTACAAATTAGCTAAAAAGTTTCATGTCAGTTACGATGCGCTCATGAAGCTTAATAATATTGCAGATCCTAGAAAAATTCAGATTGGTCAGAAATTAAAAATTCCTGCCACAACTCAAGTCAAGAGTCCAAGATCAAGGCTAAAGGGTCGCAAACCAACCGGTAACACGTAACCTCTCAAGCCTGAAGAAGAGCAAGTCACTTAGCTTTTTCGACTCTTTACTCTTTGCTTCTTCTCATTGCCATCTATGCAACGCAATTCTATCTATCTGCTCTTGCTATCTGTTGTTGCTCTGGTTGCGCTTGGGATTGTGATGCTCTTTAGTACGAGTGCCTTTGCACAAGATAGTCATGGAGATATTTATTATTTTGTGAAAAGGCAGCTCCTCTGGCTTGGGATAGGGACCATAGCCTGTGTGATCACTTCTTTAACGGACTATCATTGGTGGCGTCGCACATGGCTCTTATGGTTTGTAATGGCAATCGTATTGTTAATACTCTGTTTTGTACCCCATGTTGGCATGCGTATTAATGGTTCGCGTCGTTGGTTGAATTTGCATATAGCAGCTTTTCAGCCTAGTGAACTAGGGAAAGTTGCGGCTGTTTTTTTTGTGGCATGGTGGTTTTCTCGAGAAGAAATCACACAGGGTAGTTTTTTACAAACAGTTGCTCTTCCTTTGGCTTTCTTAGCTCTTCCTATGGGACTCATTGCTGCAGAGGTTGATCTTGGAACAACAGCACTCATTGGCACAACGGCTCTTGCGATGATGTTTGTAGGAGGAACCCGAGGTATCTATCTTTTTCCCATCTTAGGTACGGGTATTGGTGGTCTTATGGGGCTCATTTATCTTATTCCCGAACGCGCAGCACGGATGATGACATTTTTACATCCTGAATCCGACAAATTAGGCAAAGGCTTACAACAATGGCAGGCCTTGATTGCTTTTGGTTCTGGAGGTATTGAGGGTCTTGGTTTAGGCGAGGGAAGACAAAAAATGCTCTACCTTCCCTATGCACATACTGATTTTATTTTTCCGATGATTGGTGAAGAGCTAGGGCTTAGAGCGACATGGGCTGTGATATTGTGCTACCTTCTTATTCTCCTGTGTGGAGGGCTCATTGCAGCCAATGCACGTGATCGTTTTGGGAAGCTTGTCGCTACTGGCCTTCTTCTTCTCATTACCCTACAGGCCATCATTAATATTGGGATGACGATTTCATTTTTGCCTAACAAGGGGATGCCTCTTCCTTTTATTAGTTATGGAGGCACGAACTTAGCTGCCTCACTTTTCATGATAGGTATTCTTGTTAATATTCATCGAGGTGGGATGCCTCTCACCTCTTTTGAAGAACAAGCGGTCGTCTTAGGCAATCGAGCCATACCGCGTATTTAGGGTTTTTCGAAAGTAAACTCATTTTATAACGGAATTTTTAGATATTATTGAACTTATGGGAAAACATTTTGTCATTGCTTGTGGAGGAACTGGCGGGCACCTTTTTCCAGGTCTTGCTGTTGCTGAAATTCTTCATGAACGTGGTCATGAAATTCTCTTGCTTGTTTCCGAGAAAGAAATTGATGCGCTTGCTCTGCGACATCATCCTGAATTTAGAATTGAAAAACTTCCCTCTATTGGGATGCCCTCATGCTTCTCATTTTCATTTATTCGATTTCTACGTCGTTCTTGGGAGAGTTTCTCGTACTGTCTTCATCTCTATCGTCGCTATCGTCCTGCTGCTGTGCTGGGCATGGGTGGGTTTACCTCTGCAACACCCATTCTAGCAGCTCACTGTTGTAAAATTCCCTCCTACATTCATGAATCTAATGCTATTGCTGGCCGAGCAAATCGATTCACAGCGCGCTGGACGAGTAAGGTTTTACTCGGATTTCAAGCATGTGCCCCGTGTTTTCCTAAAAATCAATGTACCATTACGGGAACACCAGTACGACGCGATCTCGGCGAGCGTCTACCTAAGGACGAAGCCCTAAGAAAATTTAAATTAACACTAGATCGTAAAACAATTTTAGTCATGGGCGGCAGTCAAGGGGCAGCGCAAGTTAATCAAATTCTTTTTAAGGCAGTTTCCCTACTCAAAGAACTTCCCATACAAATCATTCATTTTACTGGTGAGAGAGATGATCATCTTGCCGCTATTAATTATCAACGAGAAGGTATTCATGCTTATGTGGCTTCGTTTTATCATGAGATGAACGAAGCTTATTCTGCAGCAGACATCGTGATTTCACGGGCTGGTGCTGCTAGCTTAAGTGAAATTGCTCATTTTGCTCTTCCCTCTATTTTAATTCCATTTCCCTTTGCCGCAGAGCACCACCAACATTGCAATGCGACTATCTTTGAGCAAGCTGGAGCAGCGGAAGTCCTCGAGGAATCATTAATCACTCCAGAAATCCTAGTTCATCGCATTACCAACATATTGAATGATTCAGCACGACACGAGCGCATGGCTCATGCAGCATCGATGATTTTACCGCATGATGCCGCACAGGCGGTTGCTAATGTCATGGAGGAAAAATTCGTGGAGCTTTAACCCGGATATTTCATACTGATCTACTGCGGAGCCCGGGAAGCTAGGGTGGATGCTGCGTTAGACTCACATTGTGACTTGGGCGGTATGGACACATACAGCCGTCGTCAGACTTCATCGCTCGCCTTACCTCATCAGCCTTCACAGCCCCCTCGTCACGATCAGTATGAAATATCCGGGCTAGAGCGTTTTTAGGTTCAATAAGACTCTTTTAAGATAAGACCTTTCGCAGGTCCTCTCATAAAGTGATTGCTACTCCCTCTGACTAATTGGGATCACTTTTTTTCCTTCTTCCGGGCCAATATACTCGCTCAGAGGCCTGTAGATGCGATTATCAGCAAGTTGTTCTAAAATATGAGCGGTCCATCCTGCAACCCGCGCAATAGAAAAGACAGGGGTGAACATGTCAGTGGGGAGTCCTAGTGAGTAGTAAACAATGGCAGAATAAAAATCCACGTTGGCATTAAGACCTTTTTTTTCTTTCATCAAACTTGCGATGCGTTCTGCCATGTTCATCCATTTGTTATCGCCGAGTCCTTCACACATCTGAAAAGCCATAGCGCGTAGGTGAGGAGCTCTGGGATCAAGTGTTTTATAAACACGGTGGCCAATCCCCATGATTTTCTTTTTTTCGAGGAGTGTTTTGTCGAGCCATGCAGTGACATTGGACTCCTCACCAATTTCTTGAAGCATCTGAATGACCCCTTCATTAGCGCCTCCATGGAGTGTGCCTTTGAGTGTACCAATAGCAGAGGTCACTGCTGAATAAATATCTGTTAACGTTGAGATCGTGACTCGTGCTGAAAAAGTCGAAGCATTCATTCCATGATCAGCATGGAGGACATAGCAGACATCGAGTGTCTCTGCTGCCTCTTGACTGGGGATTTTGCCTTCAAGAAGGTAAAGAAAATGTTCTGATTCCGTAAGCTCTTTATTGATGGGAGGTAGATCTTTCCCTTGACGAGCTCTGTGATAGTAGGCGGCAATCACACTCATTTTGGCTGTAATAGAGGCAGCACGCAGATATTTCAATGCATCTGTTGGGTCGAGTGAATCTTTGCCTCCCTCACTATCGTATAGCCCTAACATTGAGATCCCCGTTCGCAGGACATCCATAGGGTTAGCGTTCTTTGGTGCACAGAGGATGAAATCAATGACTTCCTCTGGTAGTTCGCGCTCATCGGCAAGCTCTTCATGTAGCCGCAGCAATTCAGCCGCCGTCGGTAATCTGCCATGCCAGAGAAGATGAATAACCTCTTCAAAACTCACATGTCCTGCAAGTTCATTAATATTGTAGCCTTCGTAGAGTAGTTTTCCCTCATCGCCGCGAACGTCGCTTAGTGAGGTGCTATTAGCAATAACTCCTTCGAGTCCTTTGGCGATAATGGGCATGATAGAAAAAGAGTAAAGGGTATCTAAGTCAAGAACAACGAGCCTGCAACATATTGCAGCTACTGCTTCTTAAGGAGTGTTATTAACGTTTCAGCAATATCAGCAGGGCTTTGAGCAACGGCAATACCAGCAGCACGAAGAGATTCTTTTTTTAGGGCAGCTGTTCCTTGACTTCCTTGAATGATTGCACCGGCATGTCCCATCCGTCGACCTGCTGGAGCTGTAGCCCCAGCAATAAAAGCAACGATGGGTTTGTCGCAATCTTGCTTTGCCCAGAGCGCAGCTTCTTCTTCCTCAGAGCCTCCAATTTCACCAATCATGATGATAGCTTCTGTTTTTGGGTCCTTGTTCAAGAGAGAGAGAGCATCCTTTTGGGTCATACCATGAATGGGATCTCCTCCAATGCCAATACACGTCGATTGTCCGATACCTCGTGCAGTGAGTTGCCAAACAGCTTCATAAGTAAGCGTCCCCGAGCGTGAGACTACTCCTATGGGTCCTGGTTTATGTATGTAACCAGGCATGATCCCTATCTTACATTGATTGGGGGTAATAATTCCGGGGCAATTGGGGCCAATGAGTATCGGAGGATTTTGAAATAATTCTGCAAAAATACCCTTTACGCGCATCATGTCATGAACAGGAATCCCCTCTGTGATGCAAACAATGAGTTCAAGGCCGGCAATTGCTGCTTCCACAATAGCATCTGCGGCACTGGGTGCAGGTACAAAAATCATCGTCGCGTTACAACCGGTTATCTTGCGAGCTTCAAGAACAGTATCAAAGATAGGAATCTTATGATCAAAATATTCTCCGCCCCGGCCAGGAGTGACTCCAGCTACGAGGTTCGTTCCATATTCCTTGCAGCTTTTGGCATGGAAAGCACCTGCCTTACCGGTAATGCCTTGAACAAGAAGGCGTGTGTTTTGATCAACCAGAACGGACATAAGAATTTTTTAGGAGATGAGAGAGCAAGAATGCGGTAGAGAGGCGTGTGCTGCTGCAACAACTTGTTGAGCAGCATCTTTGAGGTCGCTCGCTGTTTGGAGAGGCAGTTGAGATTCCTGAAGTAATTTTTTTCCTTCTTCGACCTTGGTTCCTTCTAGGCGAACGATAATTGGCAGGGAAATCTTTGTTGTCTTAAAAGCATTGATGATTCCTTGTGCGATAATGTCACAATGCATGATGCCTCCAAAAATATTTACTAAAATTGCTTTCACCTTCGGATCTTGGGTCAAGATTTTAAAAGCCTCTGTTACCTGTTCTTCTGTGGCTCCACCTCCTACATCAAGGAAATTGGCTGGTTCCCCACCGTGATGCTTGATGATGTCCATGGTAGCCATAGCGAGTCCTGCACCATTCACAAGACAGGCAATATCTCCTTCAAGAGCAATATAGTTGAGATGAAAAGCAGATGCTGCTACTTCACGCGGATCCTCCTCGCTCGTATCGCGCATGGCTTCAATATTCTCATGACGGAAGAGTGCATTTTCATCAAAACTTAACTTTGCATCCAATGCAAATACCTCTCCTAATTTCGTTAGGACTAGTGGATTGACCTCCACCATCATGCACTCGGAGTGATCAAAGAGGCGGTAAAGATTTAAAATTAATGTGCTAGCTGCTAAAAATTGCTTTCCTCGAAAGCCAAGATGATGGGCAATATTGCGGCTTTGATAAGGTTGAAGGCCGATCAGTGGATGCACAGGTTCTTTCCAGATTTTTTCGGGTGATTCTTGTGCGACTCTTTCAATATCCATCCCTCCTTCTCTGCTTGCAATGACAAGTGGAGCAGCACTCGTGCGATCGAGTACAATGGCGAGATAATATTCTTGCGAGATGTCAACTGACTCGGCAACGAGGACTTTGCCTACAAGTTTCCCTTGAGGGCCGGTCTGATGCGTCACAAGCGTATTTTGAAGCATGGCCGCGGCAATCTTGGAAGCCTCGTCCGCTGTCTTCACAACATGAACGCCTCCACGAAAGCCATCTTTAAAGGTGCCTTGACCACGTCCTCCAGCATGAATTTGAGCTTTTACGACAAATTCTTTTGAGAGAAAACCAGAAGCAATGCTCTTTGCTTCTTCAGCTGTGGTCACAACGGAGCCTTTTGCTGTCATGACCCCAAAGAGTTCAAAAAGTTGTTTAGCCTGGTATTCGTGGATGTTCATGAAAGGAA
>Ga0214923_10001141_pt1 | contig 38421 bp, 30 predicted proteins | sample LL1510_MetaG_FD_177993 | JGI IMG/M metagenome (GOLD analysis project Ga0214923, IMG submission 177993) | Freshwater microbial communities from Lake Lanier, Atlanta, Georgia, United States - LL-1510 | ecosystem: Environmental > Aquatic > Freshwater > Lake | place: USA: Georgia | collected...
GATACCTAGACGAAATCCTATAGGGTTAATTTTTTGTCCCATTTTTATGCTTCCGTTTCGTTATTATTATTCTTTAAAGTATCAATAATCACAGTTACGTGGTTTGATCTTTTTCTAATTCTGTAACCACGACCTTGAGGAGCAGTTCTCAAGCGCTTCATTGTTACACCACCATCAACAAGGATAGTTTTGATAAACAATTCACCATCTTCGATACGGTCATCTGGGTTGATTACACCCCAATTGGCAATACCACTTTTGATTAATTTGCTCAAATAGATTGCATACGTCGGTTTTTGATTGAATTGAAGGATGTTCAACGCTCTTTCAACACGTTGGCCTCTAACCAAGTCCGCCACCATTCTCATTTTACGTGGTGACAACGGACAGTTTCTTAAAATTGCTTTAGCTTCCATGTTCCTTTTATTTTCCGTGTCCTTTGTATGTTCTTGTTGGAGCAAATTCACCTAGTTTATGTCCTACCATATTCTCGGTAACATATACTGGAATAAATTTATTTCCGTTGTGTACTGCAAAAGTATGCCCTACAAAATCAGGGATAATTAAACTTCTACGTGACCAAGTTTTGATCACTGATTTTTTCTTTGATTCGTTCAAGACATCAACTTTGTACATCAATTTGATGTCTACAAAGGGTCCTTTTTTTATGGATCTTGCCATTTCGCTTGTTCTCTAATTTTTACTTATTGCGGATAGACTTTCTTTTCTCGATAATCAACTTAGAGCTACTTTTCTTAGGTGCACGAGTTTTTTGACCTTGTGAGTAGATCAAGTTACGTGATCTTGGTTGACCACCTTTACTACGACCTTCACCACCACCCATTGGGTGATCGACTGGGTTCATCACAGAACTTCTAGTTCTAGGGCGAATACCGAGCCATCTTGAACGACCAGCCTTACCTTTTACTTCTTGGCTGTGTTCGCTATTTGATACAGACCCAATAGTTGCCAAACACGCTGATAAAATCAAACGACTTTCTCCCGATGGCAATTTAATTGAAGCATATTTCCCTTCGCGAGCCATCAATTGAGCATAAGATCCTGCACTTCTGCAAATTTTAGCTCCTTGGCCTGGTGACATTTCAATATTGTGAATCAATGTTCCCAAAGGAATTTCGGTCAACAACAAAGCATTTCCAATTTCAGGCACTACACCTGGGCCTTGTTCAACTTTTTGCCCTACTTTCACACCATTTGGCGCAATGATATATCTTTTTTCACCATCAGAATATTCAACTAAAGAGATGAATGCACTTCTGTTTGGATCATATTCTACTGTTTTAACCTCACCTACAATTCCAAAATTGTTTCTTTTGAAATCAATGATACGGTATCTACGTTTGTGACCACCACCAATGAAACGTACTGTCATACGACCTTGGTTATTACGTCCACCTGTTTTCTTAATAGGAACAAGTAATGACTTTTCAGGCTTATCTGTAGTTATCTCCTCAAAGGTATTCGCCACGCGAAATCTTTGTCCCGGAGTTGTTGGTTTAAGACGACGTACTCCCATTAGATATTTTCGTAAAAGTCAATTGTAAATCCTTCTTTCAATGTAATAATAGCCTTTTTATACTTGTTAGTATAACCGGAGATTTGGCCTGTACGACGATTCTTGCGTGCTTTCCCCCGTGTGATCATGGTGTTAACTGATGCAACTTCAACTCCATAGAACTTCTCAACTTCAGCTTTAATTTCGTCTTTTGTAGATTTTGGATCTACAACGAAACCATACTGTCCTCTTTTGTCCATTAGAGCAGTCATTTTCTCAGTTATCAATGGTTTCTTCAGTATCATTTTTTATTAGTCTCCTCTATTTTAGAAATAGAACTTTCTGTTAATATTAAATTTGAAGCTTTTAAAACTTCATAAGTGTTCAAATCAGCGGCACGCATGACAGTATTACCTTCAATGTTACGACCAGACAAATAAACATTTTTATCTGTATCTGGAGTAACAAACAATGATCTTCCTGAAATATTCAAAGCTTTCAACAAACCTACAAACTCAGAAGTTTTAGGGATTGACATGTTGAAATCTTCTATAACTACAATTTGATTGTCTTTTGCTTTGTAAGATAAAGCCGAAATACGAGCCAAACGCTTCAATTTTTTATTCAATTTAAATGAATAATCTCTTGGACGTGGACCATGAATTCTAGCACCGCCTACGAATATACCACTTTTTAATGAACCATGACGTGCTCCACCAGTACCTTTTTGACGGAAGATCTTACGCGTTGAACGTGAAATCTCTGCTCTATCTTTGGTTTTGTGTGTTCCTTGACGTTGATTTGCCATGAATTGTTTAACATCCAAATAGATAGCATGGTCATTAGGTTCTACACCAAAAATATCGGTTGACAAAGTAACTGTACGACCAGTTTCTGCACCTTGTTTATTTAAAACTTTAAATTCCATGATCTTATTTTTCAATTATTACAGTTGCACCATTATGACCAGGAACAGATCCTTTAATTACTAAAAGATTCCTTTCCGCGTCAATTTTCAAAATAGTTAGATTCGTAGATTTCACTCTATCTCCACCTGTTCTACCCGCCATACGCATTCCTTTGAATACACGACCAGGAAATGAACATGCACCAATAGAACCTGGAGCTCTCAAACGATTATGTTGACCATGAGATGCTTCACCAACCCCAGCAAAACCATGACGTTTAACAACACCTTGGAAACCTTTACCCTTTGAAGTTCCGATAACATCTACGAAATCACCAACTTCAAAAATAGTTACGTCCAAAATAGAACCTATTAGCAAATCAGTTGGGAAGTCTCTGAACTCAACTACCTCAGATTTCGCTGATGTATTTGCTTTTTCAAAGTGACCAATTTGAGCGGCATTTGAATGTTTTTCTTTTTTATCTCCGTAAGCCAATTGAACTGCATCGTAACCATCGTTAGAAACAGTTTTTACTTGTGAAACTACACAAGGACCAGCCTGAATTACTGTACAAGCAACTCTTTTTCCATCTTCGTTAAAGATGCTGGTCATTCCTAATTTTTTTCCTATTAAACCGTTCATCGCTCTTACAATTTAATTTCAACCTCTACTCCGCTTGGCAATTCAATTTTCATTAAAGCATCAACTGTTTTGGTTGAACCATTGAAAATATCAATCAAACGCTGATAAGTACAATATTGGAACTGTTCCCTTGCTTTTTTGTTCACGTGAGGTGAACGCAAAACAGTGAAAATTTTCTTACGGGTTGGTAGAGGCACCGGTCCACTTACTACGACTCCGGTGGTGCGTACCGCTTTCACTATCTTCTCTGCTGATTTATCTAGCAAATTATGATCGAAAGACTTTAACTTGATTCTTATCTTTTGGCTTACCATTATTATTTATTTCAATTAAGCTTACGCTTTAACTTTCTTTAAAACTTCTTCAGCAATATTTTTTGGTGTTTCAGCATAATTGTTGAATTCCATTGTACTGCTTGCGCGACCAGAGGTGATTGTGCGTAATGTTGTTACATAACCAAACATTTCACTCAAAGGTACTTTTGCTTTTACTATTTGAGAGCCTGCGCGCTCATCGATACCTTCCATTTGGCCACGACGGCGATTCAAATCTCCCATAATATCCCCCGTATTTTCAGCTGGTGTTACAACCTCCAATTTCATGATTGGTTCTAACAAAACCGGTCCACAACTTCTAGATGCTTCTCTGAAACCAGATTTCGCAGCAATTTCAAACGACAATGAATCTGAGTCAACTGCGTGGAAAGAACCATCAAATAAACGTACTTTAATACGATCTATCGGATATCCTGCCAAACAACCATTCACCATTGATGCCTTGAAACCTTTTTCAACTGCAGGAATAAATTCACGAGGAATTGATCCACCTACGATGTCATTTACAAACTGTAAACCTTCTCCAACGAATGTATCGTCAGCAGGTCCAAGTTCAAATTGAATATCCGCAAATTTACCACGACCACCAGTTTGTTTCTTGTAAGTTTCGCGGTGTGTGTACTTCTTAGTTAACGCTTCTTTGTATGCAACTTGAGGTGCTCCTTGGTTACACTCTACCTTGAATTCACGCTTCAAACGATCAACAATAATATCTAAGTGTAATTCACCCATACCTGAGATAACTGTTTGACCAGTTTCTTGATCTGTGTGAACTTTGAACGTTGGATCTTCTTCAGCCAATTTATTCAATGCCATACCCAATTTATCCATATCCGCTTGAGTTTTTGGCTCAACCGCCAAACCAATAACTGGCTCAGGGAATACCATTGACTCAAGAATGATTGGTGCATTTTCAACAACCAATGTATCACCAGTTCTGATATCTTTAAATCCAACTGCAGCTCCAATATCACCAGCACCCAAATAATCGATAGGGTTTTGTTTGTTTGCATGCATTTGGAAGATACGAGAAATACGTTCTTTATTACCAGTTCTCATGTTTAACACATAAGAACCCGCATCCAACTTACCTGAGTAAGCTCTAAGGAAACACAAACGACCTACGAAAGGATCAGTGGCAATTTTAAATGCCAATGCACAGAAAGGTTCATTATAGTCTGGTTTACGAACTTCTTCTTTTTCAGTTTTTGGGTTAATACCTTTTGCACCACCTTTATCGATAGGGCTAGGCAATAATTCCATTACCATATCCAACATTGTTTGAACACCTTTGTTTTTGAAAGATGATCCACACATCATTGGTACAATTTTCATATCAATAACAGCAGGACGAAGAGCAGCCAAGATTTCAGCTTCTGTAATAGAAGATGGATCTTCGAAGAATTTCTCCATCAATTTGTCATCATACTCAGAAACAGCTTCTAAAAGTTGCTCTCTCCAATAAGTTGCTTCTTCAATTAATTCAGCGGGAATGTCGATTGTTTCGTATGTCATTCCTGAATCATGTTCATTCCATATCATTCCACGGAAGTTGATCAAATCAACAACACCTTTGAACTGATCTTCAGCACCAATTGGCAACTGTAACGGAACAGCATGAGACCCTAACATTGTTTTCACTTGTTTCACAACATTTAAAAAGTCAGCTCCAGAACGGTCCATTTTGTTAACGAAACCAATACGTGCTACATTATAATTGTTTGCCAAACGCCAGTTTGTTTCTGATTGTGGTTCAACACCATCAACAGAACTAAACAAGAAAACCAACCCATCCAATACACGTAATGAACGATTTACCTCTACAGTAAAATCTACGTGACCGGGTGTGTCGATAATATTAATATGGTAATTATTATCTCTATATTTCCAAAATACAGTTGTAGCAGCAGAAGTAATTGTGATACCTCTTTCTTGCTCTTGTGCCATCCAATCCATGGTAGCGGCACCATCATGCACCTCACCAATTTTGTGGTTTACACCTGCATAATACAATATACGTTCAGTGGTGGTAGTCTTTCCAGCATCAATATGAGCTGCAATACCAATGTTTCTAGTAAAATTTAAATCGCGTGCCATTTTCGTTTATGTGTAATATTATGCTCTAAAGTGCGAGAATGCTTTGTTTGCTTCAGCCATTTTGTGGGTATCTTCTTTTTTCTTTACTGAAGAACCTTCATTTTTAGCAGCTGCTACGATTTCACCAGCCAATTTCTCAGCCATTGATTTTTCATTTCTTTTTCTAGCGTAGCCAATCATCCACTTCATTCCCATAGCGACTTTTCTTCTCTGTGGAACTTCAGTAGGAATTTGGAATGTAGAACCTCCAACACGACGTGCTTTTACTTCTACAGCAGGCATTACGTTGTTTAAGGCCTTCTTCCAAGATTCAATACCTGGCTCTTCTGTTAATTTCTTTTCTACAATATCAATTGCATCATAGAAAATGTTCAATGCAACAGATTTTTTACCATCGTACATCATTCCGTTTACGAAACGGGTTACCAAAATTTCGTTAAATTTTGGATCTGGTAGCAATATGCGTTTTTTAGCGCGCGACTTTCTCATGTCCTTAAATCAATTATTTTTTCTTAGGCTTCTTGGTTCCGTATTTACTGCGACGTTGATTTCTTCCCTCAACACCGGCAGTATCTAATGCTCCTCTTACAATGTGATAACGTACACCAGGTAAATCTTTTACTCTGCCGCCACGTACCAATACAATACTGTGTTCTTGCAAGTTGTGTCCTTCTCCTGGAATGTAGGCATTCACCTCTTTTCCATTTGTCAAACGAACACGTGCAACCTTACGTAAAGCCGAGTTAGGCTTCTTCGGTGTTGTAGTATATACACGAGTACAAACTCCTCTACGCTGTGGACAAGAATCTAGTGCTGGAGACTTACTCTTAACGGTAATCTCCTGACGACCCTTTCTAATTAACTGTTGAATAGTAGGCATATTTTTTCCCAAAAAGGACGGCAAAATTAACGCTTTTATTTCTTATAATCAACACATACTAGAAAAAAAAGTAAAAAAAATGCAGATTTTATGCTTCTCCCTTGTTATTAAAGACATTACACACCACTATCTGGAACTCCATTCTTATCAAAGTACCCACTTTACCCACATTTCTATATCCTTTTTTATTACTGTCGTAAAAAAACAACGCATTTTATGCAACCATTTCCACAATTTTTACGTCTTTTGTAAATACGTTATATTATCATATGAACAAGTCATTCAAAGTCCTATTTCAAAATTCACTTTTTTTTATTATTTCCCTTTGCGCTATTGCGCTCCAAGCACAAAATAAAAAGAACAATGCTCCAAAAATTAAATTAGGTGCAGATATTTCTTTTGATTCTAAAAAACACAATTATGGGGAGTTAGATGAAACAATGAAGTTTGCTTCCTACCGTTTTTCCTTTACAAATACCGGCGATGCTCCCCTTTTCATCAATAAAGTTGAATCCTCCTGCGGTTGCACAAGTCCCTCATGGACACTTGATTCAATACCTCCCGGGGGAAAAGGTTATGTAGAAACCCGGTACGAAACATCCAACCATTTAGGGCAATTTCATAAAACTGTTACTGTGTATACAAACGTACCCAAAACTCCTTTCGTTTATTTAGATATTGAGGGAAATGTGATCCGTCCGAAAGCCACTTTTATTGGCGCCCCTACACCTCAGTCCATTGGAAGTTTGGTGTTTGAAAAAGGAGCGGTAATTTTTGAACCCCTGTACGATAATAGCGTAGATTCTCAATATATCAAACTTACAAATACTACTTTGTACACAACCAATTTCACTCCCATCAATCCAGACGACTTACCCCCGTATTGCAAAATATTAGATTTCCCTAGTTCCTTGGAACCAAATGAATTTGCAAAAATTAAAGTTATCATTGACGGAAAAAAAGCCCCTGGTTATGGCTTTGGCGCATTTCAAGTTCCTATTTTCTCAGACAATGTTGTGCTTCCGGCAATGGGATTAAGTATTACATACAAGAGAAGTCAATATTTTCCAAAATATTCAGCAAAAGAACTCGCGAAGCAGCCTAAAATTGAAATTGCAAAACCTATGCACGATTTTGGACCTCAAACCTCTGGCGACTACCTATTTTGCAATTTCGATATCAAAAACACAGGCAAAAAAGAACTGGTTATCAAACAAATTATGGCCGATTGTCCTTGTTTTCGTTTTAAACAACACAAAAACACAATTGCACCTGGAGAAACATTAACGCTAGAGGCTATTTTTGATACCGTAACAAAAAACGGGGCGAAAACAATTGGATGCGAAATCGTAACCAACGACCCAATAAATCCATCAAAATACATTTACGTAAAGGCTCAATTTCAAGAGAAATTTTCTTTGAAGTGCCCAACTTGTGATTGATGATTTAATATTATATTCAAACAAAAAGACCATCAAAATTGATGGTCTTTTTGTTTTTTTAATGTATCTAAATGATTATTGTAGATTATGATATACGTTTTGAACGTCATCATCACCTTCTAAACGCTCAATTAAGTCTAAAACCTCTTTGGCTTGATCTTCAGGTAAGTCAACAAACGTACTAGGAATGTATTGCAACTCCGCGTTTGCAATTTCTATTTTTAAATCTTCCAAACCTTTTTGCATCAATCCAAAATCTGTGAAAGATGTATAGATGTATACTACATCTTCGTCAATCGCAAAATCTTCAATACCGCAATCGATCAATTCAAATTCAAATTCTTCAAGATCTCTGCCTGCCAATTTTGCAATATCTATTTTGAATACTCCTTTACGAGAAAACATAAAATCTAAAGATCCTGTTTTACCCATGGTTCCACCGCCCTTGTTAAAGTGCATACGAATATTGGCAACCGTTCTTGTAGTATTGTCAGTTGCAGTTTCAACCAAAATTGCTACAGCATGCGGACCATAACCTTCGTAACGAACCTCTTCATAATTGCCTTCCGCTTTGCTACTTGCTCTTTTGATTGCTGCATCTACCCTATCTTTAGGCATGTTTACATTTTTGGCATTCTGCATAGCCAAACGCAAACGTGGATTGTTGTCAGGATTTTCACCCGACAGTCTAACCGCAATGGCAATTTCTTTTCCAAGCTTGGTAAATTGTTTTGCCATTCTGTCGAATCGGGCAAACATTTTGTGCTTTCTTTTCTCGAAAATACGTCCCATAAAGTTGCAAAAATACGAAAATTAATTCATTAAAATTTATATGACACTGTCACATTCACACTTCTACCAGATGCGGTAAGTCCTGAAGCAAAATATCTATATCGCAAATCCAACATATTTTCTACATTCAAAGCAGCTGAAAATTGTTTTGAAAATTGATACCCCGTTCTTAAGGAAAATATTTGCCAAGCAGGATTTCCAGTAGGTGGATTCTTATCAATATTGTCTTCCCCACTGTTAGAATACTCTGCCAAATCTTTTTTCCCATTGAACAAGCACTGAAATTCCCCATACCAATTGCTTTCAGCCCACCTTAGCGACGCTTGTCCATAAAAAGGAGGAATGTGATCAAGTGGGCTCTCAAGGCCATCTACGTTGACATATGTACCTTTTGTTAAATTGCCATTCACGTTTAACCAAAGTTTATTCCAAACATTTACTTTCAAATTGGCATAAAAACCTTGAATAACTCCCGAAGCAACATTTTTCACTTCATAAACTGGGGTCATTACTCCATCATACAAAAGAGAATCTGCATTGTTGTATTTTCCTCTTTGATCAAGCATCAAATTAGAAATTCGTGTGCGATAAGCTCCCGCTTCTAAATAGAATTTTTTATGCTTGTAAATCACAGACAAATCGGTGGTATAAGAATATTCTGGACCCAAATCAGCATTTGGAACCAAAACTTTAACCCCTACTTTTGAATCAAATACTTTGGTCATATCATCCACGTTTGGATTTCTATATGCTTGATTGAATGATCCACGAACCAAAATATCATTGCCAATTGGCTGAACAAATCCCAAATTAAAACTTGGTGCTACATTGCTAAAATAAATCGAGTTCAATGGATATTTCCAATAATTATTTTTTGTAAAATAAGCGTCCAAGAAATAATGCGTAAAACGCAAACCACCAATAAGAATTGTTTTGGTTTTATCTAAAGAGTAGTTTGCTTGACCGTACAATGAAACGGAATTAGTTATTGCTCCAGAGTCAGAATATCTCGCATCACCTGGTGTAACAACGCCTGTATTTACATTTTTCAATGTTCCTTTGCTATCAACCAAATTCAAAACCCATTCCGCACCTGACTGAATGGTGAATTTCCCAATTTTGTCATTTCTATCAAAATTGGCAGTAATCATATTCACCTTGTCGAGCTGCGTTTTCTCACTAGTTATCCCAAACTTTCTTGTTACACGCGCTACTTCGGTATTTTGGTATGCCAGTACAAATTTGTTTTTGTGATCGTCTTTTCCAAATTCCATTTTGTATGATGCAAACATTCGGTTTTGAGGGGCATAATCCCAACGGGCAAATTTAAATATGCTGTCGATGCCATTTTCTTTTTCGTTTTTTCGATCATAGCGAGGCACCAACTCACTCATTGATGATTGGAAGTTAATTGTATGAAGAATCTTTTTACCCATGTAACCAAATTTTGCAAAAACATCAGTTTGTGCATAGCCTGTTCCTTTTTGAACGTTTTTATCTGGATTGTCAATCACAGAATCAATTCCGCCAATTCGGGTCACATACTTTGGCATCAAGCCATAATTTTCATCAGCACTGTAATAACTTTTGCTCCCCATTCTTAAATCCCCAAAATCGCTTTTGGTAATATTGAAAATTGCACCAAATTTTTGAGATTGATACTCAAGTCCCCCATTATAAATTTTTCCATTTGAGGCACTTTGGTAGCGAATATTGGCATAAGGGCTCCATTTTTTTGCACCAAAACTCACGTCTTTGGTTTTAAAATAGAGCACACCACCCAACGCATCTGAACCAAAGATGGTGGACCCACTACCAAAATTCACTTCCATCCTATCTAAAATAAAAGGATCAATGGTAATGATATCTTGCAAATGGCCAGCCCTGTAGGTGGCATTGTTCATTCTCACTCCGTCAATCACCATCAGTACTCTACTGGCTTCAAATCCTCTTAATACGGGACTACTTCCGCCCATTTGGCTTTTTTGAACGAATACTTGACCCGCATTAATCAGAGCATCTCCAAGAGTTGCGGGTTGCAATTCCGAAATTCTTTTAGACTTAATTACTTCAATTTGACGTGGAGATTCATTTCTTTTTTGATTGAATCGTTGCGCTGAAACCAATATTTCTTCGAAAGATTCTACATTGGTTGAATCTGAATTTTGTGCCATCAATGGCAGTTGCATCAAGGTCATCAACCCCAATACAAGTATTGTATTTTTCATGTGTTTATTTTTGCTTTTTGAGGGACAAAAGGGCGTCCCTATTCCCCATAAGTTTGTTAATCCAATTGAATAGTTGCTGCATTTAGCAACTAACTATTTTTAAATAAGAAAATCAACAAGCCTTTGGGGGCAAAAATGGGTCAGACTTAAAACCTTGAATTAATGCTTGATTTAATAATGGACAGGTTGAAAAACCTTCCAAAGTAGGACATTGAAGTTCCAAAAATGATTCAACAAAAAGCTGAATGTTTTGGATTGATTTTTTGTTTGATTTTTTTGAGGGATGATTCTCATTTGAATGTTGACTAAGTAACGATTCAAGCTTTTTATCCAAGGCATCATTGAATACTTTAAAATAATAACCATCGGAAAATTTTTCAATTGAAAGGATATCATACAATTGGTTATTCAGTGAAATTTCGCCTCCTACTTTTTGATTATTGTAATCATTATTCGAAACGAAAAGTGTTTCTTGGTATTCGTAAAGTGCAGGAGAATGCAGAATAAGTTGTTGTTTGATATTTCTCTTTTGAATTTGAACCCCAACCAATTCAGCAACCATTAACAAAGGAAGTAAGGCCGACAACAATAGGCAACTTATCTTGTACATCTTCCTTCTCATGGCTTTCTAAAAATACAAATATAACGAAAACAAACTAAATCTCTAAGCCATCAATCACACTAACGACTTCTGATTGTGCTCGATTTTTATGATTTTTTCTTTTTGACAGAAGTTTTTGACAGTACTTTTGATTTGAAATAAGGAGTTAAATATGGCATTGCTTGATTGAAAGAGATAATAATTTCTGGATCACCAACGGCATAAGGTGTAATTTCATAGGGATTATACAAGAAATGAATCCCGTCTTTGTCTATCGAAAAATTCTCAGCAATTTCAAATTGGTCTAATAAATTGTCATGACCATAAGTGGAATTGAATTTTGAACTCAAAATACTTTTTAACTGATTTCTCTTACTCATTTGAAAAACATCAGCAAATGCAAGCAATCGGCCATCGGTTAAATCAATTAAGAAATGATTATGCCAATGATTGGGATGGGCACCTCCTGAAAATTCGTAAATATTATTTCCAATTGTAATAACGTTATTAAAAACAGCAGCAACCTTTACATTCTGCTCTAATTCCTGAAATCCATAATAAGCACTTGAATCAACCATCTCTACACAATACTGTTTAAAATCTTGATCAAATTTGGTTCCAGTTGAATTGTCGGAGCGTTGGAAAACAGAATTTCTAATTTTATCGAGGGATGTTTTCAAAACAAAATCAAAAGGACCAGTAACGCTTAAATCAGAAATCTCGAGATAACTTTTCATGGTATCTCCCCAATAATAATCGTCATTTTCTTGATTTAAATCCTTTAAAATTGCAATTTTTCTTTTGTTGGCAAATTCAATGTTTTCATAAGAATATACCTTATTGTAGAATACAAAATCTCTGTATTTAAAAGTATCCTTAAAAGTGATTTTTACATTTTGGCCAAACAAACTTGAACAAAAAAAGAAAGCAAAAAGGGTGTTTATTTTTTTCATGAGGGACATTGACTCAAAAATCGCATTTTATTTCTAATAAAATAAAAAAATATCCCTCAAAAATAGAATGTTCGATAAAATTGCAATTGCTTCTGTTGGTTGTTGAAGGGAATCTTATAAAATAATGATGTAACTTTGCGGTATGAACGCAGTTTACGTGATCGATATTGTTAGAACCCCGGTGGGTAAATTTGGTGGTGCATTGGCATCTGTTCGCCCCGATGATTTGGCGGCAACCGTTATCAAAGCACTTATTGAGAGAAACCCAAGCATTGACTTAACCCAAATTGATGAGGTTATTTTGGGTGCAGCAAATCAAGCCGGCGAAGACAATAGAAACGTAGCAAGAATGGCAAGTCTTTTGGCTGGGGTTCCAACAAGTGTTCCAGGATATACCGTAAACAGACTTTGTGCTTCGGGTTTACAAAGCATGATGAATGGGTTTATGGCTATTAAAAGCGGTGAAGCTCATTTGATATTGGCTGGTGGAACCGAAAGCATGACAAGAGCCCCTTTCGTTATGGCGAAAGCTGAATCTGCATTTTCAAGAACTCCCGAAATCCATGACACTACCATTGGATGGCGTTTTACAAACAAAACATTATCGAAGTTACACTACCCATATTCTATGGGAGAAACTGCCGAAAATGTAGCTGAAAAATATAACATTACCAGAGACCGTCAAGACGAATTCGCTTATCAATCACAATTGAAATGGCAACACGCGCAAGAGCATTTGTTATTTGAAAATGAAATTGTGCCGGTGATGATCCCTCAAAAGAAAGGACTATTTACTTCGTTTCACATTGATGAACATCCACGATTAAGCACTGTTGATGTTCTAAGCACATTGAAGCCAGCGTTTAAAGAAAATGGATCAGTTACTGCCGGAAACTCTTCTGGCATTAACGACGGTGCCGCTTGTTGCATATTGGCAAGCGAAAGCATGGTGAAACAATCAAATTTAAAGCCTATTGCTAGAATTGTAAGTTGTGGTTCGGCTGGTGTTGATCCTTCAATTATGGGAATTGGCCCAGTTCCTGCTACCGAAAAAGCATTAAAGAAAGCTGGTTTAACTGTTAACGACATTGATGTATTTGAATTAAACGAAGCATTTGCTGCTCAAGTTTTGGCAAGTGCAGATTTGTTGAATGTTGATTTAGCCAAAGTGAATTTGAATGGGGGAAGTATTGCCATTGGACATCCATTGGGCGCAAGTGGCACAAGAATTTCTGCTACTTTAATTCACCACATGGCGAAACACCCAGGTAAAAAATATGGATTGGCAACAATGTGTATTGGGGTTGGCCAAGGTTGTGCGATTGTGTTTGAAAACCTAGCATAATGCGATACCGCCTCGATTTATCATACGACGGCACCGATTTTCACGGTTGGCAAATTCAACCAAATGGAATTACAATTCAAGAGGTAATTCAAAATAAACTCTCTCAAATTTGCAATCAACCCATCGAAATTATGGGTTGTGGCAGAACCGATACCGGTGTTCATGCGAGTGAATACACCGCACATTTTAATTTAGATCTACCATTGCCAGAGTCTTTTGTTTACAAACTCAATGCAATGCTACCTAAGAGTATTGCTATAAAAAACTGTTTGCAAACCCATGATGATTTCCATGCAAGATTCGATGCAACATTGAGAGAATATCAGTATTTTATTGAAACAAATCCCAATCCTTTTACTGATCGATTTTCATATACTTTTACAAAAAAGTTGGATTTAGAAGCCATGAATCAAGCTGCACAAATTCTTATTGGCACGAATGAATTTCAAGCATTTTGTAAGGGTTTGCCACCAGCCGACAATTACCGTTGCACGGTGTATGAAGCAATCTGGTTTGAACAAGGTTCACAAATCATTTTCAAAATTTCTGCTAGCAGATTTCTAAGAAATATGGTAAGGGCCTTGGTTGGAACAAGCATTTTAATTGGAACAGGAAAAATGTCTGTAAACGAATTTGAAACCATATTAAAAACTGGGACAAGATCGGATGCGGGCAATTCCGTAGCGGCAAAAGGATTGATTCTAACTAAAGTAATTTACCCAAATTAACGTTCAATTTTCTTCAAGAACTTGTCAACTGATCTTTCAGTTGTTTGCATGATATAAAAGTCTTTTGCTTTTACTTTATTCGCAGTATTAATCAAAATTTCCGTCAACTTAGGATCAGAGGCATAAACGGCACATTTGCTTTTGGTAATATTGAAAAACACATAATCTTCACCATAGTTAAGGTAAACAAACATATTTTCTCCACCACGTTTAGATTCCAGAAGCATGGTTGCCTTTACTTCTTTATTTATTGGTGTTCCAGCAATACTTGCAATAATTACATTGTCATTGCAATACATACCCCTCATTTTGTTATCCCATCGGAAAGTTGCGTCAGACATTACCAAGGTATAATCGCATTCATCTTTGCCCTTAAGTTGATTGTTCTTTTCAATTCCGGAAATTGCATTTCGCAACACCTTTGGCGAAGCAATCATTTCGCCTAACGCATCCTTAAAGAAATCCGTATTTAAATCAACAGTACCTGGTCCACCCTCATTGATTTTTGTTACCAAATAGTCAATAAAGTCTTTATGCAGAGGGAAATCCAACATCATTGCCAAATTAAAGGAGAACGTGCTGTCCTTTGCTTTCAAATCGGCATGACCCGCATTTTTGAATTTGATATTTTCAGATACCAATCCAAAATCCATTGGGCCTTCCGCATGAATGGTATGGTCTTTTTCATTGAACTGAATGAAACTACCTTTGGTTCCGCCATTTCTCAATTTATCTTCACTACCCACCATAAAACTTTCTAGTTTATGGTCATAATATAAAATACCCGTGTCGTTTGACACATCATTATCGCTGTAACGTCTTCTGGCAGAAAACAACAACGGATAAACGTGAGATGAATCGTTTGCTATATATAAACCAACAAACTGCTTTGTATTTAGCCTATCACGTGGATTTGACAATGGAATAACAACATCTTTTGGATCAACAAAATCTCTAAAACTCACCCAAGCCGATGGCAATACATTTTTAAAAGTATGCAATGGTTTCACAAATCCTAAGAATTTAATCAATTGCTCACTACTTTCGATTTGAGCAATTCCCTTGTATCCAATTTTCTTATCCAAGGTAAATCCTCTTTCTTCTTGAATCACACCTATTCCCTCAACATGTTTCTTTCTATTTACAATTACACTATCTAACAAAAACTCTTGGCGGTTTGCAAGTTTGTCTACGTATTGGTAAAATCCAGAACCATGTACCCGATTCTTGCCTAGTACTTTAATTGTAAGTTTATAAATTTCGTGAAACTTATCATCTCTATTGGCAATCAACTTGGTTTCAAACAAAGTATCCATGTTTGCATTTTCTCGAATGGTCACTTTTCCATCCTTCAAAAACAAACGAGAATCTGCAATATCAATATAAGGAACCTGCTCAGCTTTGAGTGTGTAATCCTCCATATTGTATATGGCTTTTGGGGATTCAAACTTTAAACTATCTTGGGTAACATTGGTACTTAAGAATTCTGGCGTTAAACCACCCATTCCAGGACCAACTTTTGCTTCGATGGTTTTCTTGTCCATATTCCATTTGTAATCACTCAAATTTGTTTGGTATTTATTGAATGGAAAATTGGTAATTTGCCCTACTTCATTGGTTGCAAAATCACCCATTCTTGTTGCGAAATCCATTGTGCCATGAATGTTTTTACTGTTGAATACAACCTTAGTTGAATCCAATGCAAAAATTGTTAATTCACCAACTTCTGCTTTTGCTTTTTTAGGAGCAAATACCATTTCTTTACTGCTAAATGTAGCCAAATCCCATTTCAATAAACCATCACCAATGACATTGGTAGGACTTTGGGTAATTTTACCAAAGAAATCATATCCAAAGTTAAACATCTTGATCGGTGTTTTCCCTTGGGTAATGGTGTATTTATCTTCGTAAGGTTTCCAATTCAATGTAGCATTTACTGCATGAATTTCAGGATATTTTGCGTTTTGATTTAGATCGTAATTATTGATTTCTCCTTTAGCCTCTTTCGGCAACAAAAGGATCTTGGTAAATTTGGTTGAACTTGATTCATATTTGATTTCACCATTTTCACCGTAAAAACCCATTTCACTTAAATTCATGGTCATATCTCCATGTCCTTTTCCACGATACATTGGGTAACCTCCTGGAGGCGTTGTTTTTACAAATCCCAAAGAATAATCAGGTTGGATATAAGCATAATGTCTGAAATCTGGAAAAATTCCATCAGAGAAAAACTCTCCTTCAAACCGCAAACCTTGGATTGTAAAGTTATCTAAACTATCAATGGTAAATGGATCCACCACAAACTTAAACACATCACCTTTATACTGACCACCGTGAATACTTGGTTTGTCATACAAAATATCACTTCCTTTGTTAGAGGTAAAGATTGGATATTCCGGGTAGTTGATGTTTCCCGATTTATTATTGGGTTTATCAATAAATAAAGTTCCTCCGATGTTTCTCAAAACCGATTTAATTGGAATCAGTCTTTGCCCCGTTTCATCTGGAAAAAACATTTGCATTGAATCGATATTGGCAAAATCAATGATAAATTTTTCGTAAGAAAAATTGAAGCGTTGTCCGTAAAAATCGAAACGACCTGCACGAACCATTCCACCAAATCTTAAATTTCTATTATGGGTTAGCACAACAGATTGGTCTGTAGGACGCACACTCACGTTTTGAGAATCAGAAAAATAACAAAATCTTACCCCTTCAATATTCATTTCATTGCTGAGTAAATTCAAAGTTGCATTTGGCTTCGCTGCAATTACTGAGTTCAAACGAATGACATCATAATCTATTGCCTTTTTATGCATCAAGTTATACTTGAACAATTTTCGATTAATTTTGATACTGTCTGTTTTAAAATTATAATTCACAAACCCCGCATCGTGCAAATCAATAAACAAGTGTTTTGTATGTGTAGGTTCTAGATTGAAAAATCCACAATAATCGTCTAAATGAAATGTGCCTCTCTCTTTGAAATTAATTAACCTCTTAGCGTTACTTTTTCGTTCACTCAGTTCTTTCAACTTCGCGGAGATTAAAGCTTGATCTCTCTTTGGGTTTGCGTATAATGTTTTGATTTCTTTGTCAAGTCTTTCTGCAATTGGATCTGGAGGAGTTCTTAAATAATAGGCATTAATTTTCTCAAGGGGGTTGGTTAATAAAGGTCCTTGCCATTTTTCGTAAATAAAATCCCGAAAGAAATCATTCGATTCAAACTTCACTCCTTTATCGTCATTGATATTGTCAAAATCTACAAATGGTTCATCAATTTTCCAACGAATTTGTTCAACATCGATACTCATATTGTGGTAATCGTCGTTGAATGCTGTTCGCATCAAACCTTCATCGCCACGGTTAATAATTAAACGATTGTCTTTAAATACAAAAGAAACTTGAACAGCTGGATGGCTAATATTTTTGCCGCTGTCGAGGTATAAAGTAAATTCGGTATTGGGTGAATTTGCGATTCCTTTTGCAATTCTAAATCCTGTACTTTTTAGTGTAACCTTTTTCATCCCTTTATAAAAAATATCAATAAATGAAGGTTTATTATCTACGGTTTGTGTATTGATTACTCCGCCGTTCATTGAAAATCCACCCCTAAAAAAGGATTCTGAACCGACAATGCCGCGAACCAATAAATTATTATTGAAGGAAGTGAATTTGGGATATCCGCCTGTTTTGACGGTGTTCGAATCCAAAGAAAACATCAATTTATCGGAAAACTTTCCTAAAATGGGTTCTTTGAAATATTTCGGATAAATGAGCGTAACGGTATCAATTTGATATTCGGCTTTATTGAAATTAACTGTGTACTTGCCAAATTTAATGAGCGTTTTATCTTCAGGGATGGCTCTAGAAAAGTCTGTATTTCCGTATTTCCCTTCCCAAATTGCTGTGCCTGGAAAATAAACTCCCTTGGTTTTTGAGATGATTAATTTATCGCTTAATGATTTACAAGTTAGTGTAACTTCACCAAAATCGATGGCAATTTTACCTTTAACGAGTTTAATATCATAATTGTTGGTATCAACATACCATTTTTTATTTTCATTGATAAACAGTGTTTTAGATGAAAATAACTGTTCTGTAGTTTTTAGAAATTCGAGGTAATCTTCTGATGAATTAGCCAAAATTGTTTTCGCAACACCTTGCCATTGTGCAAGGGTTTTATCTGGCATTTTCCTCTCTAGAAAACGGGTAATGGTACCATAAAACAACTTAAAATAAGGCAAAACTTGCATTTGATCGGTTAACATTTGATTTGAAACCTGCATCATGAATTTTTGCTGTGAAGGCGAAAATTTACCGTTCAACCAGTTTTCCTTAAATATTGCAAAATCTCTTAAAGTTTCTTTGTCGTCAACTCCTTTAAAAAGGTCTTCCAATTCCTTCATAAAAATGGTAGGATCAGAATTAAAACTGCGTATTTGAGAAAAAGCAGCATTACTGAGTGCCAAAAGCACCATTAAGAAAAACAATTTTAATTTAATCATAGAGAGTCTCCAAAGAGAAACGTAAAAATACTACAAAGTATTGTACTCTAAAAAAAGGTCGTTTATTTTATCGCTTTGATGATATCAAAGAAATCGCGGGCTTTTAAAGCTGCGCCTCCAATTAATCCACCATCAATGTTCATTTGCGAAAACAATTCTGCTGCATTATCCGGTTTTACACTTCCGCCATATAGGATAGAAACTTCTTGTGAAATTGCTTCACCAAATTTTTCTGTAAGCAAAGTACGAATAAACGCATGTACTTCTTCTGCTTGCTCAGAGCTGGCGGTTAATCCAGTTCCAATTGCCCAAACTGGCTCATATGCAATAACTACTAAAGACATATCTTTTGCACTAAGGTGAAAAAGTCCCTCAGAAATTTGAGATTTAATAATATCAAAATGCGAACCAGATTCTCTTTCTTGTAAGGTTTCACCAACACAAAACAAAACAGTTAAACCTTGATTTACGGCTGATGTTGTTTTTTTTGCGAGCATTTCATTGGTTTCATGAAAATATTGGCGGCGTTCACTATGTCCAATAATTACATGAGAAACGCCAACTGACTTTAACATAGATGCAGAAAGTTCACCAGTATAAGCGCCGCTTTCTTCAAAATGACAATTTTGAGCACCCAATTTAACGGTACTTCCATCGAGTAATTTTGACGCAGAAGGCAGTGCTAAAAAAGTAGGACAAATAATTACTTCGGCTTTATTGGTATTCTCATCTCTAACAATTCCTCTAATTTCAGTAATCAGCGCTTGGCTTTCAACCAAGGTTTTATTCATTTTCCAATTTCCGGCAACTATTTTCTTTCTCATTGCCGCAAAGTTAGACAAACTATTTTAATCCAACAATTCATTTACCCAACTCATTGCAAGTTCGAACTGCTGATTGGGTGTAAGATGAGAATTGTCGAGAAGATGATATGTTTCATTGAGCTTTAAAGGGCTGTCGTCGCGGCTAGAATCAATTGAATCACGCTCAATTAAATTTGAAGAAACTTCTTCAAGGGTTATATCTTTTCCAGCAATAATCATTTCTTTAAATCGGCGCTGGGCCCTTACTTCGTTTGATGCGGTCATGAAAATTTTAAGTTCTGCATTTGGATAAACTACAGTACCAATGTCTCTCCCATCCATCACAACCCCTTTATTTTCACCAATTTGTTGCTGCATTTGTACCAATTTCTTTCTAACTGCCGAAATTTTAGCCACAAAACTAACTTTATTTGCTATATGAATTTCACGAATCAGCGATTCAACATTTCTTCCATTTAAATGTATTTCAAATCGGTTGTTTTCTTTTGAAGGATGAAATTCAAGTTGAATATGATCTAATGCTTTAGAAATCTCTATTTCATTGTCAATATTTATATTGTTTTCTATCAAATACAAGGTGACTGCCCTGTACATTGCACCGCTATCGATAAATATATAACCCAAATTTTGAGCCATTTGCTTTGCCAATGTACCTTTTCCACAACTGCTGTATCCGTCAATTGCAATATTGATTTTTTTCATGAATTAGTTTAAAAATGCGGGAATCAAAGAAATAGAAAACATATTCGAGTTAAAGCCAGTAAAATAAGAGGAACTCGCATAAGTGATATGGAACTTATACACTTTAAACTTCAATCCCCAGCCAAATCCTGCCACTCCTTTTTGGGCTTCAGGAGCCATTTCCGCTCTGCGTTGATGGTTATACCCTACCAACAATCCCAAATGTTCACCCAATATAAATTCCATTCCCAATGCCAAATGTCGGGATAATTTATCTCCGAAATTTGATTCTTGTGGAAGTACCTCTTGACCATTTAAATCCATTGTTCCTGTTTTCAAATACTGATTATAGGTTAAATCCCATTTCTGCAAAGAATGCGCAATTAGCTGAAATCGAACGGGCATATGGGCTGGTTTGATGGAAACTCCATATTGAATATTAAAAGGAAGTGCTTCTCGATCCGCATCTCGGTATACGTTTAACATAAATCCCATATTCTTCGCAACCAATCCCATTTGTATCAATGTATCTTTAGAATTGTAATGTGCTCCCAAATTAGAAAATATGCCATTTGAAACGTAAGGCTCTAAAACGCTATACACAAACCCAAGTTGAGCTCCAACGGTAATTCTCTCTGAAATTTCTCTTGAGTAACCCAACGTTACTTTGGTTTCATTTGCCGAGACCGTTCCCATGGGATTACCTCCATCGTCGAATGATTTCATGGTGCCATAGTCTAAGTATTGTGCATGAAATGAAAAATTATGAATTCCTTTGCTGTAAGAATATCCAATTCCGCCATTGGTTACTCCGGGCAAAAAACTTCCGTAAGTAACACCATAGTTGTTGTGTAAAGATTTATTTAACAACGCAGGATTATTTGAGGCATACTGCGCATCGGATGTTGGAGAAGCCAATAAATAACCGCCCCAAGCCATAGATCTGGCATGCAAGGGAACTTCCAAAATTTGAAAAACTCCTGTTCCCCCAACTTGGGCTTTTCCTGTGGCAAATATTCCAACTAATAAAATAAATTGCAGAAACTTCATCCTCATAGTTGCAAAAATAGGGTTTATTACGAACTTTGCACACAGAATGAATGGCTTAATTTTTGACCTTGAAAACATCCCTCAAAACAATGGTTTTGTGATAACTCAAGGTACTTTCGATGGCGTTCATTTGGGACACCAACACGTTCTCAAACAAGTAGTTAACCTAGCAAAATCATACAAAAAACCCAGTTTATTAATTACCTTTCACCCACATCCAAGATTGGTCATTGACCCAAAAAATACCAGCATCAAACTCCTTTCTTCAATAGAAGAAAAGGCCAAAAAAATCTTAGAAATGGGTATTGATTATGTACTTGTATTGTCGTTTACACATGAAATTTCACAATATTCTCCAAGAGAATTTGTGAATGAAATACTCGTAAAAAAATTAAATGTACAATGCATGGTTGTTGGGTATGACCACAGATTTGGCAAAAACAGATCAGGTGGATTTCATGAATTGACAAGCTTTGCAACTGAATTCAATTTTGATGTAAAAGAGATTGATGCATCTGAAATTGAAGAAATTGCAGTGAGTAGTACCAGAATTAGAAAAGCTTTGAATAGTGGAAACCTCGAAAGCGCAAATGAACTATTAGGAAGACCTTATACCTTAAGTGGAACTGTGGTTCGAGGAAAACAGCTTGGCCGTCAATTGGGATTCCCTACCGCCAATATTCAAATTGATGAACCGAATAAATTAATTCCTCCCAACGGAGTTTACATAGGGTATACACAAATTGAGGAAATAAAATACAAAATCATGCTCAATATTGGCATTCGACCAACTGTTGATGGCACAACCCAAACCATTGAAGCCCATATTCTTGACTTCAGTGAAGATATATACAATCAACAAATTACCTTATTTTTGGTACAATTTTTGCGAGAAGAACAAAGATTTAATGGATTGGACGCGCTCAAAATACAACTACAAAAAGATGAAGCTAAAACAAGAGCCGCGCAGTTGTTATAAACTTATTGTTTTTGTCTTGGCCTTTTTTGCCATTAATTCCTATGGGTTGAATATATTGGGTGACTCTACTTACCGTGATGTTCCAGAAGACGTATTAGAATTGAACACGCTTATTCTTCCCGGCTTTTATCCTGAATTTGATTTTTATTACAATTGGGATACACTGGCTTTGGATCCATACAGATTCAATGTAAAAACACTACATAGAGAGATCCCCGTAACTTTACTTCATGCCGATTGTGGTTACACATTACCTATTTCTGGTAAAGTAAATTCTGGCTTTGGATGGAGAGGTGGTGTTCCCCATCAAGGAATAGATTTACAACTCAGAACTGGTGATTCGGTAAGGGTAGCTTTTGACGGAGTTGTAAGAATGAGTCGTTGGTATTCAGGTTATGGAAATTGTATCATTGTTCGTCATTACAATGGATTTGAAACCCTATATGGACATCTTTCATACAGAATAGTCAAACCTGGAGATTTGGTAAACGCGGGTCAACTTATTGGTCTTGGAGGAAGCACTGGTCATAGCACAGGTCCACATTTGCACTTCGAAACAAGGTTTCTGGGTAGGCCAATTAATCCAGCATCAATCATTGATTTCAAGGGAGATAGTCTGATCTATGAAACCCTTCTTATTTCCCAAGAGTCTTTTCACCTACCCAATTCATATAGCCGTTTTAAATTCAAAAAAGGGAAAAGACACCGCGGATTTAAATTTAAATACAAAAACAGAAAGCGTCGTATTTTGAAAAAACGCAGCCATGTGCCTCACAAACCGCATTCAAGAATAAAACATGGCAAATCTAAATTAAGAACACCCAAAAGACGTCATGCATTTGCATACCCCTTCATCAGAAGGTGTACTCTAGATTTTACAGTTTAATCGTTAGTGAACTTTATTCAACAGATATTGGTTGAATTTCATTTGTAGTCGGTATTTTTGTAAAATATAACCGTGAGTATTGTTGTAAATAATTTAACCAAAATTTATGGTAAACAACTTGCTGTCAATAACATTTCATTTGAAATTGGCACAGGCGAAGTTGTAGGTTTTCTCGGCCCAAATGGAGCTGGAAAATCAACCACCATGAAAATGATAACAGGATTCATTCCTCCTTCACAAGGGGGAGGTACTGTATGTGGAATTGACTTCGTTGAAGAAAGTATTGACGTTCGAAAAATTGTAGGATATTTACCTGAGCACAATCCTTTGTACTTAGATATGTATGTGACTGAATATTTAACCTTTATGGCTGAAATTTCAAATATAAAACCAGTCAAAAAAAGCGTTGAAATGGCCATAGACATTACGAACTTGGGTCCCGAAAGACACAAGAAAATTGGCATGCTTTCAAAAGGTTACAGACAAAGAGTGGGATTAGCACAAGCCCTTATTCACAATCCAAAGGTGCTCATTTTAGATGAACCAACCAGTGGATTGGATCCTAACCAAGTAATTGACATGAGAAATGTAATTACCCAACTTGGAAAAGAAAAAACAGTAATGCTAAGCACGCATGTAATGCAAGAAGTTGAAGCAATGTGCAGCAAGGTCATAATTATCAATGGCGGTGAAATTATTGCCAACAATGATATTGGATTATTAAAAACGAATTTTAGCTCGTTTATTTCCATTTTAGTTGAGTTTAGTTCAGCCATTGACAAAGCTAAAATCCTTCAAATTGAGGGTGTAACATCTGCCGAAAACAAAGGTGGAAATTCATGGAAAATCCAATCAAATCAGGCACAATTGCGTCAACAAATTTCGCAATTTGCACTGTCGAACAACATAGAAATTTTAGAGTTAAGTACAGATAAAAATTCACTTGAAGATATCTTCAGAAATTTAACAAAAAATGTGGGTCATATTTAAAAAAGAGATTAGAAGTTTCCTCGGTTCTTTTATTGCTTATATCGTGATAGGGGTTTTCTTAATTTTAACAGGATTGTTTCTATGGATGATCAAAGGCAACAACGTTTTTGAGTTGGGAATTGCCAGTTTGCAAGTGATGTTTGAAATTGCTCCTTACATTTTAATTTTCTTGGTTTCTGCCATCACAATGAAGAGCATTAGCGATGAAAAGCGATTAGGTACATTAGAGATTTTAACCACCAAGCCAATTACAGATAGCGCTATTATTGCAGGAAAGTTTTTCGCTTCAGTTACTTTAATAGCCATTGCCATATTGCCGACCTTGTATTATTTCTATGCGGTTTATCAATTGGCAACTCCAATTGGAAATGTAGATATTGGTGCAACCATAGGAAGCTATTTTGGACTTATTTTACTTGCTGCTTGCTATGCAAGTATTGGAATGTTTAGCAGCTCGCTTACCGATAATCAAATTGTAGCGTTAATTACTTCTATGCTTTTAAATTTTTTCTTTTTTGGAGTTTTGAGTATGCTGGGGGATGCTTCTTGGCTTAATTTTATTGGAAAAAGTTTGGAATGGTTTGGATTAGAATTTCATTATGATTCTATAAGTAGAGGCTTGGTTGATACCCGAGATGTAATCTATTTTGTGGGATTTATATTGGTATTTCTTGGTTTGACTAAAATTGTATTTGAAAGCAGAAAATGGTGATGAACAGAACAAATAAAAAACTACAATCGTATATCAATTTTTCTGTATTGTTCTTACTGATTATTTTGGGCAATATTTTAAGTTCACTATACTACAAACGCATTGATTTGACTATAGAAAAAAGATATACTTTAAGTGAAACAAGTAAAACACTTGCAAAAACTATAAAAGACAAAGTTTATTTCAAGCTTTACTTAGATGGTGATATGTCGGCAAAATTCAAACAATTAAAACTTGAAATTCGCGACATTGCTTATGAGTTCAGAGAAATCAGCGGCAAAAAAATAGAAATTGAAATTATTGACCCCTTCAAAGGAGTAAAAAAAGAAGAACTTGATGCTTTGTTAGACGATTTTGTTCAAAAAGGAATTGAACCTGTTCGTGACATGGACAGTGAAAATCCCGATGAAACAAAAATGAAATACTTGCTACCAGGAGCAGAATTAATGAGTGATAAAAAAACAGTTGCTATTAATTTCTTCGATTACGATGTAGCAAAATCACCAGAGGAGAACATTCAGCGTGCCATTGACAATATTGAATACGAAATTGCAAATGGCTTACGCCAAGTTGTAACTGAGAAAATGAAGAACATTGCTGTTATTGATGGCAGTGGAGAAATGCTTGATGGACGAGTTGAAAGCTTTGCCGCAGAACTAAGCAAATACTATCAAGTTTCGGCCATCAATTTAAATACCAATGATCCGGAATCGGCCCGCCCGTTTATCAAAAGTCTTGAAAAAGATCCAAAAAATGCAGGCACAATTTTAGTAAATAGTTTACAACGTCGTTTAAACCTAAACGACATGATCATGATTATCAAACCAATTAAAGATTACTCTCCTACTGAGTTGTATTTGATTGATCAATTTATCATGAAGGGTGGAAAAGCGCTTTGGTTGGTAGATCCGGTAAATATTGAAATAGACAGTTTTAGAAACTACAAAGAAGTTTTGGCATATGATTACGGCTTAGAAAACATTACCGCTTCACTATTTACATATGGTGTGGGACTTGAAAATACGCTCTTGGCAGATTTAAAATGCAATCAAATTCCTATCCCTGCAGGAAAGAGAATAGAGTTGGTTGATTTTCCTTATTTTCCTTTGTTTGGATCAACCGATATGCCTCACATTATTTGCAAAAACATGGGTACAGTTTGGTGTCAATTCCCGGGAACATTACAACCTAAAATCAGAACCGACATAACGGCAATACCCTTGTTAAGCAGTACTCAATATTCAAAGGTTATCAATACTCCAGCTTCAATAAATTTAGAAAATGTGTACATGCAATCGAGGGATGCTCAATACAGGTCTACTTTAAACCAAGGTGTTAAAACCTCAGGGTTGCTTTTGGAAGGACAATTTAAGTCGCCATTTGTATATCAAAAAAAATATACAGAAATTCCTTTTGTTGCGGAGGGAAAAAGCAAAATGATTGTCATTGCCGATGGCGACATAGCGCGCAACCCTGTTAGTAGCAGTGGTAAGTTTTTTCCAACGGGTTATGACAAAATATCTCAATTTACTTTTGCCAATAAAAAGTTCCTTTTGAACTGCATTGATTATTTGATAGATAATAACGGTTTAATTGAAATTCGCGCGAAAGAAAGGACGTTGAGATTGTTGGATCCTGAAAAATCGAAGTCTGAAAAAAGTTACTGGCAATGGTTTTCTTTGATTTTGCCTATTTTAAGTATATTTATTTTGGGTATTGCAAACTATTTTATACGTCGCAAACGTTATATCTAAGCCGTTTTTATGTACGAATTTATTGAAGGGACAGTTGAACAGATTTCACCAACCCACGTAGTTATTAATAATCAAGGAATTGGATACCTTGCGAGTATTAGTTTGCACACTTTTGAAACAATAAAAGGAGGCAAACAAGTTCGCCTTTTCATGGAACAAACTTTCAGGGTTGAAAATCAAAATCCAACTGGTATTGTATTATATGGATTTTCTCATCCCGACGAACGACAAATGTTTCGATTATTAACTTCAGTTAGTGGAGTTGGAAACAACACAGCGCTTATCATGCTATCTAGTTTAGATTCAGAAACAATCACATCAACTATTTTAAATGGCAATGTAGGTTTGTTAAAAAGCATCAAAGGAATTGGCGAAAAAACAGCACAGCGTATTGTTCTAGAATTAAGAGATAAATTAACGGGTGGAAAGAAAACAGGTTTAGGTACATTGTTGGATCCGAGCAAGTTAGATGCAATTTCAGAGGCATTAACTGCTTTAACCATTCTGGGATATCAAAAAGCAGGTGCTGAAAAAGCACTTATCAAGGTTAGCAAAGAACTTGGAGCCATGGCCACAGTTGAAGAATTAATTAAAAATTCACTTAAAATATTGTAAATTGCAAAATTAAATTTAATCAAACTGCCTATTAAACAAAGACTACTCAAGAAAAAAGACTAAGAATGACCGATCAGTTTCGATTTAAAGGATTTTTCAATTTTGAGTTATTGCGATTTTTGCAAAAAATTGCAATAGTATTTGTTGCATTTTTTGCAACAGGATCATTATTTGGGCAAAATGATTCTGCCGGAGTAAAATATAAAATTTCAAAACCGAGCAATCCAGACAAGAACAAACAAAACACATCTAATGTTGATTTAGATGATCCATTAAAAGTTGAATGGAAATACAATTCAAAAACCAATAGATACGAATCTTTCAAACAGCTAGGTTCTCTCTCCTACCCAACTGGTGAATCTTTAAGTGTTACCGAATATTTTCAGGTTATTTCTAAAGAGAAAAACAGCGAATATTACCGTAAAAAAACGCAGAATACTGATTATTCTCAAGCGGCAACCAAAGGTGGATTATCTAATTACATCAATGCAGAATTAAGTAATCCTGCAATTTCCAAGATATTTGGCGCCGGCGGAGTAGATTTCCAATTGAGCGGTTCTGCAATGGTGAAACTTGGTGGAACCATTAATGAAATTAGAAATCCTAATTTTAGCAAACGTCAACAATTGTATTTTGTTCCTGTATTTGATCAACAGTTACAAATTTCTGCAAGAGGAAGTATTGGTGAATTCGTAAAATTAGGTATCAATTACGATACTGAGGCTCAGTTTGATTTTGACAATCAAACCAACTTAGGATGGAAAGGAAAGCCAGACGGCATTTTAAAAGATGTTCAAGTGGGAAATGTAAGTTTGAATTTACCGACACAACTCATTAAACCTGTACCATCGCTGTTTGGCTTTGCCAACAGCATGCAATTTGGTAAAACTACAATTAAAACAGTTTTTTCACAGAACAAGGGTCAAAGTACTGAGACCGTTTTAAAAGGCGGAGCTCAAATGAACGAGTTCAAAATCACCGCTGACAATTATGATCAAAACAAGCACTATTTCTTAGCACAATTTTTCAAAGAAAATTATAATAAATCACTAGAAAACCTGCCAATTGTTGCGAGTGGGGTTGTAATTAACAGGGTAGAAGCCTGGGTTACCAATAAAAATGCAAATGTTGAAACTCCTCGTGATATTTTGGCCTTTCAAGATTTGGGTGAAGCAAATCCATATAGAAAACAATTGAATGGGGTACTTGATCCAGCGGCAAGCAATGATGCAAATGCAATTTATAGTGCTATTGAAAATGATGTTGATACCCGAAAACTAGGTTCAGCAATAGATAAAGTATATAAAACATTTCCTTATTTTGAGCAAACCGTTGATTTTGATTTGCTAAACTATGCACGACAGCTTCAAACCAATGAATTCACTGTAAATACACAACTTGGATTTATTTCTTTAAATCAACCTTTAAATAACGATGAAATATTAGCAGTTGCATTTGAATATACATTTAACGGTAAAACCTATCAAGTAGGTGAATTTTCGAGAGATATTCCACCTGGCGATCAGAAATTACTATATTTAAAAATGCTTAAAGGCAACACCATTAGAACCCGTTTACCAATGTGGCGTTTAATGATGAAAAATATTTATAGTTTAAACACCTATACGTTAACTCTTGAAGATTTTAAGTTAAATGTAATATATGCAGATGATACGAGTGGCGCAGACTACGGTTACATTCCTGTTGGTATGGCCAATTTGCCTGCATTAAAAAACGCAGTTCCTTTAATTCGTGTATTGGGGTTAGACAAACTTAACCGCCAACAAGAAGCAAAACCAGATGGGGTTTTTGATGCAATTGAAGGGTTGACCGTTCAATCACAATTTGCCCGAATTATTTTCCCTGAAACAGAACCTTTTGGAGATTATCTAAGGGAAAAATTCGAATCTAGATCAGATTTGGCAGACTTTTATTGTTACGATGCCATCTATGATTCAACCAAATTTTTAGCGGCACAAGATGTTAAACACAACAAGTTCTTTATTCAGGGTAGCTACAAAAGTTCAAATGGTGCGGAAATGTTCCTAGGAACAACAAATTTACAAAGAGGATCCGTAAGGGTAACTGCCAATGGACGTCCACTGCAAGAGGGAATGGATTATGAAGTAGACTACGCCATGGGCAGGGTTAGAATTATCAACCAAGGTTTATTACAAGGTGGTGCAGAAATAAGGGCCAGCGCAGATGGGCAAAGTTTTTTCAATATTCAACAAAAAACATTGCTTGGAGCGAGGGTTGAGCATAAGTTTTCGAAAAATATGTTATTGGGAGGTACAATTCTTCATATGTATGAAAGACCCCTTACAACCAAAACCAATTTCAATGAAGAACCATTATACAATACAATTATAGGTGCCGATTTTGCTTATAACTCAAAATCAAGGTTCATAACAAAATTGGTGGATAAATTGCCATTTATTGAAACCAAAGAGATTTCAAATATTACAGCATATGCCGAATATGCGCAGGTATTCCCACATGCATTTAAATCACAAGGAAACCAAACTGGTGTCTCAAACTTAGAAGACTTTGAAAATGCAGAACTGCCAAACGATTTTAAAGTGGTGAATAATTGGGTAGTAGCGAGTATCCCACAAAAACAACCAGACCTATTCCCTAATACACAACTTGGAGATAAACGTTCTTGGTTAAATAATCACGCAAAATTAAGCTTCTATACCATCGATCAATTGTTTTATAGGGATGCCGACATGCCAAGCAACATCCAAAATAAGGTAGATGAAATCTTGAGCAATCCTTACATGCGTCAAATTGATCAGAGAGAAGTTTTTCCTCAAAGAAATTTCCCTCAAGGAACACCAACAATTTTACCAACTCTTGATTTGGCATTTAATCCAAATGTTCGTGGTTTGTATAATTTCAATACCGACCCTACTCAAATTGACGCAGACGGTAAATTGTTGAATCCTAAAAACAGTTGGGCTGGAATTATGAGACGTGTGGATCAAAATGATTTTGAGGCTGCCAATATCGATTATGTTGAGGTTTGGATGATGGATCCTTTAATTAACAATCCTAGTTTGAGTGGTGAACTATTGTTGCATTTTGGTAACGTGAGCGAAGATATTTTACCCGATCGCAGAAAATCATTTGAAAATGGTTTACCAACATCGGCAAACGAGGAAAACAGCACCGATACATCAGCATTTGGAATTATTCCCACCAGTCCGCAAATCAATTTTGCATTTGATAATAATGCGTCAACATTAAAAATACAAGACGTTGGTATTGATGGTTTGAGTGATGCCAATGAACAAATATTCTATGATACTGGATATTTGCAAAAATTGAAATCAAATTTTGGACCAACATCCAAATTATACCTATCTGCAATGAACGACCCATCTAATGACAACTTTGTACATTATTTGGAAGATCAATACACAGTTGCCGATGCAGATATTATTCAACGATATGCCAGATTTCAAGGCATGGAGGGAAATTCAAATCCAGATAAATATTCGAATCAATATTCTGGAATGCCAAAATCATCATCACCCACTCCAGATTTTGAAGATGTGAATAGAGATTTCACTATGAATCAAAGTGAAGACTATTATCAATATAAAATTAAAATTAGCGCCACAGAATTGCAAGTAGGTAAAAATTATGTTGCTGATATTGTAAACAATAACGTTAAATTAAGAAATGGCCAAGACAAAAATATACGTTGGTATCAATTTAAAATTCCAATTCGTCAGTTTGAAAAAGCGGTAGGTAACATTTCCGATTTCAAAAGCATCCGTTTCATGAGAATGATCATGACAGGATTTAATGATTCGGCTGTTCTAAGAATGGGATATATCAATCTTGTGAGAGCCGATTGGAGACGTTATACAAATGCATTAAAAACACCGGGTATTATTGTGCCAACAGACCCAAATGATGGAACTAAATTCATTGTGAGCACAGTAAATTTGGAAGAGAATGGAAAGCGTTCACCAATTGCTTATGTAACTCCACCTGGAGTAGTACGTGTTCAAAATATGGCGAGTTTGGGAACAGTTTTGGAAAACGAACAATCGTTGTCGTTGAAAGTTTGTGACTTAAAACCAGGCGACGGACGTGCTGCATTTAAAACCGCAAATTTCGACATTCGCAATTACAAGAGAATGCAATTATTCATTCATGCAGAGGAATCGGTTCCAAATACAATAGATGATGGCGAAGCATCTGCCTTCATTCGTTTTGGAACAGACTTAACGAGCAACTATTATGAGTATGAAATTCCTTTGAAAATGACAAGAGGATATGTAAATTCTAATGCACCAAATAGTGACAAATTGGTATGGCCAGATGAGAATTTTATTGACTTGGAATTTCAAAAGTTATTTGACCTTAAAATACAACGTCAAAATGCAAATTGGCCGATGACTGCACCCTACATTTCTGCCATAGACAAAGGCAAAATAAGCGTAATGGGATTGCCTGATCTAAGTAATCTCAAGGTGATGATGATTGGCGTAAAAAACAAAGGAAATACGCCACAGTGTTTTGAAATATGGGCAAATGAATTAAGAGTTAAAGACATTTCAAATGGCGGTGGTTGGGCAGCCCTTGCAAATATTCAGACACAGTTAGCAGACTTTGGAACGTTAAACATGGCGGGATCAATTAGAACCATAGGATTTGGTGATGTAGACAAAAAATTAAATGATAGAAGTTTAACAAATAATTACAACTACGACATTGCAAGTAATTTAGAGCTTGGTAAATTCTTTCCATCAAAAGCAGGAGTATCAATTCCAATGTATATAGGATGGTCCGAGAGTTTTGTAAGACCAAAATTCAATCCGCTTAATCCCGATATTGAATTGGAAACCATGTTAACCCACATTGCAAATGCGACGGTTAGGGAACAAGTCAGAAAAGCAGCGGAAGAATACAATTCACTGTATAGTTTCAATATTAGCAATTTAAAAGTAGCAAGTGATCAAACTAAAAAGGCCATGCCTTGGGGAATATCAAACTTCAATGCGAGTTACAGCTATACAAATACTTATAGACGCAACCAACAAATTGAAGAACAATTCTATAAAACTACACAAATTTCACTGGGTTACAATTATAATTTAACAGCAAAGTTCATTCGTCCATTTGCTAAAATTTTTAGATCAAATACTTTGGCATTATTCCGTGATTTCAACTTTAATTTAATTCCCAGTACTTTCAATACACAATTGCAATTAAACCGTTTGTATAGTGAATCTCAATCAAGAAACAATAATAACTTTATACAAGTTAATCCAAGATTGTTCGATAAAAACTTTACGTTAACCCGGAATTACAATGCATCATTGCCATTAACCAATTCTATTACCATTTCTTACATGGCCAATGTGCAAGCACGAATTCAAGAACCATTTGGAGCAATTAACACCAAAGAGAAACAAGACTCAATCTATAATGAATTCAAAGGATTCGGTAGAATTTCTCGATTCACCCAAACCATGAACGCAACTTATACCTTGCCGTTTAGTAAAATTGGATTTTTAAAATGGATTTCAAGTTCTGCCTCTTATATTGGAAGTTATGAGTGGAATCAAGCACCACCGGCTTTCACTACATTGGGTAATAGAATACAAAACAGCCAAGATATCAATATATCTTCACAATTTAACTTTACCCAATTTTATTCCATGATTCCTTGGTTAAAAGATTATAATAAGCCTAAGGCAAATTCAAAAGGAAAAGGCAACAACAATAAAACAAAAGAAAAACCAAAAATATCATCTGATGATGAAGATGAACCTAAATTCGAAAGTGCCATTGAAAAAGGAAAAAATACAAAACCACAAGTAAATCCTGTGATCATGGCAGTTGGCAATTTCATAACCATGTTTAAAAATGCAAATCTAAATATTCAAAGAAAACAAGCTACTGAATTACCAGGTTTTGCATTTAGACCCGATTACTTTGGACAAAATTTCACCCATTTACAACCAGGACTAGGATTCGTTTTGGGTATGCAGGACGAAAGCATAAGATATAAACTCGCGAATAATGGCGGATTGATGAAGGATACCCGTCAAGCTAATTTCTACAGACAAAACTTTACCCAATCTATTTCTGGAAGTGTAACTGTTGAACCAATAAAAGATTTTAGAATTAGATTAGATTTTATAAGAAATGAAACGAAAGGAACACAAAGTGTTTTTAAATACGATGGAATAAATTGGATGGATCAAGGTTTAACACAAAATGGAACATATAACATTTCAGGTTGGTTTTTCAATACCCATTTTGTTGATGATATTAATCAAAATGAAAATCATCCAAATCCAATTTTTGATGAATTTTTAAATAACAGATACACAGTTGCCAATCGCTTACAAATAAATGACCCTCGAATTGGCACTACACAAATTGACCCTAAAACGGGTTTCCCAATAGGATATAGTAAAAATTCTCAAGAAGTATTAATTGGAGCTTTTTATGCAACTTACAGTAAACTTGATGTTGGAACAACTTCATTGAGCAATTTAAGTGCATTCCCAAGTATTCCTTTGCCAAACTGGAATATTACATATAACGGGTTAACAAAAATCAAGGCACTATCTAAAATTTTCACCAATATAAATTTCAAACATGCTTATAATGGAAAGTATTCAGTTGGTGACTACACACAAAACTTGAGATATGATAGATTGGAAACTCCTACCATAGGAAAAGATTTAACCCCTCAATTCCAAATTGCCAATGTTACTATTAGCGAAGGATACATGCCATTGATTGGTGTGAATATTACCACAAAGAATAACTGGACCATTGGATTTGATTATAAACGAAGTCGCATATTGAAATTATTTGCAGCGAGTTTCAACCTTACAGAAATGCGTCAAAACGAATTTCAAATGACAGCGGGATACAGGGTAACCGGATTAACACTTCCTTTCAAAAGAAGAGGTAGGAAAATTTTCTTGCCAAACGATTTTAGATTTGACTTGGCAGTAAGCGTTAGCGACAATGTTACCATCATTCGGAAAATTGATGTAAATGTAAATCGATATACAGCAGGGATGACTAACATAAGAATCACTCCTTCTATCACCTATCAAGTGAACCAAAAAGTAAATTTTGCGCTGCGTTATAATAGGGTAATTATGGATCCTAAAATTGCAACACAATTCTATACCTCCCTCACAGATTTTGGTGTAGAATTTAGATATACCTTCAACTAATTAACAATGAAAAATGCAATTCTCTCTTTTTCGCTTTTTTTCATTTCAATTTGCTTTGGTCAAAATGGAATAGCCACAGGAAAATGGAGAACACATTTCACATATAAAGATGCTGTGTTTTGTGAAGCCACGAATAATTTCGTGTATGCTTCAACCGACCAAGGATTTTGGCGTACATCAAATACAGGTGAAATGACAAAATTGCTTCGCACAGATGGATTTCACGGAGGAGAAATTAGCCAGCTTTGTTTCAATCAAGCTACCAATACCCTATTTATTGGTTATTTAGATGGTAGTATTGATTTGCTCATTAACGACAAAAAAATCGTAAATATTCCAGGATTTTTTTCCAAATTCTTGCAAGGGGATAAACGAATCAATCATGTAACCTTTTATAACCGAGATGCGCTTGTTTCCACCAACTTTGGTTTGTTAATAGTTGATCTCGATAAAAAAGAAATCAAAGATAGTTACACATCCATTGGTACAGGTGGTGTTGCCATTCGAGTTTTGTCGTCTTGTATTAAAAAAGATTCAATCTATATTTCAACCGTTGACGGAATTTTAGCTGCGGCATACAGCAAAACGGTAAATTTGAATGACTACAACCAATGGCACTATGCATATTCAGGTGTAGATTGCTATCAATTAACTTCGTTTGCCGACAGTATTTTCTTCGAAACAGAATTTCAAATAAGAACTTATTCAAAGGGAAAAACAACTACTTTCGATACGAACCGTGTTAATACAGCCCGTATTTTCAACAATCAATTTGGATTACATATTGTTAGGAAAGGGAAAATCACTACGCTTAACAGCAATGGTATTCAATATGAAAACATCAATTTGGTAGTTGGTGCTACCCAATATAAAGATGGCATTTATTGGTTTTGCACAGGAATTGGTCCAGGAGTAATTAAAAAAGATCCAGTTATGGATTATTCCTTTATGCCAAATGGGCCCTCAAATACTTCAATCTTTAAAATGACGAAGGACGGTGATCAAATTTTGTGCACTGGAGGAGGATTATCAAATACTTTTGGAAATGCATACAACAACTCAGGTTTCTACATATATAACCAAGAAAGAAGCTGGAAAAGCAATTTAACGTCCCCTTTAAATTCCAACATGTATGATTTCACCTTTGTTTGTCATAGAAAAGCCAATAATACCTATTTTGCAGCAACCCATACCAATGGCATACTTATCATTAAAGGCGATGAAATCATTGGCAAATGGGATGAAACAAATACTCCATTAGAAAGAAATCCAGGAGATAATTTTATTAAAATTGGAGGGATAGCAGAGGATTCTAAAAAAAATCTTTGGATTGTAAATTACGGCGCTGCGAATCCACTATTATGTGTTACCCCATCAGGCAAATGGTATAAATTTGAATTTAACGGCACTACCGATATCAAAGGAGTAAGCGTTGATGTAAATAACAGAAAATGGCTAATTGTAAACAATGGAATTATCGTTTTTGATGAAGGCAAACTCGATAATACGTCAGACAATAAATCTGCTTTCATTTCTCAGAACAACGGATTAATTTCCGGTGAGATTTTATCAATCGAATGCGACAAAAACGGATATGTTTGGATAGGTACATTACAAGGTTTAAATATTTATACAGGCTCATCCAACATATTTATGAATCCTAAATTAGATAGATTTATAGTTGAACAGGATGGTTCAACTGGCTATTTAATGGGGGAAGAAACAATAAAAGATATCTTGGTTGATGGGGGAAATAGAAAATGGTTTGCTACAACAAATGGATTATTTTTGGTTGATGAGTATGGGCAAAAAGTGTTAAAGCATTACACTTATGAAAACAGTCCTCTGTTGTCGAACTCTCTCATATGCTTGGGCCAAATTGATGCATCTGGAGAGATATTTGTTGGCACCAACAAAGGAATAGTATCTTATCGAAATGATGCAAATGCAGCATCAGAAAGCTTTGGAGAAATTTTGGTTTATCCCAATCCTGTTCCTCCAAAATATAATGGTCAAATTACAATTGAAGGCTTGGCCAACAACGCAGAAATTAGAATTGCCGATGCACAAGGCAAATTAATTTACCAAACCAAAGCCAATGGAGGTAAAGCCATTTGGAATGGATATCGTTTAGATGGAAGTAGACCGAATAGCGGTGTGTTTTTTGTTTTTGGAATCAATCAAGATGGTTCAGAAACCGCAATGGGTAAATTTATATTTATTCAATAACCAATTCAAGGCCATCATAGGCCAAATCTATTCCATTAGGAAGCCCTGCGCAAACTTCATCATGAAAGCCTATTTGATGGCTCATGTGAGTGAAATAAGTGTGTTTTGCGCCGATTCTCAATGCCAATTGAGTGGCTTGTTCTAAAGTAAAATGAGAAATATGCGCTTCTCTGCGCAAAGCATTCAAAACGAGCACATCTAAATTCTGTAATTTTTCAATTTCTGTTTCAGAAATAAAATTTGCATCGGTGATATATGCAAACTTGTCAAAACGAAATCCTAAAACTGGTAATTTATAATGTAAAACCTCAATAGGTTCAATGAGCAATTCTCCTATTGAAAATGGATAATTGTTGATTAAATGAAAATCAATTAACGGAATACCTGGATATTTGAAATCTTCAAAAATATAATCGTACTGACTCTTGAATGCTTCTAAGACCCTTGCATGACAATAAACTTGCATGTTTTGATTTTGCAAGTAATTGTAGGGACGAATATCGTCAAGTCCAGCAGTGTGATCTCTGTGTTCGTGTGTAAAAAGCAGTGCATCTATTCGATTGATATCGCCGCGAATCATTTGGTAACGAAAGTCAGGTCCTGCATCAATAACTATGCTCTTGCCATTCCATTCAATATGAATAGATGCTCTCAAACGTTTGTCTTTTGGGTTTTCACTTAAACAAACATCAGAGGTACATCCTATCGGAGGAACGCCTTGAGAAGTACCGGTACCTAAAAATGTGACTTTCATAAAAAAGGCCGTTTTACAACGGCCTACAGATTTTAAATATTATTCAAATGGCCTTTAAGTTGCATGATGATACCAACTTCCATATTATTTACTTTTTTATCGTCTGATGCCCAAATACTCAACCAATCAGTAGCATGAATTACTTCGAATTGACTTAGTAAAGATGCATCAGTCAGAGGATAATCATAGATTACGTTTCCTAGGTCTGACAATACTTTTTTCAAGAAGTCAAAACGAGCAGCTACCCTGCTATTTTCTTTGCTATTTAAGAAAATAAAATTGGTATCATGTTTTTCATAATAGCTTTCAATCATATTGTGATTCGCTTCGGGTAACACGGAAATAAATCCTTCACCTTTGGCATTTTCTTGAATTTGTTGACAAAAACGAATTGCAACCGCTTCAAAATTCTTATCTGTAACTACAACAAATTTATTTGCAATTGTAGGTTGAAACAACGCATGCATTTCTTTGGCACACTTGAGCGCATGCACAGGATTGATGAACATATTTTTAACTTCTGTAATTGCTACTGTCATGTCTTTCCCTGCAACTTCACCCAATATCATGATTAAGTTACCCAATGCAAATCCTAGTGTCATTCTAGGTTGAAACCCTTCAGCAATTGTATAATAGGGCAAATGATTGGTTTGCGCCAATGACAATAACTCACCACCAGCAGCCATACAAATTATATCACAACCACGATTTATAGCATCTTTGTACATGGTTAAAGTTTCTTCTGT
>Ga0214923_10001142_pt1 | contig 38394 bp, 46 predicted proteins | sample LL1510_MetaG_FD_177993 | JGI IMG/M metagenome (GOLD analysis project Ga0214923, IMG submission 177993) | Freshwater microbial communities from Lake Lanier, Atlanta, Georgia, United States - LL-1510 | ecosystem: Environmental > Aquatic > Freshwater > Lake | place: USA: Georgia | collected...
ATCGTGCCCGTTCGCACTGTGAGCGTCACGCCAGCAGTACCACCACGGCAGCCGCGCCGATTGCCACAGGGTTCACCGTCTTCTTCGTGTCTACGTCTCCGGGCGTGACGCTCACAGTGCGAACGGGCACGATGCCGGACGGCAGCGGCGGCGGAGGGAGCGCCTCTGCGATCAGCTGCGCGCGCGTCTTGGTCGCCATCGGGTGCTTGGTCGGACCCGTATGGCTCTCCAGACCGCGCATCCCCTGCTGCGGGAACAAGATGCCCGTCACAGCGCCGATCGCTCCAGCGATCGCGTCCTGCGCCTGCGGCGGCAGGCCCGCCGGAACACCGAAGCCCATCGCCGCGCCGATGCCGATCAGCGCCGTCGGGTCGACGGTTCCCATCACGATCGGCATCAGCGACGCGCCCTGGCCGGGGGACCAGATCATCACGATGTCCTCGATGTAGCTACTGAGCGTCTGCCGCAGCTGCTCGATGGCCTGCGGCGGCAGCGTGACCGTGCCCGTCTGCGCCGCGACCTGAGCGAGAACCATCGGCAGCAGGACGGCCGCGATGTCGAGCAGCGTCTGAAGCCCCGCAGGATCACGGACGGCGACAGCGAGCGTGATCGGACGCGACATCATCAAGCTGGCAGGCGCGCTGTTCGCCAGGTCGATCATCTGCTGCAACTGAGCGGGCAGCGCGATCCGAGCGCCCCCGAAGCTCGTGAGCCGCTGGAGCAGAGCGAGCAGCTGCTTGCCAGTCGTTGCTACGTACTGCGTCCTCGACCGAAGCTCGCTCACGGCGTCCGGCGGCTGCATGAAGCTCGTACGCTGCACCGCGCCGTACCAGGGTTGCAGGTCGTTGTGCCGGAACAGATCGGCGTAGCTGCCGGACGCTGCGAACGAGTCGCAGCTACTGAAGCTCGCGGCAGTCGCGCTCCCCGAACGCACGGCTCCGACCAGTCCTGGGTCGAGCCGGTTCTCCGCCCACTTCTTGCCCAGGCAGTAGAACCAGTTGACGGGCACGGCTGGCCCCGGTCCGAACGGAGACCCGAACGACGGAGCGGCAGCGACCGCAAGCGCGAGCGCCCGCGTTGCTTCGATCTGCTGCGCTGACGGCGAGACCCCAGCGGCCCCGTCGAGCAGCGCCTGATGGATCACCGCCACTTCGTACGGCGACCAGGGCCGAACCGCGCCGAGGCTGAAAGGCTGCGCCTGGATGATCGGTGCCGTGGCTGCGGTCGCTGGTCCCATGCTGGCCAGCCTAGCACGGGCGGCTAGTTCCCCGCGACGCGGCTCAGTACGTACGGCATCGAAGCGAGCAGGCCAGGGTGCATCGGCTCAGGCAGCGCGCGCATGTCGAACCACGCGGCGGCGTCGCTCTCCCAGTTGAGGCGACACAGACGCTGCACCTGCTTGGCCTGACCCGGAGTCAAGAGCACGACATACAGCGTGTAGTGCAGATCGCGCGACGCGTTGCTCGCGTCGATCTTGAACGACGGCGGCGTCCCGACAAGTCGAGGCACGTGAAGGCCCGTCTCTTCGTCCGTCTCTCGGATCGCGGCGTCCATCGGATGCTCGCCGCTTTCCACGACACCGCCCGGGTTCGCCCATGTTCCCGGCTCCGACACCAGGGGCGACCGGCGCACGAGGAACACGCTCTGGCGGCTCGGCTCAACCAGCAAGATCCCGGCAGCCTCGATCATGCGCCTCTTACGTACGACCAGATCGCTTGCGCCCACGCGGCGTATCCGGCAGGCGTCGCGTGGATGCCGTCGGAGGTGCGCTCGAACGAAAAACCTCGCGAGTCCAGGTACTCGACGCCGGTCTTCTGGATGATCTGACGCACCAGGTCGGCCTTGAGCCGCTCCGGCAACGTGGGCATACCGATCCAGACGAGACGCGCGCCCGATGCGCGGACCGTGTCGACGATCCTCTGGATACGTGCCGCGCTCACCGTCGGATCGGACATGGCGGCGTCGTTGGTTCCCAGGCTGACCAACACAAGGTCTGGGCGATGCGACTGCAGCAAGCTGGAGATCTTCGAGTCCCACTGGGCCGCCGACGTACCGCCCTTCGCTTCGACGCCTACGTAGGATGCGCCGTCGGCCATCGCGAGCGCCTTGAGCCTTGGGCCAAGCCCGACCGCGAGCGAGTCCCCGATCACAAGCACCCGCTGCGGACGACCCCCTGCGGCGCGCGACTGCCCGCTACCGACGAGCAGCAAGAGCAGCAGGGCTGCTCCTGCCGCCAACCACGGCCAGGGCTTCGTCGGCTTCATCCGTCGGAAGCTACCACGTCTATCCAGCGGTTCGTGCCAGACGGAAGGTTCCGTTGCCAAGCGTTCCGATGGCGTTCTCTTCCTCCGGTGCCTGACCGAGCGTTCCGAGGCCAGCCTCCTGCTGAATCTCCCGCAAGAACGCCTGGGGAGCGGACTCGTCGTCGCTCTGCGGGCCAACGGGACTCGGGTTCTCGGGCGGCCTCACCGAGGCCATCACGAGCACGGCGGCAGCCTGATACACGCGCAGCAGCGCGGCCTTCTGTTCGTCGGTGTACTCGTCGCTGGTAGACAGAGCGCCCATCATGCCTGCTTGCTGGCCCTCTCGACCGCGAGAACCTCTTGCTCGCGCAGGATAGCATACTGCTTCCCGTAGCTATGCACGGGCCGAGCAGACTGCTCTTCGTACAGCACGACGTCACCGACCTTCACCGCGAGGCCGACCGGCGTGCCGTTCTGCGCGAGGAACCCCTCGCCCACGGCGAGCACCCGTCCGCGCTTCATCTTGTCGATCGCGCCCGGGGACACGATGAACTTGTTCGGGCTGTGTACCCGGGAGTCGTCGGAAACTGGCTCGATCACGACCCGGTCTCGGATCGGGAAGATCGTCGTCTCGCTCACTCTGACCTCTTCTCGTTGTGCTGGTTGAGCATCCGCTTGGCCGTGGTCGGCATGCGGCAGTCGATCGGAATGTCTCCGATGAACGGGCTGGGGCGGTTCGACTGCATCTTGCCGTACAGGAAGCGATCCTGAGCGTGCGTGAGATACAGCCTCTTCTTCGCGCGCGTCACGCCGACGTACATGAGCCTGCGCTCTTCGTGGTCTTCGATGCTGCCGGGCTTCGCCTTGCCGGACGGAAACAGCCCCTGCTCGCATCCGATCAGGAAGACGTCGTCGAACTCAAGCCCCTTGGCTGCGTGGATCGTCATCAGATGGATGGACCGCTCGTCCTCGTCTTCGGTCTCTTCGGAGAGCATCGTGATGCGCTCGACGTAATCATCGATCGTCGGCGTGTCGCCCTGAGCGCCCACGCGGGCCTCGAACTTGGCCGCATCCGTGATCATCTCTTGTAGGTTCTGCGACCTCGCAAGCGCCTCGGCGGCCTGCTTCTGCTTGCCGTCGCCACCCAGGCGGCCCGCCTCGTCGACCCAGTACTTGAGCAGGCCGCTGTTCTCCATCAGGCCCGCGACAATGTCCGAAGGCCGACCGTCCACTGCGGCGTCGCGACCGCTGCGGATCAGCGCCCGGAACGCTGCGATGCCCTGCCGCTCGCGCAGCCCGAACGCCGCCCAACGCTCGGCCTCTTCCAGCGCGTCGTAGAGACTGATTTTTCTGCTGGCAGCAAGGTCGGAGATGCGGCCGAGCGTCTTCGGGCCGATGCCGCGAGGCGGGCTGTTGATCACGCGGATGACGTCCACGTTGCTACTCGGGTTCACCAGCAGGCGCAGGTACGCGATCGCGTCTCGGATCTCGGTCCTGTCGAAGAACCGGAACCCGCCGTGCACCTTGTATCGGAGATCGGCGGCGCGAAGCTCCTCCTCTAGCGCGCGCGACTGCGCGTGCGAGCGGTACAGCACGGCGATCTCACGAGGCTGCGTTCCCGAGTCGATCAGCTTCTTGGACGTTTCGGCCACGAACTGCGCCTCTTCGCGCTCGTCGTCACACTCGACATCCCAGACGTGATCGCCTTGGCCGTTCGCGGTGTGCATCCGCTTCGGCTCTCGCGAGTCGGCGTTCCTCTCGATGATCGCAGCCGCGCCGTTGACGATGCGCTGCGTCGAACGATAGTTCTGCTCCAGCTTGACGACCTTCACGCTGGGGTAGAAGTCGCGGAACTTGCGGATGTACTCCGGCATCGCTCCGCGCCACGTGTAGATGCAGTTGTGGACGACAACGCCGTCCGCGACGTACGTCTCGTCGCGCTCGACGGCGAGCGAGTACACCGTGCCTTCGTACCAGTCGTTCTCCATCGACTCGATGGGAACCCAGTCCGTGTTGCCGTGCCGCTGCGGCACCGGGAGCATCATCAGCCCCGGCATCAGGTTGGCCGCGTAGCACTCGTAGAGCGTCGTGCGGCCCATGCTCTCCCACGACTTGCCCGGCAGCGGGTAGAAGGGCAGGTCGAAGTTGAGGTCGTGGTCCGCCAGACACAGCAGGCCACGGTCGTGGTTGCCGAGCGACAGCATGCCGCCCTCGGTCGTGCCGTCCTCCAGAGCCTCGAATACCTCCCCGATGCTCTGCGCGGTCATGTGCTGCGCGCCGTGCGCTGGCTCGAACGTGATCGTCGGCAGCCCGTACTTCGGACTCGTGATCGACTCGTACACGCTCGCGCCCGTGCGGCTGTCGAACGTGCCGAGCACCCACACCTTGTCGGCCTTCTCCAGGCGGGCGCGCTGGCCAAGGTGCAGCGCCCCCTCTGCGTTGAACAGCTGACACCAGCCGATCCGGAACCCGAAGCCGTCGCGCCACATCAGGTACACCACGCAGGCGTCACTGCGCCGGTCCGCCCAGCGGCACACGAGCCGGTGGTTCGACGTCATCTGCACCGTCCGGCCACCGACGGTGACTTCGTGCATCGGGCCTTCGTACTCGCGCCTGCCTACGCGAACCCTGCGGCCGTCGCGCAGCGCGGCCCGGTCCCATCCCACCACGACGTCGCCGTCGTTCAGATCCTCGATCGCCTTGGTCTCGCCGCTGCGCGTCGTCTGGATGATGGTGCCCGGCGGATGGCACTGATCGTCGTCGCCCACCACGCACAGGTTGCCTGTCTCCGCCGCGAGTGCGCGCACGAGACGAAACTGCGGCTCGTCCGTGTCCTGGAACTCGTCGACCATCACGTGCTGCCAGCGAGACCGGATCGACGCGCCGATGTCGTCCTGGCGCTCGGATAGGTGCATCGCGTACACGATCAGGTCCGCGAAGTCGTATGCGTTCGCGGCGACCAGCTGCGCTTCGTAGCGCGACCAGATGCGACGAAACAGACGCCCGGCTTCGTCCTTGTCATCGACGTCGTTCAGCACGAGCAGCCGTCGCTTGTGCTTCTCGATCATGTCCGCGACCAGCGAGGGCTTCAGATCCGGCGGCCACGTGCGCCGCTCCTCCTTGGCCAGCGCCTCTTCGTCGCGCAGGATGGTCTTGAGCAGCGCCTCCTGGTCGTTCTCGTCGTAGATCACGAAGTCTTTCCGCCGACCGCTCTCGGGTGCGTACCTGCGGAGTATTCGGACGCAGATCGAGTGGAACGTACCTACGCTGAGTCCCTCGGCGTGGTCGGCCAGCATCGCCACCACGCGGTCGCGAAGCTCGCGAGCAGCCTTGTTCGTGAACGTCACCGCCAGGATGCGCGACGCCGGTACCCCGTGATGGCGGACCAGGCTCGCGATGCGATGCGTGATCACGCGCGTCTTGCCGCTGCCTGCACCAGCAAACACCAGCAGCGGCCCGCTGACGTGGGACACCGCCTCCTGCTGCGACTCGTTCATGGATGCCGACACGACTCGGCATCTTCGCTACTCAACCGTGAGTTGTCAAGTATGACAACTTTCGACCAAGTGCAGGGTCACGCGCGGCGCAGGCGTCGCAGCGCGGCCGTGGTCGCGGCCCAGCCCGCTGCGCCCGAGACGAGCAGCGTCAGTAGCCGCGCGAGCGCGCCCCCCGAGCCGCCGCCACTGAGCCAGGGCACGAGCAGCCCCTGCCAGACCATCGGAGCGATCTGCGTCGCGTGCTGGCCGTGCGACACCGACGGACCGAAGACTGCCAGCCAGACGTTGCCCGCCTGCCAGACGTCTTCGGGCTGCACGGACACCCCTGGCAGCGTCGACACGCGGCGGAACTGCACGCCGGAGCGCGACTCGACCTCGTCCTTCACGGCATGGAGCGTCGCGTAGCCAGACGGATAAGCTCCTGCCGGGTTGTGAGACGCAGTGGCAACGAAGAGCTTGTTGCCCCTGAGCGCGTCGAGCGCGAACCGGACGTAGCCCTCCGGCGGCGTCGGCCGCGTGCGGGACGAGTCCGCCCACGTTGTGTACGTACTGTCCGCCAGCAGCACCGCGCGAACCAGCGCGCGGTCGGCTGCCGACATCAGGGCGGGCTTGGCGATCTCGTGTCCGGCCGAGAAGCTGCCGATGATCAACTCGCCATCGGGCACGCCCGCCTGGGCCAGCAGCCCGCGCACAATGCTGCCGCCAGCCTTGGCTCCGATACTCGCGCCGATCTGCGAGCAGTCGGGAGAGCCGTCGCCCGTACACGTGACGTAGGTAGTCGATGCTCCAGGCACGGTCGCGCCTGCGACCTGCGCCGCGCTGACCGGACCGAGCCACGCTACCGCGAACGTCACGACGGCTTGTCGGCGGCAAGGATGGCAGAGATCACGACGAGCATCGCCTCGTCATAGCCGACGCCCTCCGCGCCCATGCGCTGCATCAGCTGCTCGGGCGTCATCGTCTTGAGCGCACCGGCTGCATCCCAGACAGTCATCAGGTCGGCCAGATGCTCCTCCAGAGCCTCTTCGCCATCGTTGCGCCGGAACTCCTGCGCGACGCGCGAGACGCTCGGCTCCGCGAACACCAGCTTCTGCGGTCCCTCCGGGAACACTCCGCCGAGCACGACCGACGACGCAGCCTGGAGCGCGATCTCGGACAGATACAGCGGCTCCAGTTCGGGAGCGCGAGCGACCGCGACTTGATACGCGTGGATCTCCCCCGGCAAGGAGAAGTCCGTGTTCGCGAGCACGTGGTCGAAGTCGTGAACCGCGCGCGACATCCAGTTCAACTCGGGCGACCAGAGCGGCGTGTCCGAGAACCCGGTGAAGACCCACATGTGCCCGTTGCCGAGCACATCCGCCTGTAGCTCCGCGAAGCTGGCGTACGGGTCGCGCTCCGTGAACTCGATCCGGATCTTCTGCCGCAGCTTCTCGAACTCTTGCATGACTCGATACGCCTGAGCGCGGGCCATCTCCTGCGCCTTCGGCGTCCCAGCGATGTCGACGCCCTTGAGGTACGCCTGGCCGAGTGCCTCGATTTGCTCTTGCGTAAGCGGCATTGGATTTCTCCGCATCATGGTAGCGATCGGACGCTCAGACAGCCACTCGGGGGGCACGTGACCCTCGAAGCGAACGTCTCCGATCTCGACTAGCGACCCCTGCCAGTCGTCGGGGTCCAGTTCCACACCGTAGTCCTCGAACTGCTCCTCGTCGGCCTTCAGCCGATCCACGGCCTCGGCGGGCACTTGCACCGCCAGCACCGCGAGCACCTTGCTCGGATCCGGGTGGGCGCGGTCGAAGCGTTCGGCATCCATTTTCTCACCACGCTCGCACTGCCAGGACATTTTCGCCCAGTAGAGCGCCCCCTGCGGTGACCCTGCGAGGTACACGCCCTCGGTTCCGGCTCCGCCCCATCCCGCAGACGGCTCAAGGCCGCGAGCCAAGATCGACGGCAGCGCGGCGCGCGTGGTGCCGTGGTACAGCGTGACTGCGGACGCTTCGGCGGGGTTGGCCTCGTACTCGCGCAACATCTTCTTCAGCGACTTCGCGGGAAACGGGCTGTATGCCCACATGATCAGCGCAAGGTGCCTGCGCGTCGGCCTTCCCTGGCTATCTACCAGCTTCTCTCCGTGCTTGCGAACCTGCGCCATGTGCCGGTTCACGAAGTTGTTACGCCGGTTGCGCCACCACGGATCCAGCTGCGCGAACCGGCCTCCGACCTTCTTGTACTGCGTGAAGAAGCCGCGCTTGGAGCGCGCGACATCGCTCACGCCGCGCTCCTTGGCCATCGGCTCGAACTTCGCCGCAAGCGAGAGCGGCATCCACTTCGGTTCGCGCGACGCCATCAGACGATCTCGGGCGGGATCGCCGCCGGACGGAAGTACCCCGCGCCAAGGATCCCAGGAGCGTCGTACCTACGCTTGGATCGGGCGACCATGTCCTCGCCGGGGCCGCTGTTGCCGTCGATCGTGCCGTAGAACGTGTCGTCGATGCGCTGTTCGACCAGCGCCACATGGTTCGCGGACCCGCGGTTGGTGCGCGCCCGGTAGAAGATGATCATCCCCGGTTGAAGCGTTGTCGAATCGGTTCGGATCTCGTCGCCATCCACCCAGCCCATCTTGGGTGCGTTCGCGGGGTCTTGGAACTGGCGGACGAGCAGGTTCGGGGTGTCCGAGCCCTTCATCGGGACAGGTGTACCGAGCGTCTTGAAGGCGCCCATCGTCCACGTAGAGATGGCCGCCGCGCACCACTCCTGCGGAGTGATGACTCCGACGTTCCGCAGCATCTGCTCGACACGCGGCCCCCAGTTGTAGGAGGTCTCGCGCACGCCGAGGTCGCGGCGCGCAGCGTCGATCATCGCCGCCGCGATCTTGTCCGACGGATCGATCGCTTCGCCCTTCACGGGCAGGATCATGGTCATCGGCGTGACCGATCCTGGGCCGACGGGCGGCGGAGCCTCCTGGTACGGCTCCATCTTCGGCAGCCCGTCCGACGGCGGCTTCGCGGCACTCTGGCTGCGAAGCGCCCACGCGATCGCGCCGACGGCTCCTCCGAGCGCGGAGAAGGTCAGCACGTCCGTCAGCAGGTCAGCGTTCGCGTTCCGCCTCATGCGATCACCGCCTCGGACGTACCAGCTTCTGTTCATACACCAGAAACGCGGCGAGGCCAAGACCGACCGCTGCGTACGTACCGATCGTACGGGCCTCCTGTTCGTCAACCGGCGTGCCGTTCTTCATGGCCGTGTACGCGCGCGCCAGGTTCAGCGCCGATCCACCAACCAGCATCCCCGCGACGCCGCCGAACATGCCGCCCCGGTAGGTGCCGATCGCTGCGCCCACGCCATGCGCGAGGAACGATAGGCCGAGGAAGTTCGACTCCTGCGCCTGCGTGAGACCGAGCGCGGACGGCTGCATCAGTTCACCTCGCGCCCGACCATGCCAGGCGGCGCGTACGCATGCCCGTCGAGCGACCTGATCACGCCGCCAAGCTCCGCCGTCGCCTCGGCTGACTCCTCTGCCGTCAAGGACGTCGGCAGAACTACGAGCATCACCCGACCAGAGCGAAGCTCGTTGCGGACGATGACGTAGTCGCCCTCGGGCAACCGGAACGGGGCTTCGCTGGCCATTGTTCAGTGGACGTGCATCTTCGCGTAGTGCTGAACGACGAGCATCGTTCGCATCGGCAGCGAGCAGGGCTTGGCGAAGTCACCCTGCGGGCCGCAGACGCGGCAGCGGCAGGAGATCCAGTACCGGCCGTGGCCGTCTGGCCCTGCCGCGTACTCGACCGACGGGTTGTTCGGCAGCGGCGAGAAGTGGCGAAACGCGGGACCAGGCATCATCCACCTACGGTATCTACGAGTTTCTGAGCGATGGTTTCGGCGTCCAGATCGAAGAACTGCTTCGCCGCCATGACGGCAGCGGCGCAGGCGCTCCCGAGCATGATGTTGCGACGCTCTTCCCGTGTGACGCCGTGCACGAACAGGTGCTCCGCGCCGAGCTTGGCGATGTAGATGCCACCGATGGAGCCGATCACCACGGCCGCCAGCGTCGAGACCTCGCTAGGTACGGCCAGCTGCTGACCTCGGGTTCGAGTCTTCACGGTGAGATCCTACAACAAGACGCTGCGAGCAGCCGCCATGTTCAACGCAGCCCCGCGGGACGCTCGATGCCGGTGCCGCTCAAGCACTGGATCATCAGCGGGCCGCCGTACGTAAGATGCGTGCCGGTCACCGCCTCCGCGATGCCGTCGGCCGCCCACTCGATCTGGTCGCGGGTTCGAGTCGCCCACTTCTTGGCCCAGTGACGGCCCCACTTGGTCGCCTCCGGTGACCCGATCCACTCAGCTTTTCCCGGGCCGTGGTCCGGCATGCGCCAGTGCGCCGGGTACAGGAAGTCGGCCGCGTGGCCGAACTCGTGCGCCAGCACGGCGACGAGGTTCTCCGTCGGGAGATCTACGATCTGCGGCGCGAACACCATGTGCAGCCCGTCGTCGCGGCACGCCGCGAAGTGCCGCACCGAGTCGTGCCTGCTCGGATCGATGTCGAAGTCGATGCCCGCGATCTTGACGAGAACCTCCGACTCCCCCGGAGGGGCGTACGCGAGGTAGATGTCGCGCACGGCGTCCCAGTGTGGGCGCACGATCTCGCGCGCGATCTCAAGCTCCATCGGCTCCATCACAGCCCGACTCCAGCTGAAACGCCCACGCTGACTCCGCCACCGAACTGCACGGCGACATCCGGCCCTACGTACAGGTTCTCTAGCAACGGAAGCGGCTTGCCGATGTTGAAGTACGCAGGCACCAGCGTCAGGGCGAGGCCGCCGAGTCGCGGCTCGTACGCAACACCTGGAACCGCGAACACCCAGGTCGCGAACGTGCCCGGCTGTCCGTAGCTCGCGAGCGCGAACTGGAGACCCGGCAGGACCGCAACACCCTCGGCCGCATGCACGAACGGGCCGATCCCGATGCCGAGCATGGGCGTCAGCCTCCATCGGAACGACGAGGGCGGCTCGTCCTCTACGTACTGAGCGTTCGCAACGGGCAGCTTGTAGGTTCTGCCGTCCACTTCGATCTCGAACTGCGTGTACGCGTGCCGCTTGCCGTCCGAGCCGATCGCGCCGACGGTGTACGACTTGTAGCTGCGCGGCAGCACCTGGATGTCCCAGGGAGCCTGCTGCCAGGCGCTGAAGCCCACCGTGCCCCAGGGCACTTCGCCGCCCGGCGCAGGCTCCGTCAGCGTGAGCACCTGCCGCGACTCGGTGTACTTCCACCGATCCACACCCGGCGGAGCCTCCGACGGTGCGGCGGCACTTGCGGCTGGCCGTGCTTCGCTGGCGGACGACGCCAGGCCCGCCTGTGTCTTGCCGTAGGTACGAACGGTTGAAGCCACGAGAGAGTTCACCGACGCACCAAGAGCCGCCGCGTCGTTGCGGATCTGGCTCAGATCTACGCCGAGATGTGACGCGAACTCGTCTGCGCCTCCTGGCGCGGTCTGGATCTCCGCTGCGCGGACGGTACCGTCGGGCAGAGAAACTTGCCCCACGCTGCTCAACTCGCGCACGCGAGCCTCCGCGTCGGACAAGCGGCTCCGCTGCCAGGCGATGACGCCGATGAGCGCGGCGATCAGGGCGACCAGCGCAGCGCGGGCCGCCGTCACGCCGTTCGTCGGCACGACCTCACCGACCCATCTGCTGCCGGATCGCCTGCACCGCCGCCGCGCAGAACTGCTGGCACGCCTGCTCGACCTTCGGGGGGATGAACCCGCGCGCCCGGGCGAGATCGAGCGACTGCTGGATGTCCGAAGGCGTCAGCCACACGAGCAGCGCGGACGTACAGCGGGCACACGGCAGCGCGGGCCACCAGACCTGCTCCTTGCCGTCCCACTTCCAGTCGAGAGGAGCGCCGCGAAGCAGCCCCTGAGACCGCTGGTACGCGACGACCGGCGGCACGCCAGCGCGGAGCGCCAGCATCTCCGGCCACTCGATGACCATCACCTTGCGCGAGCCGCAGCGCGCGCAGTCGAAGTTGACCACCAGACCTTCCGGCGATCCGGACTTGCGCTGCGCCTCGTGGTCGCTCAGGGCCGGACACAGCCCGGCGCACTCGGAACCGAAGATGCCGCGCTGCTGGTCGATGACGTCGTCGAAGTTCTCTTGCTCGCCCATGTGCTCCCCTTCACGGCCTGCAACGGTCGCGTGAACTCGACATCTGACACAGGATCAGCACGTTGTCGTGCAGCGCGCGCGTGACCTCGTCGATGTCCTTCAGCGTGCTCTTGATCTGGTTGAGCCGCTCTTCGGTCACCTGCTTGTGTGTCTCCAGCAGCGTGATGCGCGCCACGAGGCTCCCCTGCGTGTCTTGGATGCCCTTGACGTCGTCCTGGATCTTCTTCGCCTGCGCCTGCGCCTCGGAGACGGTCTGCCGTAGCATCCCCCACGCGCTTCCTACCGTAAGTAGCGCAACGAAGATCTGGACGCTCGGCCCAGCCCACTTCGACGCCGTGTCTGCCGAGGTCGGCCCGTTCGACGCACCCATGTTCACTCGTCCTTCGACTCAGATCTGCGGTTCTGCTTCCAGAGAAGCCAACTAGCCAGACCCCCGCCGACGATCGCGAACGTACCCGCAAGGACGGCCTCGCGTCGATCCGTCTTCGCAAGGCGCGCTGCTCGCCACGCGTTCATCGCAGCGCCGCCCCAGAGTCCGCCTGCGATGGCGTGGAACAACGTGCCACGAGTCGCGCCCACGGCTGCACCCAGGCCGACGACCACGAGCGACGCTCCCAGCAGCGTCCGATCCGCAGTCGCCTGCGCCTCGTCCATGCCCATCGCCCGACCGGGACGCGGCCGAGCGATGGAGGACGCAAGCGCAGGCGGCAGGTCGTCTGCCAGAGACGGGCCGCGCTGGGGCGGCGGCGGAGCCATCGCCGCGAACTGGTCCGGCGTCGGCATGGCCTGCGCCTGCGCCTGCGCCTGCGCCTGCGCCTGCGGGACGATGGCCGCCGTTTGAGCGCCGGACGACGAGTCTGCGGACGGCTCAGTCCACAGCATCACGGGCGGAGTCTCCCCTGATGCTGTGGACGCGTAGCTACCGAGTCCTCCGTCGGCCATCGACCGCAGCGTATCTCACCACGAGTCGCCGGGAAAGCCGAAACTGGTCAGGGCAACGAGTCGACCGGCTTCTCGATGCTCGTCGCGACGTCGTGATCGCTCCAAACCTCGGTGCGCCGACGGAGCCACCGGCTCGCCGTAGCGAACCGCGCCTTCGCTCCAGGCTGCCCCGGCTCGCAGCGGCCCGTCGTGTACAGCGAGAGCCGCTCCTCGACCGGGAGATCGGCGCAGACGTACATGGCCGAGCGCAGGACGCCGAGCGCGTCTCGGGCAGCCTGCTCGGGATCGCGCAGTAGCTCCTCGCACGTGTGGCCGTACATGTTCTTGCCCGCGCCGATGTTGAACTGCCACGGCGTGCAGCTTCGGCCGTTGTCGCCGCGGGCGTGCTTGCCCTGACCGAGGGCCACGTCCCGACGGAACCCGGACTCGAAGAACGCCACCGAGAGCATCAGAGCGGCGGTCCTGGCGCGGCCATCCGGCCCGCTGAACACCGGCTTCTCGGCCGGATCGTACGCGACGCGCGCCACGACCGAGGCGAACTCCTCGTACCGGGCCTTGGTCTGGTCAGCGCTCTCCACAGCTTCGGCGTACGTCCGTCCGTAGGACAGGCGCTCGGGCGGGACCGCCGCGAGCATCGTGCCGAAGAGCCAGGAGACGACGGGCTTGAGTAGGGGATGGATCGACATGGACGGAAACAGAACATCCATCAAGACGGATGTCAAGTTCCCGTGTGGGATAATATCCTACCGTATCTACCGTTGGGGAGCCATCCGGGGGTCCAGCTTGACCGGAGGAAGGGTCATTCCCGGAAGCCTGCCTTGAGGACGACCGCCTGGAGCGCCCGGTCCGATCTGCTTGTCGTGCTGTGGCCGAGGCGGCATGCGCGACCGGCGAACCACTCGGTAGAGCACGTAACCGACCAGCCCGACCAGCGTCACGCCGCCGAGCGCCAGAGCAAGAGCCTTGCGACCCTCGTTCGGGCTGTAGCTCCCACGCCTGCTCACCGGATCCTCCGAAGCCATCGGCTCTGAAGCCAGTACGCGGCGACCATTGACACGCAGAGCGCAGCGACTCCGCCTGCGCGCTCCTGCCACTCCATCGCAGGCGTCGGCGGAGACGGCGGCATCGGCGGGGGTGGGCCGACCGGGCCGGGCGGCTGCCCGGGGACAGCCGGAGTCTGCCCGTATGGCCAGAAGCCCAGCAGCTGGACGTTCTTGTTGGCGTCGATGCTGGAGGCTCCGGGCGCTTCTTCGCCCGTGAATACCCCCTCCAGGTACGCCGTCCAGCTGCCGAAGCCCGACGGGTCATCGCGCTCGGCCGACAGCCAGTCCGCAGGCAGGGCGGTCTTGTCGAAGAAGGCGATCTGGCGGAAGCCCTCGCCCTCAAGCTCCGTACGTACGCGGGACTCTCCGGCGACGAGCTTCGGAGCCTTGATCAGCAGCCGGGCGCGGTACCGCTGGCCGACGACGAGCGCGAGCGGGCCGACCGACTTCATCCGACGATGCCGTCCTTCTTGACGTCGAGCTTCTCGCCCGTGATCAAGATCAGCGGGCCGTCCTTGTTCGTGTAAATGAACAGGAACGGCTGATCCTTGCCCTTGCCGACCTGCGACCAGAGCATCTTGGACGCGCCGACGTACCCGTGCCGGATGACGATCGCGACGCAGCCCGCGTCCGGATCGTCGCGCTCGTCACCGAAGTTCGGCTCGTACTCGTCTCCGCCCGTGTGCAGCTTGAGGTTCGCTTCCTCGAAGAATCCCAGCGTCGCGAAGTGCTGCGGCATCGGGCACGACGAGAAGTCGACCACAGGCCCGATCACCGAAAGGTCTTCGCTCGTGTCCCAGTCCTTGAGAAGACCCGGCTGTACGAAGGCGCGGTTCCGGCTCTCTGCCAGATGCTTGTACAGTTCGTAATCGCCCTTGTCCTTCCACTTGTCAGACGCGTAAGCGACGGCGAGCGAGTCTCCGACGTTCTGCCAGTGCGTGGGCCAGCCGAACTCGTATTCGGTGCGCCGCCGCACCGGCCGGTCGTTGAACACCTCCACGTACCTACGAGCGACGTCTTCTGCGTCGTACGTCCGGATGCGCTTGCTCATGATGATGCCTGCTTGCTTGCCCACGTGCCCAGCGCGAAACCTACGACCGCGCCATAAGCGCCTGCACCTGCACTCGTCTGACGAGGGGTCGCGCCGCTTCTGTAGCTATACCAGGATGCCGATACTGCGCCCACCAGGGCCCCCGCGACGCCGGCCAGCAGGAACGTGCCGATGGGAGCCCCCGGACCCACGATCGCGCCGAGCCCGGACACGCCTGCGGGCCGCGACGCGAGCACCCCCCTGGCGTTCCACCCCTGACCGACGAGCTTCGCATCGGAAGGAAGAGGTCGCGCGGCATCCATCGCCGCTACGCCGATCTTGCCGGCATCGGACGGCAGCCCCGGCACAGGCAGATCCGCGTTCACCGCTACGCCCTTGGCGGACTCGTAGTAGTGGTACAGCCCCTCTTCAGGCACGAACACCGAGTACATCATGGCTGCTTCTTGATCCTGCTGGAAAGTAGCGCCGTCACCGCGATCAGCGCGACCGCTCCGACCCACTTCATCTCATCCGTCAGCCACGCAGGCGGAGGCGCCGCTCCGCCGTTCGAGGTGTCGTGACCGATCAGTTCGGCCTTGGTCACTGCCGCCTGCGGCATCTCCACGCCTGGAACGGCGAACGTGCCGGCAGCCCTGATCGTGTGCCCATCGAAGGAAACCGGCTCTATCGAACGCACCCGGACTACGGCCTGCATCTCGGTTCCGACCGGCCGAGTGATGCTGACGACGTCCACCGGGAACTCCGACGCCAACGCGCCGGGGACCCAGGTCGCGTCCGAGGCGACGTCCTTGCCCGAAAGCGTCAACCGGAGGATGTCGCCTCGGGCCATCGACGAACCTTACTCCTGACGGTTGCGAGCCGCGACGGCGAGCAGCCCCACGGCGGTCGCGAGCAGCGTCGCTCCGACGACAACGCTGGCGAGGTTCGTCTTGGGCTTGCAGTTCGGAGGAGTACCGGTCGTTCCCTCGGGACACGACTTCGGCCCGATCGGCGCACAGTTCGGCGGCTTGCCAGTCTGCCCCGGCGGACACACCGCGGGAGCAGGTCCGCCCTGACCGTACCAGATGCGATCCTTCAACTTCTTGTACTCGGCCGCATCACGCATCGCAGGCGCGGAAGCCGTCTCGGCGGCCAATGCGTCGAGCACCTGCCAGCTGAAAGGCTCAGTGAAACCACGCAGCTTAGCATAGCTCTTGATGGCTCTATCGCTGCGTGAACCCCAGACGCCGTCAACATCGCGCGTCTTGTCCAACCCGTAGTTGGACGGGTCTAGCTGGCCGGTGGATCGGTTGACGATGGACAACTGCATCTGCTCGCGCTCACCGAACCGAATCGTACCAGGGCACCCCCAGACCCCGCCGGTAAGTACAGGACTCTTCCCCCCAGGGCAGTCGAACACCTTGGGCGGGCACTCCCAGGTCTGCGTCTCCGCGTTGAAATCCGGGTTCGCGCCGTCCGGGCACTGGATCGGGGAGGGGGGAGGCGGCGGCCCGGCATCCTCTCCCAGGCTCGCGAACGCATACGGGCTGTAGGCGCGCTCCATCGCTCCGAACGGCTCGTAGCCGAACAGCGACGCCTTCTGCATGCGCGCCACGAACCCGGTCTGCCCGAAACCAACGATCTTCGCCATGATCTCCTCTACTTCTGCGCCTTCTGCCAGAGCGACGCGAGCGCCATCGCCAGGATACCTGGCTGTCCGAGAACCGTCCCGACCACGAACCCCGCCGCGCCCCAGACGCCCTCTCGGCCACGCGGCGCAACTGCGGCGCCGAGCAGCACGCCGAACGCGCCACGCATCATCATCGTGGTGGCAAGCTCACCCGATCCGATCGTATCGCCGCCCGGAGGCACGTCGAGCCCGATGCCCTGAGAGCGCACGGTGGGGACGAAGTACGACATGCTCATCGCTTCGTGAGAGACGTCAACACGAACCCGATGGCGCCAGTGGCCGCGCCCGCAGCGAGCCCAGCGACAACCGGGCTCTGCCCACGAAGACGTCTGCCCGTCATGCCACCAGCGAAGTACCCGACCGTCCCACCGATGACCGCCATGATCGCCAGCGGCGCGAAGCTGATGCCATTCATGCCGAGGGTAGCGCCGATGCCGTCCGGACCCGCGCCGATTCCATCAGGACTGGCTCCGAATCCGGCCATGCCTGCACGCCGACCGGAGCAGCCGCAGGAGCCAGAGAGACCTTCGAGAGAGCCGAACCCGATCAGATTGTTGCTCATGGACCCCTCATCGTGACGAGTAGGCAGCGAGGAGCGCAGCGGCGGCTGCGACAGGAACGAGCGCACTGGCCACACCGGCAACACGACCGACGTTTTCGTTGCTCGCACCCTTCTTGAGTGACGAGTAGGCCAGCGCAGCAACGGCGCCGACCGTGCCACAGATCAGGATGTCGCCGACCAGCCGATACTCCGCGAGAAACGGCGTGCTGGCCCCGAGCCCGGAGTAGGGCGACCGCGCGTACGGACGAGCCGAGAACGGCATCCCGAAGCGGGGCGTCGTGAAGATCGGCCCGTGGTAGCGGGTCGGCCACGGGTGCTCGATCGGGATCTGGGGGTTCGGAACCCCGCCGTACGTATCGCCGAAGATGCTCTGGCGGTCGGACGAGATCATGCGCGCCTCACTTCTTGTCGAGGACGTACTTCTTGAAGAGAGCCGCCGACGCGCCGAGCGCGATGCCGCCGAATACGTAGCCCCACAGCCCGGGCGGCGACCCCGCCTCACCGAACCCGCTCACCGGAGCCGCACGGCGGACCATGCCGGGCGGCAACGGCCGAGCGAACAGGTTGCGCTGCGCGTCGGGGTTGAACGGGCGTCCGGTCACGCGCGGGAACGCAGGCGCGAGCGTCGTCGCCCGCGCGGTCGGCTCCCGCAGGAGCGGCCCGACGGGGCGCTTGGCAACCGACCCGACCGGAACCGGACGCATCGGAGCCGCGTCAGCCGTCGGCACCTTCTTCACAGCAGCCGGGCGAGGCACACCGACCGCACGCGCGCCGCCGCCAACAGGCAGACGAGGCGCGAGCGGCTTCGACGTGCCGCCGCCGATCAGACGGCCTCCCCAGGTCATCCCTCCGCCGGGGATCGAGATCACTTCCGCGCCGCTCGGGATGCTCTCGATCTCCTTCGAGGGCACGAACGGCAGTTCGCGCGCGAGGTATCCCGGCAGGTTCGGATGGTCCGCGAACACCCCGAGGTTCGCGTGCACGGTGTTCGCGTGCCCCGGCATGTCGAAGACGCCGCTACCTACGACGTCGTCCTGCTTCTCCAACGTTTCGGCACTGCGATTGTCGTAGTCCGAGTCGCCCGCCCAGCCCTCGGTGTGCCCGAGACCTGCGAGACTGCGTCCGTGTTGCATCATAAGCCTCTCGCGATCTGCGGGATTGATCTGGCCCAGCAGCCCGCCGTCAGGATTGTGCGAATCCTGCGGTACGTAGCCAGGCCACGGCTGGTTCGAGTGCCTCGGGTACATGCTTCTCGACTTCGCTCACTTCTTCCGGAGCTTCATCGCGACCGCGCCGACCGCGCCAATGGCGACGACGCCGATCAGCACCTTGGTCATCGTCGACATGCCGCCACCGCCCTCCGCCGACTGCTGCGCGGACTGCTGCGCGGAGAGCTTCCACCCAGCGGGCGGGGCCGCCGATCCGGCAGCGATCGCGCGCGCGTAGGCGCTCGGGCTGGACTCCGCAGCGCCCTTGCCAGCGGCCTTCTGCGTAGCTCCCCAGGCACGCCAGGCGTTGAACCACTCGGTTCCAGCGCCATTGTCGCATGACTTGCCCGCGGCGTCGAAGATGGCGCGCTCGGCGTCCGAGATCTTGCCGAGAAGCGCACCAGCGCACGGCGCATCGCCAGCGAATCCCTCCATCGCGCGCGGAACGCCGAACGAGCCGCGACCGAAGCGCGCACGCCCCTGCGCCGGGACCGGCTCACCGTGGACCGTACCGAAGATGTCGACCCAGCCCTCGGTCTTCGCGAGCGCAGGCTGCTGGGGCACGATCTTGTCGCGGTACGGGATCTCGTGCACCGTCACGACCTCCGGGTCGCCCTCCGTCACGGGACCGCCGAAGATGTTCTCGGAGATCACGCGGCCAGGGTTAGTCTGCACGGCCGGAAGCGCGCGCACCACCCGCTCGTCGACAGGAAGCTGCCCCTGGAGCGGATACGGCGCAGGCCACACCGGCTTCGTCTCCGCGAGCACGAGACCAGGGTGAGCCGCGGACGGCGGCATGACGCCAACGCGTCGAACGGGAGCGGTGCGGTACGTCGGGATCATCGGGACGTTCTTCCTTTCACTTCTTGCGGGTGCCGAAGTAGACCAAAGCGACGACTGCCGCGACGGCAACCGCAGGCTTCCACGGGAACTGCGCGAGAGACGGCGGCTCGCCCAGGCTCACGCGCGTGCCGAACGCGCCGCCTCGGTTGCGCCGACTGACCTGCGCGGACTCGGGCACGCGCGCGCCGTGGTTCGCGCCGAAGATGTCCGTCCATCCCTCGTCCGAAGGCAGCCCCTTCGGGTAAGAGGTGACCACCTTGTCGGTGTACGGGCTGACGGTGAGCGTCGTGACGGCCGGGTCTCCCACCGTCACGGGACCGCCGAAGATCGACTCCGAGACGATGCGACCCGCGTTGAAGTCGCGCACGCCGACGTTGAGCGGAGCTTTCGCGGTGGTCGGAATCACGGCCGTGCTCGTCGGCGCGGGCCAGCCCGGCTTGACCGTCGCGAGCACGATCCCAGGCCGAGCAGGCTTCTGCACCGACGTGCCCACGATGCTCACCGGGCCGACAGGGCGCGGAGCGAACTGACGGGCCGGAGGAGCTACGGGAGCAACGGGGAAGATCGGCATCGGCATGGTTGGGTTCCTTCTCAGTCCAGACTCAGCACCATCAGTTCTTTCGCGCGCTGCGCGGCCTCGCGCTCGCGAGGACCGGCGACTCCGTCGAGCCAGATCCACCGGCTCGTCTTCGGCTCCTTCACGCGGACGCCGACATGAGACAACACTTTCGGCTCGAAGCCAAGCGCAACCAGTTCTACCTCCCGACCGATCTGGAGGCACATGGTCGCCGCCATGCACGCGATGTCGTCGCAGTCGACCACCGTGCAGCCTCGCTCGCGGATCTCCTCGACCATGCGCCGAGGCGTCTTCACGAGTTCGACGTGCCTGGGGTCGTTCGAGTACCGGAACAGCGGCGTGCCCGCGCGCCACGGACTCTGCTGCACGAAGCAGTTGCGGACGGCAAGGATCTCCCCGAGGTAGTCCTTCGGGTGAACATCCTGCACTACGTACTCGGTGAACCAACGACAGAGCATGTGCTTCTCGCCGTTTTCACCGAGCGCGTGTGCGGCCATGACCTCCAAGGTGTCCTTCGGACCCTTGTACTCCCGCACGGCGGCGCGAGGCTCAACGCCGAGGAACGGCGTCGGGCTTACGTGCGCTCCAGCGGTGAGGGTTCTGTAGGCCATCTTCGCTTGCCGAAACTGAACGGCCCGCTCGTCGGAGTGTAGCTCCAACGAACGGGCCGCTGCAAGCCCTAGTATCTACAGAACGAGGCTAGGAGGCCAGCTGCTGGCTGGCTGCCGCCCACAACTCCTGTACGTACCGCTGGCCGTCACGGGTGACGATCGCCGTGCTCGACCCCTGCTCCTGCGCCTGGACGCTCGCGACGAGCGCATCGGGCGTGAACATGCCGAGCAGCGCCACCGCGTTCTGCTTGCCGACCTTGTCGATGAACCCACGGGCGAACATGCCCGGAGGCACGACGCCACCGCGGATCGCGATCTCCAGTTCCTGGAGGAACTGCGCGAAGTGCTCGGGCTTCACGTCGACCGACTGCGCGGGAGCCGAAGCGGGCGCGGGAGCCGGGTTCGGCGCGAACAGGTCCGGCCCACTGAAGCCTTGCGGCTCCGACGGTGCAGTCGGGAACGGCAACGGCGCGGTCGGCATCGGAGCCGGGCGAGGGGCGGGGGGCGGAGCAGGCTGCTGCGCCCACGGCGGCGCGAACCCCGCAGGCGGCGGAGCCATCGGTGCCGGACGCTGCGGCTGCATGACGGGCTGCTGGCTCGGGAACGCCTGGACGAACGACGGGCGCTGCATCTGCGGCGGAGGCTGCTGCTGCGGCGGAGGCCATCCCGCAGCCTGGGGCGGCGGCAGCATGCGCGGCGGAGCCGCACCCATCGGGAGCATCATCGGCCCAGGCGGCCCGGGGGGCATGCCCGGAGGCCCGCCTGCTGCGCCCGCCTGCTGCCGACTGGAGATCACATCGCGCGTTATCTCCGGCAGCTTGTCGACGAGGCTCATGCCTGCCTTGGCCAGGGTCTTGCGCCAGTCGAACTCGCCCTCTTCGCTCGGGGTCGCGCCCTCTTCCTTCGGTCCCCAGCCCACGAGCGAGACGATGTTCTTCGCCTCCTCGATCGCCTGGGCGGGTTCCTTGTGGCTGGCGGCCCGAAGATCCTGCGATTCCCGCTCCGCCGCGTCGGCGCGCGCGGTCTGGCGCTGGATCTCGTCGCGGAGCCGCTGCATCTCGGCGTTGACGTTCTCGATGCGAAGCGACGCCGTGTCGCGCGCGACCGACGCCTGCATCTCGAACTGGCTACGAACGGACACGATCTCGCGCTCGCGCGACTCCTTGATGGACGCGATCTCGCGCTCCTTCGCGTCCTTCAGCGCCGAGATCTCGCGCTCCGACTGCGACTGGATGTCGCGGATCCGGCTCTCCAGCGTCTCCTTCAGCTGGGAGAGACGAGACTCGTACGTCTCGCGCATCGTCGTTCGCTCGCGCTCGGCGTCCTTCTGCGACTGACCCTCGCGGCGCTCCATGTCGCGGACCAGAAGATCGCGCTCTTTCGACGCTGCCGACTCGACGCGGCGAAGCTCTTCGGTGTGCGAGTTCGTCAGGCGCGTGAGATCGTCGCGGTGCTGCTGCGACACCTTGTCGATCTGCGATGCGCGCTCCTCCTGGATGCGCCGCACCTCGCGCTCGTGATCCGCCTTGAGCGCGGCGATCTTCTCCGTCTCGCTCTCGCGAGCGCGCCGGTCCGCGTCATGCTGCACCTGCACCAGCTGCGTGCGGAGCTTGTCCGCCTCGTCGCGGACCTTGAAGTAGTCGTCGCGCAGCTGCTGGTTCTGGTTGCGAAGCAGTTCGACCTGCTGCTGCGCGAGGCTCTTGACCTCGTTGATCGAACGCTCGTTCTGCTCGCGGACGGCGACGAGGAACTTCTCGGGCGTGCGCGCAGCTTCCGCAGCCACGCTCCTCGCCTCGTCGATGTACCTCCGGCGCTCCTCGGCCTCCGAGCGGACGCGCTCGCTCTCGGCTTCGATCCTCGCCTTCTCGACTTCGGGGTGCGACGTGGCGAACTGCTGCGGGTGCTGCACCATTGATTCCTCTCTCGACTCTGCTGGTAGGTACGTGAGCTTCGGAGGGCCGGGGATCGACACCTCGACCTTCTTGAGCAGCCGCACGACGCGGTTGCCGAGGGAGTCGACGCGCTGCGCGGCGCTCGGCGGACCGATCACCGACACGTCGTAGCGCTGCCCGCCGAAGCGCGCGGCGAACTCCGTCATGGAGATCGGCATGTCGAGGTCCATGATGAACCCAGCGACGCGGACCGCGCCCGACGGGCCGTGGAAGTGCGTCGGCGCCTTGCGCTCGATCCGGAGCTTGTAGTCGCCGTCTCCCACAGGGAACAGCGCGTATAGATCCTCCAGCGTCTTCGGGTCCGCCGACAGATGCAGCGGGATCGTCGGCTCCGGCGACGGCGCGGCCGTGGCCGCGCGCGTCACCGTGCCTCCCGGGATCGCATACCCCCGCTTCGGCTGCACAGCAGGCGCGTACGTCTGCTGAACCGCTGGTACATCCGGCGGGGAAAACGACTCGGCAGCTTCGAGGCGACGTAGCTCCTCCTGAGCTTCGCGCATCGCCTCGTCGTCAACGTCGAACGACTGCGTCACTGCCCTGCTCCGGCCGCGCCCGCCTCCTCGGCGTCGCCCTCGTCTTCGCCGTCGTCGAGCAGCGTGTTCTCTTCGATCAGCGCGAGAAGCTCGTCAGCCACCTGCACCATGCGAAGCATCTGCTGCTTCACCTGCTCCGCGGTCCCGGGAGCTTCCGCAGTGGCCGCCACCAGCACGCGCGCGCCCGAGATGAAGTCGCGGAACTTCGCGGCGTCCTCCGGCTCGAACTGCGTGCCGCCGTCGTCGGACGCAGCGGCTCCGCCCTCCTGGAGATCCTGGATCATGGAGAACGCCGCCTGGAAGTTCGCGATCACCGACGCCTCGAACCGAGCCAGGTAGCTCGCGAGGTCGCGGTCGTACGCGAGCAGAGTGCCCGACATCTCCGTCGCGACTGCGGCGGAAGAAGGGTTCTGCATCGCCGCGATGCGCCGCTGATCCTTGATGATGGACTGAGCCAGCGCCGACAACTCGTCCATCGGCTGCTGAGACTCTTCGGGAACCTGCATCACCATCTCACTTCTCCTTGAGGTTGAAGAGCGAAACCTGCTCTACCTTCGTAGCGATACGCTTGCGATCCGGCCCGTCGAGGAACCGCTCGACGGAAACGAAGTCCGGCGGATCCCGATGCTCGCAGGCGTACACCGCCTGATCCTGCACGCTCATAAGCGCGCCGCCGACGCTGCGCCGTCGCGTGCAGTTGCGGTACAGCACCTGGTGCCCGAACTCGCCCGGCTTGAACGCGGGGTCGTCGTTGGCGAAGACCATGCGCGTGTAGTGCTCGCACCGCTCACGACGCGGCTTGACCAGCAGTAGGCCGCCCACGGTCTCGACGAACTTCGCGCCCCACTTTTCGATCACGCGAGACGGCTCGAACCTGCGACGCTCGACACGTTGGCCATCGTCGTCGTATTGCGAGCGCAGAACCACGAACCCCTGCGCGGGCGTCGGAGGCTCAATGGCCAGCCCCTTTCGCGCGCGCCGAGGCTCGTAGTCAGCAGGGTAGAGCGCAGCATCGACCACCTGTGGCAAACGAGCGCCTCGCGGGAGTTCTTCGTCGCTAAAACACTCGACGTATTCGCGCTCGTCCTCAATGCAGACGACAGTGTCAGGCCCAAATCCGGGCGCGATGGCAATCGCGTCGGATGCGTCCATTGGCGTCGGCAATCCGTCGTCCGGATCGACGCCGACATTGATGGTCTCGACTGGGAACTGCTCCGCGAGTTCGTCCCTGATGCTGATCTCGATGTTCTCGCGATCGTTGGAGGCTTCCTCGGGCGTCTGCTCAGTGCTGCTCGCGGCTACCTGCGAGCCGTCAGCACTGGCTACCTCCTGGGGATCTCCGTTCGGCGGCGTGGCTTCGTCGTTCGGCATGGCGCGCGAAACTAGTCACTGGCCGCCGCCAGCACAAGAGGCTTCTTGACACTTTCGCCGGTAGCTACGAAACGTCCAAGTCCAACCACCAGTCCTGGTGGTGCTCCGTCGGCGCACACACGACCTGTAGTGCCTCGATTTTTCGATCGGCGGAGTGCTTGACCGACTCAAGGCGGCGGCGTACCGTCGCCGTCCCTGGTGAGGAAGGAACCGCGCCAGGAACGATCAAGTCCCCCAAAGGCGAGCGCCCAGAGCCGGAAACTCTGGGCGCTCTAGGCCGAAGCTGTCAGAGGCGCTTCGACATGAACAACGAGACTGGGAAGGAGTCAGCCCCGACGTCGGCGCGAAGCCTGGCACCCTGCACAGGGCACGTCAAGCACATTCACTCCTGCGGAGCACCGCAGTGAGCCGCCGTCAGAAGAGGGGCCGTCTCCCTGGTGAATCAGAGATCGAGTATCAGGCTCGGCTCGCCAACATCCGCCAAGCAGAGGCACAGGCCAAGCGTGCGAAGCGAGAACGACGTCCGGGTGAGTCCGATGCCGAGTACCAGTCTCGGATGTCGCTGCTGCGACAGCAGGAGGCCGACGCTCGTCGTGAGCGCCGTGTTTCTACGCGCGGCTCTTCGCCCGACGGACGGACACGACCCCCCCCGACGGACGGACAAATCAGGCCCGGACCGGACGGACACTGTGTCCGTCCGGTCGGGGACTGGACGGACACAGAAATGTCCGTCCAGTCCGACGCGAAAACCAGCGAAATCACAGCGTTTTTCGACGATGTCCGTCCGGTCGGTGTCCGTCCGGTCGGACCTGCCGACGTCCTGCCCCCCTCCTATGGAGGGGGGGCAGGACGGACGTCGGCAGACGAATGTCCGTCCAGTCCCTGTCCGTCCAGTCCCTGTCCGTCCAGTCCCTGTCCGTCCAGTCCCGAGGCTGAAAGCGAACTGATGCCACCGACCTCCGCCGAAGAGTCTGATCGCCGAAACAACGTGATCACGCTCTTCGCGGACAAGCGCCCCGCCGCGCCGCCGTTCGACTTCGCGGAGCGCGAGGAGTTGCTCTGGGCGCGCATCGCGCAGCTGGAAATCAGGCTGGCGGACGCCGAACAGGCTCTCGCGTCGGCGCAGGCGGCGGTCAGCGCGCTGCAAGATGCCGTCGTGTGGCTCCAGCGACCCGCGCGCTCGCAGCCCGTCGAGCCTGCCGAGGCCGAAGCTGCGCCGTCCGCCGTCGAGCCGGAGCCGCACGCTTCCGCGACGGACGACGTCGTGCACGAGTCGAGCGTGGACGAGCCGACGCGCGACGCGATCTGCGCCGTCTGGATGTACCTGTGTTCGAGGTACGTGGCCGATCGCGCCGCCCACATCGCGCTCTCGGACGTAGACGTCGTCGCGCTGGAGCAGGTCTGGTCGCAGGCCAGCGAGGCGGCGTATCAGAACCGGCCCAGGGCGGAAGACCTGTTCTACGTATGGGCCGAACGCTTCCTGCTCGATCAGGCCGTTCCCGAAGCAGAGAAGAACCCTCGTGGCTTCTGCGTGAGAAGCCACCTGTTCCCGCGCCGATTGCCGGAGGGTCTCTGCGAGAAGTGGCCGCCGATCGAACCGGAAGAAGACGACTATCTACAGTGCTTCCCGTTCGACGTGATCCGCGTCAGTGGAGCCAGGCTGCCGCTGGGGGCGCGCATGTCGCAGCCCGCTGACAACGAGCGCGCCGAAGCGCCGCCGAAGGCGTTCCGGTGTCTGGTCGAAGTAGAGCGCGCAGAGGCCGACGGCGAGACCGTCGAAGAGCACCTGCGACGCCGCGTCGAGTGCCAGCACGCGTTGATCGTCGCGGCGCGCGCGTATCCGAAGGCGCTGATGGCTACGGGCCTGCGATCGACCGACTTCGACGCGCCCGACTACGGACTGCTCTGGATGGCGATCGAAAACGTCATGCGGACCAACCCGCAGGCGGACTCGGTCTCGGACGGCGAGTTCCTGGAGCACGCCCGCAAGCTCGGCGCGCGCTTCCGAACCCCGGACGGTCACAACATCCTGCTGCGGCTCTGCCGAGACCCGGCCGTCGGCGTCGAGTACGCGCTTACGGTTCTCGCGAAGGAGCTTCGGGCGACCGACGATCTCCGTGTGTGGGCGGAGACCGCGAAGAACTTCGCGGAGCGCGTTCAGCGCACGGCGGACCCGCTGGCCCTGCGGCACGAGTGGGTCGTCGAGGCGCAGGCGATCGCGCAGCGGTACGACAACGGAACCAGCGTCAAGTCGCTCGACGAGTCGGCGCAGGCGTGGCGCTCGAAGGGGTCCGCGGGAAGCATCGTGCCCACCGGCTTCTCGGAGATCGATCGCCCTACCGGCGGCGGTCTCGGCCGTGGCGACATGATGGTGATCGGCGGCGGGACCAACCACGGCAAGAGCTACTTCGCGACCAAGATGCTGAAGAACCAGGCAGATCTCGGCAAGACCTGCTTGTACATCTCGGTCGAAGACTCGGAAGAGCTTCTGCTGTGCCGCATGCTCGCGGACTACGCGGACCCACCGCTTGCGCCGAAGGACATCCGCGTAGCGATGCACGGCTCGTCGCCCGTCGCGGACCCGAAGATCATCGACGCCGCAGCGGTGAAGATGCGCGCGCACCAGCAGGGTCGCGTCAAGACCGTGCACGCGCCGAAGTGGACGGTGTCGCAGGTGTGCAACTCGATCCGCCAGCATCGCTATCTGCACGGCATCGACATGGTCGTCGTCGACTACATCCAAGCCGTTCAGCCGGATCAGACGTCGAACAACAAGACGCAAGACGTCGCGTTCATCGTCAGCGAACTCAAGAAGTGCGCGCACGAGGTCGGCGTCGCGCTGGTCGTGCTCTCGCAGTACGCGCGCGACGAGTACCGCAACGGCACCGAGCCGACGGTCAACTCGTGTAAGTACGCGGGCGACATCGAGAACGAAGCCGAGGTGATGCTGCTTCTCTGGCGTGACGAAGACCACCAGCTGTGGGCCAAGCTCGCGAAGCTGAAGTGGGCGTCTTCGGTTGGCCATCGGTACATCGTCGCGACGCACGAAGTGACCGGCGCGGTGCTCGACTGGACGCGCAAGATTGAGGATCCGGCGTCCCAGCAAGACCAGCAACAGCAGCAGCAGCAGCGCGGCCGTGGTGGACAGAGGCCGTTCCGGCGGCCGTCGGGAGGCAACCCGTGAGCAAGATCACGATCCGAGAAGTGGGCCGACTGTGCGGCGTCGCACTGCCGTCTGCGCCCGGCAAGGCGCAGTGCCCGATCCGCAAGCACAAGCGCGACGACAAGACGTTCCGCGTGTTCTTGTCGCGAAGCGGCGACGAGATCTGGAAGTGCTGGTCGTGCGACGAGCCGGAGAACGTCGGTGACGCGGTCGCCCTGTACGGGCAACTCAAGCAGCTAGACCGCAAGGACGCGTGGCGGCAGCTACGCGACATGGGCTACGAGGTGCCCGGGGCCGATCGGCTTCGCCCGATCGCTTCGGCGCGACCGGCCGCCTCGGCGCAAGTGTCGACGAAGCCGAAGATCGGCGTTCGAGGCGCGCGCAACGACCGGGTGCTCGCGCTACCGAAGGCGAGGCTCGACGAGTGGTCGTCGCTGCCGGACGAGCACGTGAACCGCTTCCTGCGTTCGCGTGGCTTCTCCGAGTCTTTCGACCACCGGAGCTACGGCGTGATCGCGATGCCCGCGGACTGCGTCGGGTTCGTCTACGTGGACCCGATGACGGGAACGCCGTGCCGCGTGAAGGTTCGCGCGATTCGCGAAAAGCGGTTTTGGAACGAGCCGCGTCCCGACCCCGCGCAGCCTGGAGCCAAGGCCGTAGCGCCGCTCTGGCTCGCTGACCGGCTCTCGCTCGCGCTGACGCCGCTCGACAGCATCGTGATCACCGAGGGCGAGCTAGACGCGCTCGCGCTCGTGTCCGTCGGCATCTCGAACGTCGTCAGCCTGCCCGACGGCTCGGCCAGCGCGACCACCGTGAGCCTGGAGCCGCTCTGCGGCATCTTCAGAAACTGGTACGTAGCGGTCGATCAGGACGAGTCGGGCGAAAAAGCCTGGAGATACCTACGGGACCGTGCGCGTGACTCGGGTGCCGAAGCGTTCCGCGTTGCCTGGGCCACCCTCGACGGCGACGATGTTCGCCACTTCAAGGACGCCAACGAGGCGCTGGCCGCCGGGTTCGCTCGCGCAGACTTCGTTCGGTGCATCGAACTTGCTGGGACGCCGCGCAGGCGCGTGGCGTGAACGTGTCACGGTTGACTTGTCATTCGTGACACGTTAGGATCTCACGGTGGAAGAGCACCAGCAGGCCATCGAGCGAGTGAAGCTCGTCCAGAAGAGCGCCGAGGTCGCACGTCGCGTGAGCGCGGGCCGCGCGGACGCGTCGAAGACGGCGGCCCGTCTGATGATCAGAGGTCTACTGCCCGCGCATCTGGGCGACGAGTCGACCTGGGCGGCCGACAACGCTGCGCCGTCGGCGTCGGCTCCCGGCCGAGGGGTGCGTGAGGCTCTCGCGGACTGCGTCGCGCCGCTGGCGGAAGGCGCACTGATCGGCGGCGTGTTGCCGAGTACGCTCGCGACGCTTCTGCTGGCTGCGTACGACACGGAGCTACGGTGCCCGCTGGAGCGGATCCCGCAGCCGGACGTGTCCGTCGTGCGCGTTCTCGCGCACGTCGAGTCGCTCGGCCTGTCGCTCAAGCCGTCGCTCGCGGCGCAGGTGGCCCGACGCGCAACGCTCGTGCTGCTCTCGCACGTCAAGCAGCGCCGTCCGATCGTGCTGCCTCCCACCGTCCGTCCATCGGACGACCCGCCCGAGGCAGAAGCTCCGCCCAGCGAGGCCGCGGACGCCGTGACCAGTCCTGCCGCGCAAGCGGGGCGACAGGTTCGTGGTTACGTACGGGTGTCTGGGAACATCGGTTGGGCCGCTGGCGTCGTAGAGACGCCAGTCGGCACGGTTCTGGAGGCGTTGCTCGCAGACGAGCGCGAGCGCGAGTCCCTTCAGAGGGACCAGGCTCGCAGCCAGCCGTCGGTTGTGGTCTGGTGGGACGGACGCGCGCGCGTCGTGCCGAAGGAAGCGGTGACTCCATCGTCGAGATCGGCGTGGGTCAGCTGGTGCAAGGAGCAGAACACGTGACCGAAAGCATCGTAGCGAGCGTGGTGTGGGTGACGCTGTGTGTCGTGCTTGCGATCCGCCAGCATCGGCAGCGGCTCGACCTGGAAGAGCAGGTTCTGCGGAGTGCCGTGGAGGCTCAGAACTGGAAGACCGAGGCCGAGAAGAGCGTCGAGGAGCTACGCCGTGCAGACGCCGCCAGCAAGGAGGCCACGTCGGCGGCGTTGCTTGCTGCCGAGCAGGCTACTGCGATGGTCGAGAACGAGCGCAGGAAGGCTCGCGAGTTGTTCGCGGTCGTCGAAGCCGTGCTGCGCGAGCGCGATCAGTGGAAGGAGATGTGGTTCACGCAGAGCCGCGAGCACCTCAACGCGCAGAACGCGCTGGAGCACTCGATCGAGCAAGCCCGAACGTGGCTTCGGTCTGCGCTCGTGGCGGTGAACCAGCACCGCGTCGATAAGGGCCAGGCTCCGATCGCGTTCGGTCTGAACCCGAAAGATCCTCCGGTCGGCACGGCAGCGCAGTTCGAGGCGCTGATCGAGCAGGCGAAGCGCGAAGCGCCGCAGCACGTAGACGGCATCGCGATGCGAGACCGGATCGTGGCCGAGGGCGACGCTTGAACCGGCACGAGCGGCGGGCGGCAGCCAGCGGGAGCGCGCCGACCGCACGAAGCCTGGAGCGCAACGCTCACAGGGTGCGACGAGCCGCTGCTCCGGCGCTTCCGCCAGCGGCTTCGGTCCAGGCCGAGACAGCGTCCATCGCGATGGCGACGATCGCCGCGTGCGCGTCGGCACGTAACGACGTGCTGCGCGAAAGCCTCGCTGAGAGTCTCGGGGAGACTGCGGACAGCGATCAGATCGTCGACTACCTACTCGCACTGCTCGCGGGCAGCGTAGACCGCTACTCCGACGCGTCGGACCAGAAGGACGCAGTCAGGGCCACCGTTGCGGTGTCGGATCTCGTCAACATCGCGATGGTTCTCCGCCACGCGCTTGCTTCTGTCGGTATCTGCGGCTGCGAGCGGTGCGAGAAAATCCGCACTCGTCTGTCTGCGAAGAAATCGCTTGACCGCGTAGCTACGTAGCGTAGAGTTTCCGTCGAGCATCACGCCGGTTGGTTCCGTCGCTCGGGACCGGCGCACCATGCGAAAGGCACGGGTGCGTTCAATGGCGGTTGGCAAGGTTCGGCGGATCACGCTCAAGCAGGCGAAGTCGTACCAGCGTTCGGTTCCGAACGGCATGGGGGTCACCTCCATCGCTTCGGTGAATGGCCCGGGCGCGTACGGCCTGTCGGACTACACCGGCCGCTACGCGCAGACGCAGTCCATGCTGGGTCGCGGCATGCGCGTCGAGGACGCTCGCATGCTGCGGATGTTCCCGAACCCGTACGACCCGATCGGCGGAGCGTCGGCGGTGGTCGACCGCCCGACGCCGGAGCAGATGGAGGCGGCGCTGGAGCGTCGGCGTCCGCTGACGGGCGCTGCCAAGAAATCCGCCGAGCGCAAGCGAAAGCGCGAGGAGGCGGAGGCGCGCAAGGCTGCCGCGGAGGTGGAGCGCATGGCGGCTGCCGCCGCCAAGGCGGAAGCCGATCGGCTCGCGGCAGAGGCGGCGAAGGAAGAAAAGCAGGCCCGGTCCGAACGGGCGTCAACCGGACGGGCATCGTCCACATCAGGAGCGAGGAAGATGGCGAAGAAGAAGGCGAAGAAGAAGGGTCGCTCGAAGAGCAAGAAGAAGGCGCTGGTCGGCCGGAAGTACGGGCCGAAGGGCAAGTTCCAGTCGATTCGCGCCAGGGTCGGCAAGCGAACGGTGCGTACGTACGCCCGTGCGACGAAGACCGGGGCGGCGAAGATCCCGACCTGGGCGCTGATCGGCGCGAAGAGCGCGCGCGAACTGAAGAAGGCCCAGGAGGAGATCATGGGTCCGCGCACGAAGCGCGCCGACTCGCTCCTCAACCGTCTCGACAAGCTCGCGAAGCTCCGCAAGAAGGCCGCGGAGTCCGTCCTGGAGGGCAAGTCGCTCTTCTACCCCAACGCCCGCGTCGTGTCCTACGAGGATCTGATGAACGAGAACGGCAAGAAGAAGAAGAAGAAGGCCAAGAAGTCGAAGGCGAAGAAGTCGGCGAAGGCGGCGAAGGCGGCCAAGAAGCACAAGGGCTACGGGCCGCACCTCACCAAGGCGCAGAAGAAGGCGAACAGCAAGCGCCGCTCGCGCGCCCGGTCGGAGATCAAGTCGCTCGCCAAGCTGCTCGGGGCGTTCAAGCCCGCGCGGTCGAAGAAGAAGACCGCGAAGAAGATCACCAAGATCCGCAAGAGCGCCCGCAAGGGTCTCACGGCGGTCAAGGCGTACTTCGCGAACGGCGGCGGGATGTACGACGCCAACGGCTACGGGATGTACGACGCCAACGGCCACGGGATGTACGACGAGAACGCCTACGGGATGTACGACGAGAACCGTCGTGGCCGCCACGGCCACGCTGGCCCTCGCCGTAGGGGCCGGAAGGGCTTCAAGAAGACCCGTCGGCGTCACTACGAGGAGAACGGCTTCGCCGGGACGCTCCTCGACGCCGTGAAGACCGGCAGCGTCGCGGTCGGCGGCTTCCTCGTCCACCGCGCGCTCGCGCACTTCGTCGATGACATGGTGCTCGGCAAGGTGACCGCGCTCCAGTCGGGCACCGGGGCGAAGGTTCGTCCGATCCTCTCGGGCCTCATCACGATCGCGGCTGGCATCCCGCTCACCGACATGGCGGGCAAGGGACTCTCGTCCGAGCAGCGCAACCTCGTCAAGACTGGCATGGTGGTCTCCTTCGTCCAGGGCGCGATCGTGTCCCTGCTGAAGGGGAACGAGTACGGCGACAAGGTCGTGGGCTACCTCGCGGGCTACCCGCAGGCGTACCGTGGCTACGGCGAGTACATGGCGACGTCCGGCATGGGTGAGTACATGGCGACGTCCGGCATGGGCGAGTACATGGCCACCTCGGGCTTCGGCGCGTTCGAGCAGGCGGCTGCTGGCTACGGCGCGATCGAGCAGGCGGCTGCTGGCTACGGCGCGATCGAGCAGGCGGCTGCTGGCTACGGCGCGATCGAGCAGGCGGCGGCGGGCATGGGCGAGTACATGGCGACGGGCGTCCAGGGCATCGGTGACTACGATGTCCGCGCTCCCGCGGTGTACTCTGGCTACGGCCAGACCGACGAGGGCATCATGCCGAACACGAGCGCGGCGGAGTACGCGCTCTCCGTGGCCGAGGCTACCTCGGGCATCGGGGACGCGGGTGCTCTCTCGATCGTGAACCCGTCGGATCTCGCGGTCCCGGTGGGCGACGGCGCGGAGGCTCTCCGTACCGGCGTGCTCCAGGGCGGCGACGGCATCTTCGGCTGATCACCGAAGTGAGAACGGCCCGCCATGCTGAAACCCAGCGTGGCGGGCCTGTTCTGCATCATTCTGTAAGTAGTCCCTGTACGCAACGTGCAGTAACTACGGAGACGTTATGGCGAAGCTCACCAACGTGCGCGAACGGGTCCATCAGCCCTTCAGAGATACGCTGATTCGCACCTCGGGCCTGTACCCGTCGGCAGTGCAGGATCGTACGGACCTGTTCACCAAGGCGGGGAAGAACGACGCGGAGAGCAACCTGAAGAACGGCTCGACGCTTCCGAGCGACCAGAGCATGGTCGTGCTCGCGCTGCGGGTGTTCACCTGGTTCCGCGCGTCGCAGCTTCGCCCGTTTCCGGTGTGCTGCGACTTCCGGCCCGGTCCTAGCGTGGCCAGTCCGGCTGGCGGCTCGTCGCTGAACGAGCAGCAGATCCTGATTGCCGCGCGGCCGGATGGGCCGTGTACCTCGACGGTTCTGCTGTGCAACGGCGACATTCAGCCGACGGCCGACTGCAACACCCTCGCTCCGATTCTCAACGGGTCGGCGATCGGTAACTACGAGGACGTCTATCGCCTGCACTGGCAGGCGGAAGAGCAGCTGCTGTGGAGCTTCGGCTCCGGGCAGAAGTTCTCGCTCACGAGCATGCCCACGGCGTACTTTCCGTACGGTGGGGGTATCTACGGCGACATGGGTCACGCAGGCACGGCCTGCTGCGCGGCTATCGTGTTGGAGTCGACGGGTTCGCCCAGTGCACCGCCGGTCATTCGTGGCCTGGGCGGGTGCTGCGCCGGATCTGTGATCGGGGTCAGCGTGGAGTTGTCGGAGTCGCCTGGGAGCTATGTCGTCACTGTCGAAGGCAAGGGGATCGCATCGTTCACGGCCACGATCCCGGCCTCCAGCTTCCCGATCACGTTCCAGGTTGGTCCGGACGGGGGCGATCCCTGCCTGGAGATCACGCTGTACGCGCCGACGCCTGGCATCGCTCCGATTTCCGGGCCGTTGTACGCCTACTTGTACGAAATCCGCCGCGATTGCTCCTGCGGGCCGCTGATTCACTGGGAAAATGGCACGCCGGACCACAGCGGGATCCTCCGCTTGGCTCGGGCGATTCTGTTGCCGCCGAGGCAGAATGTGCTCTGCCAGGCGCAGATCGTTCGGCTTCCCGACGGCGGCAACGCTGGCACGTTCGGCTCCACGCAGGGGTCGCGCGACATGCTCTCGCTCACGGGCAACCTCAACGCCGTGGACGCGCTCCAGAAGGTGATCAGCTTCACCTTCGACGGCCTCTTCAGCCGAGACGTTCAGTAAGTACAAGTCGCTTGACAGGGTGTTCCTGATCAAGTACGAATAGCAACAACGCGCTGCGTGTGTGCTCTGGGCACGCAGCGCGCAACTCTCCAGAGCGAGGAGCCTGCGGTCGAACGGGAACCAAGCCCGACCAACATGGTAACCGCAGGGTAGATACATGGCGAAGCTCACCAACGTGCGCGAGCGGGTGCACCAGCCCTTCCGCGATACTCTCATTCGTAGCTCCGGCTACTACGCGTCGAACGTCCAGGACCGCACCGAGCTGTTCACCCAGGCGGGCAAGGACGACGGCGCGTCGAACCTCAAGAACGGCTCGACGCTGCCCAGCGACCAGTCGATGGTCGTCCTGGCGCTCCGCGTCTTCACGTGGTTCCGCGCTTCGGTGGCGCGCGGCGCGACGGTCGACTGCTCGGGCACGGGCGCGGGTCCGTTCGTCCTCACGTCGAACGGCGACTACAACGCGGCGACCGTCCAGTGCGGCGGCACGGGCGTGCAGACGCTGAACGGCCAGGCCGTCGGCAACTACCAGGACGTCTACCGCCTCCACTGGCAGGCGGAGGAGCAGCTGCTCTGGTCGTTCGGGTCGGGCCAGAAGCTGTCGCTCACGAGCATGCCCACGGCGTACTTCCCGTACGGCGGCGGCCTGTTCGGCAACAACGGCGGCGTCACGGATCTGATTCACTGGGGAAACGGCACGCCGGACCACAGCGGTATCCTCCGCCTGGCCCGTGCGATTCTCTTGCCGCCTCGCCAGAACGTCCTCTGCCAGGCGCAGATCGTGAACCTGCCGGACGGCGGGAACGCGGGCATCTTCGGCTCCACGCAGGGGTCGCGGAACATGCTCTCGCTCACGAGCAACCTCAACGCGGTCGACCTCGTCAACAAGGTCATCTCGTTCACGTTCGACGGCCTCTTCAGCCGCGACGTCCAGTAATACGTACAGAAGCCTAACGGCTTCCTGCGTACTACCGGCAGACGACCCCCTCGGGCCTGTTTCGGCAGGCTCGGGGGGAGCGTCCTCTATGTAGGACGAACCTCGGCGCAGAGCCGAGAGGAGAACAGTCATGGCATACGGTCAGTTTCCCCCGGGTGGCGGCTTCCCTGGCGGCGCAGATCCCATCTCGCAGATGCGGTCTGATCTTGCGCGGCTTCGTCAGGACTTCGAGAGCCGCTACGGCAACATCGCGCAGCACATCCGTCGTCGCGACGATGTCCTGGAGAACGCATCCCGCAAGCTCGGTGAGATCGCCGCTGCGGTGGACGTGCTCAAGACGACGCGCTTCGGCATCGACGACGCCCCCGGCCTCGTGCGGATCGAGAACATTCCCGGCCGTCGCGTCCCGTTCACGTTCCTGGTCGACATCCCGATCGGCGCGAACACGACCAGCATCCAGCAGGGGTCGCTGACGATCTCGCAGGAAGGCCCGTTCGTCGCCGTGAAGCGCATGGCGACGTTCCAGAGCGCCTTCGAGTTCCAGGTCAACCCGATCAACGGCATCATCGACAGCCCGGCCAGGTATTCCGGCCGTAGCTTCGGTCGGTTCCGTCCGGTGAGTTCGGCGTGGGATCTGCTCGACGCGCAGGGGCCGATCAAGCAGGATCCTGCTTTGCAGTTGGGTCTCGGGCTGACGCCGCCGTCCGCAATCTCCGACGGCCTTCCCGCGTTCACTAGTTCCGCGAGCGGCTTCCGCACGATGGAGTTCGACGGTCGCATCGCCGTGATCAACGCCGGGTCGAGCTACCCGCGCCAGAACATCCCGGTTCCGTCGGCGTTCTGGTCGATGTCGATCAACGCGCCGTGGGATCTGGGCGCGCTCGACTTCTTCGAGCGTGGCGAGGTCATCACCGTGCAGGTCAGCCCGACGCACGTGAACAATCCGCCCGTCGGCAACGCCGATGGCAAGAACATCTACTTCGGTCAGCTGCTCGCTCCGGCGGGTTCCGTGATCGGCTTCCCCTTCCTCTCGGGGCAGTACGATCCTCACGAGGGTATCGTCACGCCGGGTGCCTACGTCTTAGACAACGGCGTCGACCCCGTAGTGGTCGGCACGGCGCAGACGGACCCGATCGTGCGGTTGCCGGACGGCATCCTCACCCTCGGCTGGGAAGGCTACCGTATCATCCAGCCGGTGGCTCCCTGATGTTCCCTCGGTCGGCCCCCGACCGATCGTTTCCTGTCCCGTCGCGTGTCTTCGGTCAGGACGCTGGCACCCCTGGGCAGGGATCGGAGCCGTTCGCGGTTCACCAGCCGGGTGGCGCACTGCTTCAGCAGGTGCTCCACCCGAGCATCACGGTGTTCGACCAGATGTTCCGGACGCTCCCGGACGACGGCTGGTACAACCCCGGCGTAGCTCCGCAGCGTCCTGTCCAGTTCGAGCTTGGCTCGTTCAAGGTGCCTGCCGGAGTTCACCTCTGGCTGATGGGGTACCAGTTCTCGGTGTACCGCCTGTCGGGCACGGACGCGGGCGACTACGTGCCCGCCGAGGACGCGCGTTTCTCGAACGTGCTCGGCTGGGATCTTACGCTCGACGGCAAGCGCCCGGCGTCGCTGCTGTTTCAGCTGGACCCGATCCCGGTCCAGACGACGCGCCAGCAGTTCGAGCCGCAGCTGAACCCGCTGTCGGCAAGCGCGGACATCTTCGCGGAGTCGCGAGCGGTGCGGGCGCAGTTCAACCGCGCCGCAGCCAACAGCTTCGCGAGCACCGCGAACCCCGGCACGTCGCTGCTTCCGAACCGCGCGCGCCGCGTCGGCCCTGCGGCTCCGGCTCCGTTCACGTACGTATGCCGCGAGGGCGTGAGCGTCGCGCTCGGCTGCGTGATCTTCCGTCCGGTGCCGACGCCGCTGGCGTTCGTGCAGGGCGAACTCTTCGGGTACCTCGTGCAGACGAACATGAGCGACTCGCTCCAGAACCGTCTGCGGCCCCGGTAAAGTCATGCTCTCGATCGACCTGCTCGCTAACCAGAACCAGGCGTCGGCCGACGATGTGTCGTCGCCTGCGAGCGACTGTGCGGGCGTCGGTCGAGAGCGTGAAGTCTCGTACCTACTCAAGTGAAAGCTATCGTGATACGGTAGCTACGAAACGAAGTTACGAAACGAACAGGACGCCCATGAGCTACATCACCTACGGAACCAGCGGCCTCGGCGCTTACTACACGTCCCCCGTTCGTCGTGTGGCTCCGAGCTACAGCGGCTTCGGTGCGCCGGACGCCGGGTTCGACCCTGCGTCGCTGTTCGCTCAGTGGCAGGCATGGCTGCCGATCTGCGCTCCGCTGAAAGGCAAGGCCACCTGCACCGATCCGGGGAAGAAGGCGTCTGTCGGCATCGTTCAGGCGGCGCTGCTCGCGGCCGGATTCGACCCGAAGGGTGTCGACGGAACCTGGGGAACCAACAGCCGTGCGGCTTGGGCGGCCTTCGCACGCTCCAACCCCGGTGTGACGCCGAGTGGAGACTCCTACGAGTCGTTCACGCTCTCAGACTTCCAGACCCTCGCGCGCAAGGCGTACGGATGGATGGGTGGTTCCGGTGGTGCCTCGACTGCTGGCATGCTCGGCGGAGGCCGCGGTATCCTGCTCATCGGAGTCGCCGCGGTCGCCGTAGCGACGATCGCCGTGGTTACGTCGAAGCGCAAGAGGGGCGCCGGGTCTAGCTCGGTGGCGTGAACGTGAGCGCAGCCCCGCAGGTATCCGTTGCGGACATGATTCAGGTGGCGAAGGAAGGTTCGCCGCTCCTGATCAATGCCGTGTCGCGATTGGCCGGGCTGGGCGCGGCAGAGCAGAACGCTCTCGCGAACAAGGGTGTTCCGGGCTGGGCGTGGGCTGCACTGGCGGGCACGGTAGGTGTCATCGTAGGCATCCGATGGTATCGCGCAAGACCAGAACAGGTGCCTGCGTGGATCGTAGGCAAGTAGGGCGATCGTCGCGTACACAAAATCTGTCAGAACGCCTCCTCTCTAACAAGGGCAAGTGACATGTCGTTCGTTGTCTATCGGGCTCGTCCCTCTTCCGGCTACTTCCTGGGTTTCGGAGCGTCGCTGTCGACTGGTGGTGTCTTCGATCCGGCGGCAGTGTGGACCAAGTGGGCGACCGGGGGGTCGTCAGCGAACGCGGCGTCCAAGTTGATCAACCAGGCTCTCATGGACCTCGGTGCGATCCCTGTGGGTACTCCCAGTGCTGTCTGGACCAACTCCGCCGCGTTCAAGAGTGTGACGGGTTCCCCGTTCCCCGCAGCCACAGCGACTGCTAGCAAGGCGGCGTTGCAGACGCTGGCAGCGAAACTCGACGCAAGGGGCTCTGGCACGGTTCCCGGCACCACGCCCGGCACCACGCCCGGCACCACGCCCGGCACCACGCC
>Ga0214923_10001143_pt1 | contig 38366 bp, 26 predicted proteins | sample LL1510_MetaG_FD_177993 | JGI IMG/M metagenome (GOLD analysis project Ga0214923, IMG submission 177993) | Freshwater microbial communities from Lake Lanier, Atlanta, Georgia, United States - LL-1510 | ecosystem: Environmental > Aquatic > Freshwater > Lake | place: USA: Georgia | collected...
TGAGGACGGAGGGAATTCCTTCCAAAAGAAAGAGCCACTGCCAGGAGTGGAGTCCGTGCCAACCGTCGGAAACCTGGAGAATCCAACCGGAAATGGGACTGCCAAAAATACCGGCTGCAGCGACGGCGGTCATGAACATGGCGGTCATATGGGCTCTGTGTTCGCGCGGGAACCAGTAGGTGAGGTAAAGGATGATGCCTGGGAAAAAGCCGGCCTCGGCCACGCCGAGTAGAAAGCGGAAGATGTAGAAGGAGGTGACGCTGTGGCTGAAGGCCATCAGGGTGGAGATGATTCCCCAACTGACCATGATGCGGGAGATCCAGAGTCGGGCTCCCGTGCGGTGGAGGATGAGGTTTCCCGGAACCTCGAAGAGGAAGTAACCGAGAAAGAAGATGCCGGCTCCGGTGGCGAAAACGGCATCCGAGAACCAAGGAACCTCATGCATGGCCAGTTTGGCGAAGCCGACATTGACTCGGTCAATGTAGGCGAGGATGTAGCAGGAGAAGAGGACGGGGATGAGCCGGAAGGCAACCTTGCGATAGACAGGAGATTGAGATGACATCGAGTAGGGATCTTACGTAGGTCAGGATAGGGCGTCTTTCTTAAAATCCAGGATGGGACGGAATTTGTCCCACCTGCTAAGGTATGGTTTCTGATGATGAGCCGTACATTCCTAGGTTGGGAAGAGCCTGTGATTGGACACACGGCAAAGTGGTTATTGGAGAATTATGAGGATTTGTCGGAGGTCAGGGTGGTGGTTCGGGGGTCCCGGGCAGGGAGGCGTCTTTTGGAAAAGCTGGCGGTCGAGGCGGACAGGCAAAAGCGGCCTCTTTTCCTTCCAAAAATCGCCACGATCGCCCGGATCGTCGACGAGCTCTTCACAGCACCGTCAGGACTACTTCCTGCGGCTCCGGAGTTGACCCAAAAGCTTGCTTGGATGGAAGCTCTGTGCTGCCTGCCCCAGGAAAAAAAATCTAAATTGTTTCAGTCGCCCGAAGGAGTGAGACGAAATGGGCAGCCAGAGCTGTTGCTTGCCCAGCGTTTGTTGGCTCTGCGGAATGAATTGGGCGGGGAAGGACTGAGCTTTGCGGAGGTTGCCCAGGTAATGTCGGAAAAGCTGCCCGAGGCTCCGGAAATAGAGGCGGAGCGGTGGGAACTGTTGGAAGAAGTCTTTGGAGAGGTTCGAAATATCCTCAGGAAATCCGGTTGGATGGATCCAGCGGAGCGTAGGGCTGTTTTGGCCGAGAAGGGAACCCCACAGCAAGTTCAGGTCGTGCTGGCCGGGGTGGTCGAGATGCGGCCCGTCTTTATGAAAATGTTGCAACGTCTTTCCCAGCGTCCGCAGGTACTGGTATTTGCGCCCGAAAGTGAGAAGGAGGGTTTTGACGAGGTGGGGCGGTTGCATCCCGAATTCTGGGCGAAACGGAAAGCCGGTCTGGAGAGTGGCCAAATTCACGCAGTGGTGAGGTCGGCCGATCAGGCGGCACGTTTGGCCGAAATGGCGAAGAGCTGGCCGGGTGCCACTCTGGCCGTGGCGGATGAAAAAGCTGTAGCGGGGATTCGCGAGGCGTTGAGGGAAGAGGGGATGGAGTCGCACTGGGCGGAAGGGAGAAAGATGAGGGAAGGTCGGGTCGCCAGCTTTCTTCGGGCAGTGGCGGATTATGTTTCCAGAAAATCGGGTGAGGCGCCCTCGTGGGAGTCTGCCGCCCTGCTGATGAGGCATCCGGACGGGATGGGGGGATGGTTGAAGGCTTCGGAAGTGCTGGATGCGTATGCGGAGAAGCATGTGCCGGAGAAGATGGATGCCCGTGGAGGAGAGGCCGCAGCCGAGTGGGCGGGTAAACTGGCGAAGCGGATCGGATTGGAGCCGACGGAGGAATCCGCCTCCGATCATGCGCAAAAGGTTTCCGATATGCTCGTCGAGATTTATGGGAAGATGGAGGTGAATCTGGATCTTCCGTCGGGCCGAATGATGCGGGATTCTTTGCAGAAAGTTCGGAAAGTGATGGCTGAGTTGGTTTCATTGAAATTACCGTATTTGGAAAAGATTCGGACGGCTGACTTTCTGCGTTTGGTCTTGGCCGAGATGCAAGACGAGCAGGTGCCTGAGCCGGCACGCGCTGGAGCGGTCGAAATGGTGGGTTGGCTCGAACTAGCTGAAGAGGATTCACCCTCCGTCGCAGTCGCCTCGTTTCATGAAGGCTCGGTGCCCAAGAGCGTGACAGCGGACGAGTTTCTTCCGGGGCATTTGAGGGAGGCGTTGGGAGTGAACGACAATCTGCAGAGGCTGGCCCGAGACGCTTATGCCCTGGCGGTGGTCCTGGGAACGAGGCCAGAAAAGAGAGGAATTGTCGGACTGGTGGTTCCTTCCTTCAACCCGGCTGGGGATCCGGTGAAGCCGAGCCGGCTCTTGTTGTCGGGGCTGAAGGGTAAGGAGTTGGCCGCTCGGGTCTTGGCTTTGACGGAGAAGCCAGAAGTAGAGCGGAAAAAGGAAAATCTCAAATTTGGAGCAGGGTTTGGGGATGTGCCGGCGGGGAAAGAGACGATTGATCGAGTCTCGGTAACCGCCTTTCGGGATTATCTGAAAAGTCCCCGCTATTTCTATTTCCAGACAGTTCTCGGTTTAGAGGCTGTAGAGGATGAACCCGGCGAACTTTCTCCGGCGGGATTTGGGAGTCTGATCCATCGGGTGGTGGGGGCTTTCGGCAAAGATAAAAAACTGAGGGAGAGCACGGACGAGAAAGAGATCTTTGAGTTTCTAAAAGGTGAGTTGGATCGCCAGTCGCGGGAAAGATTTGGCGATCACCCCAAGGCAGCGGTGGGGTGGCAGTTGGAGATGGCGGAGGAGAGATTAGGGGCCTTTGCGCGGGTGCAGGCACGGGAGCGGGCTGAGGGATGGCAGATTGTGGTGGCCGAGGAGGAGAAAGGAAAAGAGGGTCGTGCGGAGTTTGAACTGAAGGATTCGAAAGGACGGGTGCTACTGGTACACGGTCGTCCGGATCGGATGGATTGGAATGAAAAGCAGAAGCGGTGGCGGATCGTGGATGTGAAAACCAGTTCCGTGCCGAAGGCGCCTGACCGGGCGCATTGCGAGGCGGACGGCACATGGTCCGATCTGCAGATGCCACTTTATCGAGAGTTGGCGCCGAAAGTATTGAAGGAGGGGGTGTGGGATCCGGAAAAGTGTGATCTGGTTTATTTTCATCTACCCAAGGACGGGGAGAAGGCGGCGGTGTCAAAGCCGATGGACGGGGACCTCGTGGAGCGGGCTTTGGATAAGGCGAGAGAGGTGGCGGCGAATATTTTAGACGGAAAGTGGAAAGATATTGGAGAGCTGGATCCGGAACAGACTTCGGAAACATTCATGGCGCTGTGTGGTCAGGCGGGAATTCCCCGGGAAATCGACCAGGAGGAGGCTGAATGAAAAAGTCGGCATCGACGACGTTGATCTCTGCCTCAGCCGGAAGTGGGAAGACCTATCAGCTGGCGGGTCGGTTCCTGCGGGTATTGCTCGAACCGGAGTCTGGGGGCGGTCGGGTAGATCCGACGACCGTATTGGCGACGACTTTTACCCGTGCGGCGGCGGGAGAGATTCTTTCGCGAGTGCTTGGGTGGTTGGCGCGGGCGGTCTTTGATTCCGAAAAGAGAAAACAGCTGGGCGAAATATTGGGGTCGGGAAAAGAGCCGACGGTGGCGGAGTGTGCCGAGGTGTTGGAGGCGATGACGGAGAGGATGCATCGGTTGCAGATCGGGACGATGGACGGAATCTTTGCCAAGGTGGCCCGTTCTTTCGGGCCTTCGGTGGGGCTGCCGCCAGTCTGGACCATTGCCTTGCCCGAACAGGCAGCGAGGCTGGCGGAATCGGCGGTCGACGAGCTTTTGGCCGGATGGGAGGGGGCAGATGTGAGGAAGGCGTGGAGGAAGTTTAAGGGGAAGGCACCGGCACTGGGATTGCGGGCGCAGTTGATGGAGACGTTTGAGGAGATGCGGCTAGATCTGCGGGGGTTGCAGAGCGACGGAAGTTGGGCGACCGATACCGGGCCAAAAAGGATGGAAGCCGCCGCTTGTACTAAGTTACGGGATGCGGTGAAGACGTTTACCGCTCCAAAACGCGGGCATTGGGTGAAGAGCTTGGAGAAGTTGGCACTGTTGCTGGCTCCGCCGCCCCGCCTGGTGGATCTGCTGGAGATCGGTCCTGTGCGCAAGCTGGCGTTGAACGAAGGGAAGTATGATGGGGCGGATATTCCAGCAAATTTCGCCAAGGAGTTTTTGCCTTGGGCCCAAAAAGCTAGGCAGGAGATGGTGCGGATCCATCGGTTGCGGGAGTCAGCCCTAGTGGCTTTGGCAGAAAAGTATGACCGAGCGCGTGGAGCGCAGTCGTACAGTTCGGGTAGTTACACTTTTCGTGAGGTGGAGGCGGCAGCCCTGCAGGTGGCCGGAGGGGTGGATTCGGAAGAGCTGTATTTCCGCTTGGACGGCAGAATTGCACATCTTCTGTTGGACGAGTTTCAAGATACCAGCAGGCGGCAGTTCAGCTTTTTCAAACCGGTGTTGGAGGAGACCACGGGTAAAGGCGGTCATGTTTTGGTAGTGGGAGATCGGAAACAGTCGATCTACGGCTGGCGGGGATCGGATCCCCGGCTGTTGCGAGATGTGGAGAAAGTATTGCCCGGGGTGAAGCGGGAACTGTTGAGCGAAAGCTTCCGTTCCAGTCGGGCAGTATTGGCCGCGGTGGACCGCGCTTTTGAAAAGCTGTCGGACTCCACCTTGTTTGCGGAAAAGCCGGTTTACGCACAGGCGGCGGCAGAGTGGGGTGAGGAGTATCAACAGCACAAATCTTCCCCACAGGCAGCGAGTCAGGCGGGGAAAGTGGTTCTCTATGTCACGCCAGGAAGCTGCTCGGATGAGGTCAAGGCAGCCGTTCGAAAACAGGTGGTCCAGCTGGCGAAGGCTCATGTGGAAAACCAAAAGGAGAGTTTGGGGATTCTCTGCCGGACGCATAAGTTGATTCCAGGAATTTTGGCGGGACTGAAGTCGCACGGGATTGAGGCGAGTGGCGAAGGTGGAAATCCTCTCACCGACAGTGCAGCGGTGGAAATGATCCTGTCGTTACTGAGTTGGGCGGACCATCCGGGACATTCGGCAGCCAGGTATCATGTGTGTGCGGGCGGTATGGCAGAGGTGTTTGGGTGCGGGAAGGTGCCGGCAAAGATTTCTGGCGAAGACACGGAAGCGAGGAACTTTTTAAAGAAGTTGCGAACCGAGATTACGGATTGTGGTTTGGCTGAGGTAGTGAGTGGGTGGGTGGCTTCCAAAGAGTGGCGGGAAGCGGGTACGGCCCATGACCGGATGCGGTGTAGTCAGTTGGTGGAGTCTGCACGAGCGTTTGACGAGGGCGGGGGCGGAAGGTTGGCAGAGTTTGTCCGGCGCGTGCGAGCGGAGAGGGTGGAGAATCCGCGCGCGGCGCAGGTTCGGGTGATGACGGTGCACGGGGCCAAAGGGTTGGAGTTTGATCGGGTCATCCTGGCGGATCTGGACCGGGGCTTAAGCGCGGGAGGAATGGATAAGGTAAAGGTGCGGGTTTTGGAGGAAGAAAATCGGGCGGTGATTTTGCCGAGCGAAGAGGATGCTGGATTTTTGGGCATGGGCGAATTGGTCGATAAGGTGAAGGGAGAGGAGTTCATGGAGGCGTTGAGCGTGTTGTATGTGGGGCTGACACGTGCGAAGCGGGATCTGGAGGTGGTGGTGGGTGGTCCGCGAAAAGGGGAGAATCTAAATCTGGGCAAAATTTTGCGAAGCCAGTGGGGTTGGCCGGAGTCCCAGGCAGAGGGGGAGTTGGAGGTGGTCGATTCCAAGGCAGAGAAATTTTCCGGGCCGAAAAAAGCGGCTGTGCCGGTGGATCCTGGTGTGGCGGAGAAGGTGGGGACGGCTCCGCGAAAGCCGGAGGCGCGGTTGGAGTTGGAGAGTCCGTCGGCACGAGAGGGGGGTGGTAAGGTGCGGCTGGCCCATGTGATTGCGCAGAACAGCGGGAAGGCTTTGGATCGCGGTACGCGGATTCACGCGTGGCTGAGTCGTATTGAGTGGCATGACGGGAAGGGGTCGGAGGCGAAGCGGTGGGTGGAGGAGTCGCCAGAGTTGTGGTGGGGGGTGGAGGAGAGGGAGGTAAGGCAGGAGGCCGAAGAGGTGGCGGTACAGATGCAAAAGGGAATGGATTGGGTCTTTGGAAAAAAGGATTGGGAAAAGCGATGGGCGGATGTGGCGAAGCTGGAGGTTTGGAGGGAGAAAAGTTTTGCGGTCGTTTGGGAAAGAGAGGGTAAGCAGCAGGTTTTGAGCGGAACTTTTGACCGTGTGGTCGTGGCTCGGGATGGAAAGGGGAAAGCGGTTGCGGCGGAGGTGGTTGATTTTAAGACCGACCAACTGAAGGGAGAGAAAGAGAAGACAGAACGGGCGGAATATTACCGGCCTCAGTTGGAGGCGTATGCGGAGGCGGTGTCTAAGCTAACAGGATTAAGTAGGGAAAAGGTGACGACGCGGATTGCGTGGGTCTGGGGTGATTCTTAATCCAAAATACATCTGGATGGTGTCCGATACTTCAAACTTGAATAGTCGGCACTGACCGCCCCTTAGCCCAATACATGGTCCCACCCCGAATCGAACGGGGATCCACGGTTTAGGAAACCGTTGCTCTATCCTCTTGAGCTATGGGACCTATCAATGACTTACACAAGCAGATTTGACACTCTCATACTGGTCTCCTATACTTTTAAATATGGGAAACCTCATAAAAGTACACGGAATCGTCAATCTCCGTAGAGATATTGAATCCGGGATCTTTTACACGGTGATGCGTCATGAAAGTAAACTTATAACCCGAAGTTTATCCACCAAGTCTAAAACCACCGCGCGCCTCCGCCATGCAAATGTCATGGCGGCTATCCTCGCCCCGCTTGCCCAGCCCACCCCAACGGCCCAAATGAGTGAGGTGATCGAGAGGTATAAAAAATTTATCACGGCACATCCTGACCTGAAGCCCCGCAGCAAGCGGTACCGGATGGAGACGCTGAACTGCATCATAAAGTCGTGGCCGGAATTTTCCGCGGTGAAGGCTGAAGAGGTGACGATGGCGGACTGCGAGGCCTGGCGGGACAGGCTTTTGTTTTCGGGAAATTCGGCACCGCGTTTCAACGGCTGTCTTTGCACGCTTCGGGGAATATTTCGCATCGCGATCAGCATGGGTATTCGTAAGGAAAATCCTGCAACTCTCCTCAAGCCCCGTAGGGTAAAACCCCGTAAACTCAATCTGCCTACCCGAGATGAGTTTCAGCAGATGATTGCCGAGATGAGGCATGCCGGCGGTCGTTGGAGTCAGTATGCCGCCGATCTGGTTGAATTTCTGGCCTACAGCGGTTGTCGGCTTGGGGAAGCCGCCAATGTTCATTGGCGGGACGTGGATATGGCCGCGGGGACGATGATCATACGGGGTGATCCTGAAACTGGGACCAAGGGAGGTGGGATCCGATCGATTCCGATCTTTCCGGCGCTGGAAGAACTGCTTCGCAGATTGCCCAGAAGTAGTGAAAGAGTGCTTCATGCCATCAGCTGCTATGCGGCGATCAAACGGGCATGTGAAAAATGTGGTCTGACAAGACTGACGCATCACGATTTAAGGCATTTGTTTGCCACGAGATGTCTCCAGAGCGGGGTCGATGTTCCCACGGTTTCTCGCTGGTTAGGTCACAAGGATGGCGGCGTTTTAGTTTTGCAGACCTACTCTGAGTACTGCTCCGCGCATTCCCAGGCCATGGCTCAAAAAGTGGTTCTTAAGTAGCTTTATTTTCTTTCTGCACGTAGCCAGGCAAAGAAAACATCAAAGTGCACCCTGATGTGCCGGATGCCTGGAACCTTGCGAAGCGTGCCATCTTTGGTTTTGCGTCGAATTGTTTCAGTGTCGCAAGATGCCAATTGGGCCATCTCTTTGACTTTGAATACGATCCCTTGATAACGAAGTGCCTCAACAAGGATGGATCGGTTTACCTTAACAAGATCGTCTGCAGTAAGCTGGGGGATCAATTCATCTTTGGTATAACGCCGTTTCCGAAAAACCGGTCTGTAATGGGTGATTTGCCCGGGGGCCGGCGGCAAGCTGCTTGGCAGTTTGTTCTTTATAAAACTTTGAAGAAGTTCTTGGAGTGGATCGTGGGGTTGGAGATTCGATAAATTAATATTCATATTGACGTTAAAGTACACACAGTGTGTACTCGTGTCAAGTGAAAAACTCATCCGGGGTAAGACTGCCGAAAAAGATCCATTCTCTGAACCGCGTCCGGCATGTGATCGGGATGACTCAAAAGGATTTTGCCTTTCAGATCGGAATTTCTTCTCGGATGTTGCAGTCCATTGAGCTGGGGGAACGTCGGCTTAGTGAGGATGTAGTTGATGCGGTGTACCTTCTGACGGGCGTGACTCCTGAATCCCTAAAAAAGGGCAACCCGCAGTCGAGTCTGGGAGGGGCTTTCGATTTTAGAAAATATCAATATTGGCAGATGGTTCGCCAAAATGAGAATGAGGAAGGCCCTAAACGTGTTATGAAAGAACGGGTGGAGGCACTGAAGTGGATTGGAAAAGCGATGGAGAAAACCAAAAGGGGGCTTCTTTGGGAGGAGGAGTTTAGGCGATTCCTACTCAAAACGATTCTACGCTACGGAATCAGCAGCGAGTTGGAAAAAATGAAGGCGGAGTTGATGACAAAGGGTGAGAGGTGGCCAGATGAGGCTTTTGAAGCGCCGAGAGGTGCGGCTAAAAGAGCAGCGATCGCTGCAGCCATTATCAAAAGTCAGGAATGAAGGATTTTTAGGAACTCCCTTATTCTCTATTAAGGAGAGAGATAATTAACGAGGGTTAGACTCCCTCCCAACTCTCGGCAGGAATCGCCTCCTGACCCAAAGGGCAAAAACTAAAATCCATAGATGGCTTTCAGGCGAATAAAGCGTCGACTGGAAGCATTCATTGAGGTCAGGTCTCTGACGGTTACCTGCTCTCTGGTTGCGTCTAAGGGAGTGACGGATGTTTCCAAGGTATACACAGGGCCCGAATTCCAGGTCACCAGGTCACTGGAGACTTCCACGACAAAGTCGTAATCCAATCGATTTTTCAAGCGCGGAAAGGTGATGGATAAAAATCCCCCTGAGTCAAGAATCACTGGGTAAGGGTTCGAGATGCCGTTCATAGAAGTTAAGGGGCTCAGACCCGAGCCGTACGAAAAGAGATTGGCAAAGCCATCCCGATTTGCGTCTGCTGAGGGGCTACTTAGATTTACATCAGCGATTTGTTGAGCTGTAAACCAGTGGTTCTGAAAAGAACTCCAACTGGAGGTGCCCGAAGGTAAGGCGATGATGTCGACATTTTGGAAGGTAGCGGAGTTGAGCGTGTCATTTTTATGGGATGTCACCGCGAGGCCAATCTGAACAGCAGAGTTCATCGGGAGTATCACGGCATGCTGATCCCTCCAAGTTACCCCATCGTCCGATTGCCAACCCGTAATCGTGTTTCCACTGCGAACCAGCCGCAGCCAAAGGGGCGCGTTGCGCACGCTGAGTACGTGGTTGGATGTATTTCCTCCCTCTGTGCTTCGCCACTGCATACGGGTACCTCCGCCTTGCGGAGTAACAAGCAAGGCGACATTCTTTGCGTTGGCGGCAATGGTCTCGCGCAACATCAAGCCCGCTTTCGCCCAGTAGTCCGTATTGTCCATGCTGGCGAGACGGGCGGTGATGACGAAATCACCGCTTAGAATTTGGGAAACAAAATGGCACCCATCGGCAGCTCCCTCGATATCTGCCCCAGATCCTTTCAGGGTGAAAGTGGTATCAAGATAAGTTGTGCTGCCGGCAAGCCCTACACTTCCGATGTCCTGCTGGATCCAACCCGTGGGAAGTGGTGAGTACACAAATCCAACTTCGGCGGAGGGCTGGCTCGTATATGTTCCCGCATGTGAAATGATGCGATAGCTGTTCGTTGCTCCACTCGTGGGGGAGGGGTCGGTGAAAGAGGTGGCAGAAATATCGGTAGCGATGGTCTGAAACGAGCCCCCCGATGACGTGCGCCGTTGCACCGAGTAGTGGGTTGCGCCCAACATGGATTTCCAACTCACCGTGCCACCTGAAATGGCAACACCCAAGGGAATGGCTGGAGGACCTTGGGTGGCCGAAAGAGTGGTCACCATAAAATATTCCCAGCCAGCGAGGATGCTTTTGCTACAAAGGACTGGGTCGTTGGCGTTTTGGGTCAAGAAAAGGGAATTGGGACCTCGAATGGCGACCGATCGGTTGAGTCGGTTGAGATTAAACTGCTCGTTACTTCCCAGCGTGGTGGCATCGGCATAGAGCTTATTGTCGGAGGCCGAGTAGCGGATGAACTTGCCGTTGCTGGCCCGAAGAGCCGTGCGCCCTGCTCCTGCATCGACCAAGGTAAATTGTGCATTGGCAGTCTCCGAGGTTGCCTGACAAGTCAAAAGGTAAGGACTGCTGCTTTGCCATGATAGGTACCCCCCGTTATTTGCCTTGAGCGATACGGTGGCCTCCGAAACTGGAACTGAAGCTGTGTTTGGAATGGTGTTGCTGGTCTTAGTGAATCGAATCGAGTTGATGTTGCACTCACTCGAACCTGTATTCGCGATTCGTATCGACTGAACCCCTGTAGTGGAAAAACCGCCATTTACGGTAACGGTGTCCCAATTTCCCCAGCCGCGGTCCGGCACCGAGGCGGTGGCCAAAGTTTTAATGCCATCGCCACTTTGAATCTGAAGGGTGGAGGTCTGTCCGGAACCATTGGCGACACGGAGCGCGATGTCATAAGTTCCGGTGGCCGTCACATCGACGGTGTATTTCATCCACTCGGTCGGCTTGAAAAAACCAACATTATAGCCGTTGGAAAGAGAGTCGGAGCAGGTTTCGATATCCACGCCGCCGTTTCGATAGGTCCAACGCTCGTTCCAAGCCGTGTACTCACCAGTAGTATTAAGGACATTTTCCCACCCGGTGTCCGAGTAGGCGTGGCCGTTCATACCCTGGTCATAGTTAGCAGCGTAGACCACTGTGCCGGGAATTGTCGGAATGGTGCCATAAGGTGCGGTGGTGCGATTGCCGGGTTGACTAAAAATTGCACGAAGAACCTCGGTTTGGGTTTGTGTATTGGCCAGGCGAACACTCTCAGCCATCTGAGTCAGCGTGGTGCGGGCGGTGTTTGCGCTCAAATTTGGATTGGTACCGCCCAGATAGTTTAGCAAGTCCTGATAACCAGGGGGAAAGGCAGCTTTGGAAAGACAGTTGATGCTATCGAACTTTTTCATGGGCCACCAGGACATGCCGATTCCTTGGCCGCGGAGCAGCTCGACCATTTTGGTGAAGTTGTCGTTGCTATTCTCCCCATGCTCTCCGCACCAAATTGGCCGATTTTGTCCAGTTCGCATATCGAGGGCAAATTGAATGTCTGAGCTGAAATCTGCCGAAGAGCTGTATTTATGGAACACATAGACCATCTGGGCATCCCAAGAAGGAGTGAGACCGGTATAGTCGTTGCTGTAGCTATTCCCCTCGATGAAGATAATGTGACTATCCCCATTTGCCCGAATCGTCTGGGTTAAATCGACATAGAGTTCACGCAAGAGGGTGCCTCCTGGGAGGTTCCAGTTCGGTTCGTTGAGCAGGTCGTATCCTGCAACCCACACTTCGTCTTTGTAGCGCTCCGAAAGCTTGTCCCAAAGGCGGACGGTTTTGCTGCGATTGTCTGCACTTTCCCAGAGCGATGGTTTGGTGGAGTCATAGTCGCTGATTCCACTGTTGCTGCTTTGTCCGCCAGGGGCCGCGTGCAGGTCAAGGATGACGTAGACCCCGGCTACTGTGCACCAAGAGATAATGTTGTCTAGAAGGGTGAAGCCTTGGTTGTTCCAAACATCGGGGGTTCCGAGGTTGACGAAGTATTCGTAGTGCATGGGGAGGCGCACCGCATTGAATCCCCATGCTTTGATCTGGTTGATATCGTCCTGGGTGACGTGGTTAGTCAGCCACGCATCGTAGAATGTCTTGACGCTGTTGGAGCCCACCAAGGCGGTCAGCTTTTGCTTCCAAGTGTGCTGGTCCGGCGCTTGGCTTTCGGAATTCATGATGTACCCCTCCATCACCATCCAGTTACCCATGTTGACGGCGTTTAAAATCATCTCCTGGCCAGTTGTGCTGTTGAAGATTTTTGTTCCGTTGACTTGCAGAAGTTGAGCGAAGGCGTCGGAATGGGAAAAAGAAGCCCAAAAGAAGCTCGTGATCAGAATGATGCGAAAGCTGATTCGGGGTGGGCAGTGCTTGAAAAAAAGGGCCATATCTATGAAAAATCTTAGATGTGCCTTCTTAAAGAGCTAGTAGCTCTTTCGAGGGGGGAGGGGGGCAACGCCCCTATCCTAATGTTCAGAAAATAAAGGTCGAAATGGATCTAGGTAAGGCCTTGATATCGGTCGCCTTGCCTTTCATCCAGAAAGTGTAATCGAGCGGTTTGTCGGATGTATTCATGACGACCGCTACCAGAGACCCGTCAGGATTGAGGAAGGCGCTGGCCAGCAGGTCCTGGCGATTGACTGAGGTAGCGATTCGTTTTGCCCCAGGAAGAACAAATTTTGAAAAGTGACCTAAGTAGTAGTAGGAGTTGGTATACTGAATCTCCCCTGTTTTGGTGTTGGCGTGGATCGGAGCAAAGCAGAAGTTGCCCACGTGATTCGGACCACCCGTTTCATCGAGCAAAATATTCCAATCGGTCCAACCGACCGCACCGGCGTTGAGATCCCCCATGAGCGAACGCCCATAGCGTTCACCCAAGGACCAGTCGGAGATGCGTTTTGGGTCAAATCCCTCCACGCAACCCTCGGTAAACAGAAGGTTGATGCTGGGAAAAGCTTCCTTCACTCGGCTGAGGTTTTCAAACATCATCGGGCTCCCCGTCCATGTTTCGTACCAGTGAAAGCCCAGGCCCCAGACATAGGAGGCGGCTTCCGGATCGCTAAGCAGAACGCTGGCACGCTGATAGATCAGGTCGCGGTTATGATCCCAAGCGATAATCTTTTTTTCGCCTAGGCCGCTTTTTTTTAAGGTAGGGCCGAGGTGATTTTTGATGAAATCTCTTTCCTCCTCCGCGGTGTAGAGGCAGGACTCCCACCGCTGAACGGCCATGGGCTCATTTTGGGCCGACAAGCCCCAGATCGGAATTCCCGCTTTTTCATACTCTTCGATCGTCCGAACAAAGTAGCGGGCCCAAGTTTCATAAAACTCAGGCAAGAGCTTGCCTCCTTGGAGCATCTTTTTGCTGTCTTTCATCCAGGCGGGAGGACTCCAAGGGCTGAGGTAAACAGGTAGGGGCTTGCCTGCGGTTTCGAGCGCAAGGCGGATCAGGGGAATCCGGAACTTGAGATCAGGGGCGATGCTAAAGCTGGCGAGAGTGGTATCCCCGTCTGAGACATAGGTGTAGCTCCCTGAGGAAAAGTCGCAGCTATGGATCGTGGTTCGAATCAGGGAGTAGGCAATTCCGTCCTGCGGGGAGAAGTAAGCCCGCAGTATCTCCTTTTGTTTCTCCGGAGGGAGTTTGGAGAAGGTCTCGGCAGCCGCATCGGTGATCGCTCCGCCGAAGCCGAGGATAGTTTGAAAGGTCTTGTCGGGATCAAGAAATACACAGGCTTGGTTCTCGCGCGGTTGGGCATAGGCCACCCAAGTTGGAGAGTTGGTTTCTTGGATACGGAGTTCAGTCCTAGCGGCGGTCACATAGGCTTTAGGTTGCGCCGCAACGCAGGGGTCGCCTGTGGAAATCATCCCGCAAGTCAGCAGGAGAAGAAAAAGTTGTCGAGGCGAGAGAATCGTAATCATGTCCATACTCTGATTCGTGGCTCGCGAAAAGTCGACCCCGCGGAGACTGATTACCCGAAAGAGTGAGGTCGGGTTCAGGTTGCAATCGAAAACAACAAAGATTTAGCGGTTTTAAAAATGATCCTTGTTCTTGCTCGGGCGCATGTCCAAGACAAGAGGATGAATCGAAGGCAGCTTCTGAGTTCACTAGTAGCCAGCTCGCTTATTTCTCCCTTGCGGCTGGGCAGTGTCCACGCGGCCGAGAGTCAGAAGAACTTCCTAGATCCGAAAGCGCAGGAAAAGAAAAAAGGATTTCCAGCTGACTTTCTTTGGGGAGCAGCCACGGCTGCTTACCAAGTGGAGGGAGCCTATCGTGAGAATGGAAGAGGATCCTCCGTCTGGGATCAATTCTGTGAAACCCCGGGCCGGATTCAGGAAGGGCACACCGGAAAAGTGGCCTGTGACCACTATCATCGATTTCGGGATGACATTCAGCTGATGAAGAAATTGGGGTTGAAGTCCTATCGATTTTCAATCTCTTGGACGAGAATTCTCCCCTCGGGTACGGGGACGGTGGAACCCCGAGGTCTCGATTTTTATTCGAAGCTAGTGGATGCGCTGCGTGAGGCAGGCATTCGGCCCTTCTGTACCTTGTTCCACTGGGACTATCCCTCGGTGCTCTTTGGCAAAGACGGATGGCGGAATCCGGAAAGCCCACGCTGGTTTGCCGAATACTGTGCCCTGGTGGGAAAGGCCTTGGGAGATCGAGTCGAAGATTGGTTGACGCTGAATGAGCCGCAGGTGTTTGTGGCTTTGGGCCACGGGGCGGGATTTCATGCGCCTGGCGAAAAGTATTCCATGGCGGATCAGTTAAAAATTGTCCGGCATGTCCAGTTGGCTCATGGGTTGGGGGTGCAAGCACTCCGGGCGATCGGGGGAAAACGGTTTCGGATCGGTTGGGCTCCCGTGGGCACCGTTCAATATCCTGCGACCTCCAATCCTGCGGATATTGAGATAGCTCAGAAATCCACCTATGGGTGCAGTGCTGGGAATCTTTTCAACAATACCCTGTGGAACGATCCAGTGATTTTCGGAAAAGTTCCCGATGCCGCCCGTGAGGCGTTTGGGAAAGATTTACCTCCGTACACCGATGCGGACCTCAAGACGATGTGCCAGCCGATGGATTTCTTTGGGCTCAACCTTTATCAAGGCACTCCAGTCATTCGTGGGCCGGGAGGTAAGGAGAAAGCGGTCCCTTTTCCGCCTGGAAGTCCCCGCACCACTTTTCAATGGCCTGTGACCCCTGAAAGTCTCTATTGGGTCGTTCGCTTTCTATATGAGAGGTATCATTTGCCCGTGGTCATCACGGAAAATGGAATGAGTATTTCCGATTGGATTGCAGAGGATGGAAAAGTTCATGACCCGCAGCGGATCGACTTCCTCAGCCGATACATTAAGCAGTTAAAGCGTGCCGTGACCGATGGGTATCCTGTCATCGGCTACTATCACTGGACCCTATTGGATAATTTCGAGTGGGCGGAGGGGTATCGTCAAAGGTTCGGTTTAATTTATGTGGATTTCGAGACACAGGTGCGTACGCCCAAAGACTCGTACTACTGGTATCAAGAACTGATCCGTACGAACGGCGATCTCTTGTAGTCCGCCTTCACGATCTCCAACCTGAGCGATTCGGAGGGGGAAGGGTCTACTCGGGCAAGCGAATGATTCCGCGGCGCAGACCAACGGTGACAGCCTCGGTGCGATCCCGAACCTTGAGTTTTGCAATGATACTTTTCAAGTGAGCTTTGACTGTGTGTTCGGTGACCCCCATTTTATCGGCTAATTCCTTGTTGCTATCCCCGCCTACCAGGCGTTGTAAAACATCCAGCTCACGCTCCGTGAGCTTATCTTTTCCAGCGTGAGCTTCCATTTTTTTGGCAATGTCGTCTGGAATCCAGATTTTTCCGCTGGCGACGGCCCGAAGTGCGGCGGCGAGGTCGTCCCCCGGGCTATTTTTCAAAATATATCCCACCGCGCCTGCCTCGAGAGCGACATGAATCTCCTCGTCTCCTTGATGTGTGGTCAAGATGACTATGCGGGCTTGCGGGTCGATTTGGCGAATGGCACGGGTGGCCTCCACACCGTCTTGGATGGGCATTCGTAAATCCATCAGGACAATCTGGGGCTGAAGTTGACGATACATTTCGACTGACTTTTGACCGTTCTCACTTTCGCCTACGACTTTGAATCCTGCGTCCGTACCTAAAAGAGCGCGAATTCCTGCACGGACAACGGAGTGGTCATCCACGATGAGGATCGTGATTCGTCGCGACGCATCGGTGCCAGCAGGAGGCTTCTTTTGAAGTAGGTTGACTTTCATGAGGTTGAGGAGAGTTGATGCGAAATCTTAGGTGAAATCGCAAGAGTGATGCGGACGATCGTGCCACGCGGGATCCCTTTTTCAATCTGCAAAACCGCGCCAATGCGTTTGGCGCGTTCTTGCATTCCGCGAATACCAAAACCGTGGTGTGGGTCGGGCTGGCGGGCAGCCTCGGACATTCCAACGCCATCATCCGTCACGCTTAGAATAAGCTTTTCGGACGACAGGATCATTTGTAGCCCGAGTTGGGAAGCAGAGGCGTGTTTCACTGCATTGGTACCGGCCTCTTGGACGATCCGTAAAAGATTCTGTTTGAGAAAAGCCTCCAGCGGGGGCAAATCTACCTGAACGTTGGCATAAAAATCTAAGCCGGCCGAATCGGCGCACTGTTTAAGAGCCCGGGTCATGGCCTCAATCAGGTCGATGCTTTCCAGTGCTTGGGGAGTAAGATCCCAGATCGACCGGCGTAATTCGGCATGAGTCTGGGTAATACCCTCCTTGGCAACCTCCAGATGATGCTTCGCTCGCTCTCCGCCTGGGGGAATTAGAGCAAGAGCGGTTTTACATTGGAGCGAAAGACCCACCAGCGACTGTTCTAAGGTGTCGTGCAAATCCGCCGCCAAACGTGCCCGCTCGTTCAGAACCGCGTTGCGTTCCCGAATGTCACCTTGAAGGCCTAAATTTTTGGTCAAGAGATAGCGACCCCAGAGAGAGACACCCAAAAGGACTAGAAGGGCAACCGCGAGGGCAATGGCAAGTCGGCGTGCGGTAAAGGGGCTGGCAGAGCGCAGGAGCGTGACGTACTCCAAAGAAGGAACCAGGAGGAAAAAACCTTGGAAGGAGCCCTCGTGATCAGTCTGGGTGTAGCAGATTCCCTGAACTGCGATCTGGCTTCCGATTTCGAAGAGGTCGGCACGTTTCTCGGGGTAGATTTGTGTAAACTCTGCCGTGACTACGCCCTCCGATGTTTTGACCGCCAAGGTCAACGTGGTGAAGGAGGGGTTGAGCACGCTTGGCTTTTCCAGGATATTGACAAGTTGACCCTCGATCCGCGTCAAGTCGCCGTGAAGATATCCATCCCGCAACTGTTGAACGGATTGGATGCTCTTCGGCACGACTTTCCCTTGGTTTCCTGTGGGAGAAAAAATCGCATCGACAAGGATCGGTAAACCCCGTTCGACAATTGGAAATCCGACCACCTCAATCTCATCCCCGATTTTTGGGGCAATTTCCTCGGCTAAGCGCACCTCGAGGCCGCCCGTGGCATCGCTCAAATACAGCGTGTCACGAGAGTGGAAAGTAACGATACCCTTGATCAAAAAACGCCGGCCGGGTGAATTGTCGATCGAGTATTGGGTGATCGAGCGGATCGGGGTAGGGGGTGAGCTCCGGGGATCAGGGGTGGCAGGTTGGATAAGACGTAGGTCGTTTGAGGAGGAAAGCCAAAGTTGAACAGAAACAAGACGCCGCAGGTTGTAGTTCATCCGTTTGGGAGTTGGCACTCCCGCGGTACTTATCTTGGCACCGAGAAATTTACTTAAGGCTGGCTCAAAGTTACGAGGCAGCATGAGATCGACGCGGCTCGACCCCTCCACCAGTGCCAAGATCCACTGGTTTGCCTCTTTTCGCGCGGAGTGAACCCATCCCTGCACCTGAACCCTTTGGCCGTCCTCCGATCCTGTCACGAGCTGCTCAATCGATACGCTTTTGGCAGGAGGCAGTGGAGAGGAACCCATCGCTTTCCAGCGGGGCCGTCCCACGATGGGGGCAAAAGCCCCGGGCTCGGTTACCCCCGTGACACGGACGAGGGTTCCAGGGGTTGGAATGGGCTGAACGCGGGAGTCGACAAATACACCTGCGGATGAATCTTGAATAAAAAATTGACCATTCCATGAGGGGTCGGTTGCCGTGACGACACCCTGAATTTGAATCGGGAGATGCTGTTGGGATTGATTCTCACTAAGAGTGAGAATTTGCTGGGCTTGTGTGATAGGGAGAAGCGGGGCTGCGGAAATTACCAAAGGAAAAAAAAGCGAGGCCAAGCAAGAAAGGGCAGAGAAGAATTTCTGCTTTTCCAAAAAAGAAAAAAAAGAGCTGCTAGATGATGGGAAGAGAAACAACAATCGAGACTATGGGTAGGGAAAAATCTCAGGCAAGCCGATTGCTGGATGGGGGAAGAGCGGATGCAACGGTTGCGCCAATGAGACAAAAGGAATTGGAGATTCCATAGTTTCGTAATTCTTGCCAAGGTGCGCGTTTTCAACTCAAAACCTATATGATGCGACTACTCGTTTTTGTGACTTGGGCAGGTTTCGGTTCCCTCTTGGCGGCCCCGCCCGCATTACCACCCCCCAGTCTTAAAGTGTCTGGAACCCAGATCGTTCATGGGGAGGGGAATCCGATCGCATTGCGGGGGGTGAATTTCGGTAGTTGGCTGGTGGAGGAGATCTGGATGATGCCGGTGGAGGGAGTTCCTCCAGCTGGCTCCTCTTTTTCCAAAGTGATCGATCACTCGACTCTGTGGGATACATTTCGTCAACGGTTTGGGGATGAGGGGGTTCTCCAGATTCGAAAAGCGTGGCGGGATTGCTGGATTACGCGTGAGGATTTCGTCCGCGTTAAGGATCTGGGTCTGAACTGCGTCCGCCTGCCGTTCTTATACGACTCCTTGGAGGCACCCGACGGACTCTTCCCGCGAATCGATCAGGCCGTGGCTTGGGCTAGGGAAACTGGAGTCTATCTGATTTTGGATCTGCATGGGACTCCTGGTCGCCAAAGTGGGCAACACCACACGGGAAAATCGGATGAGGATCAACTTTTTAAAGATTCAGAAAAAGTAAAAGAGTGTGAGCTGGTTTGGAAAAAAGTCGCCTCTCGTTACGGTAAGACACCCGAGGTGGCGGCGTTCGACCTGATGAATGAGCCGATGGGGGCTCCGAATGAGTCGACTCTCTATCTGGTTTATGACCGGCTCTTGCGGGCGGTCAGAGAGGTGGCTGCAGAGAAACCGGTGATTATTGCGGATGGGTACAAGGGGATTGCGGGAATGCCCTATCCGGAAGTTGCGGGTTGGAAGCAGGTGATCTTTTCCCAGCACCACTACAACTTTGGGGCCAAGCAGGTGCGAGATCACTGGGGTTCGGCAGAAAATCTGATTGCAAAAATCGGATACGCCCGCTCCCGACGAAATGTTCCTTTTTTTGTGGGGGAGTTGAATATTGAGCCCCACTCCAGTCAGGAGATGATGACGCGGGTCTTGGATGCCTTGGATGAGAAGGAAATTTCGTGGACGGTATGGAGTTATAAAGTCGCGATGAGGGGCCAAGGCGGGATGTGGGGATTGTATCGGAGTAAGAAAGATCTGCCCGTTCTTAATCCTTTTACCGACTCGATATCGGAAATCATAAAAAAGATTCAGGCGTATCAAACGGAAAACTTTGAGGCCTCGGCCATGAAAGCCGCACTACAGCAAACGCGCTTCTATCAGAAGTCCATCAACCCAGCCCAGTAGACCCAAAGGTTGTGGACAGGGGTGGATTTGATTGGAATTAAGCCATAATATTTTATAAGCCGTTGTTGAGTAATTATATATAGAATATTAATCTCAATAACATAATTGTACCCGAAAGAGCAATAGCGGAAGATAGGGAGATGTGAGAAGTTCTTTGCATGAATATAAATTTAAAGAAATTTACAACGCACATTCTCACTGCCTTGGTCGCCTCGTTTGGCCTTTCCGTTGCCAACGCCGCCGACTGGACTGGCACCACCAGCACCGATTGGAATACGGGGAGTAACTGGTCCGGTAACGCCGTCCCGACGGGAGAGAATGCCATCGTTAACAACACGTCGGGTAATACCGCTACCATCAACGGAAATCTGTCCTTTACCCCCAATGACATCATCGTAAGAAACGGAAGTCGGATTGATCACCTTGCCGGAACCGCCGGCACAAGTGGGGGCAGCTGGATGTGGGTTGAGAATGGGGTCTACAACCTTGCGAATACAGCTACGGCGGGCTCTGGCATCAGTGGATTTGCCCAAGGCACCGGGTCCCTGAACGCGACGGGCAATCTGCTGGTCGGGGCATGGGGCGACAACCGAAATGGAACGATCAATGTGAACACGGCCGGAACTCTTGCGGTTTCTGGCGAGTTGTTTTTTGGGGATTCCACGGGAAGCCAAGGAGCTCTGAATCTCGAAAGCGGTACCATGACGGTGAACAACAAGATTTTCGTCGGCAACAACCGCGGCACCGGCACGATGACCATGTCCGGTGGTAGTTTGACCAAGACTGGCGGGGATCAGACCTTCGTCGGCCGTGACAACGGCACGGGAACCCTCACCCAGAGCGGTGGGACCATCACGCTGAACCATGATTTCTATGTTGGTCAAGGCGGGGGAGGAAACGGCACCCTGAACGTCAGCGGCAGTGCGGTGCTCAACACCGGGCGCGATTTTGTCATCGGTCGGGAGAGTGGCACGGGCTCGCTCAATATGACGGGCGGCACCATCACCAAGACCGGGGATGAGAAGTTCCTCGTCGGTCACAACAATGGCGTGGGTACCGTGGTGCAGAGCGGCGGGACAATCAGCGCGAACAACGAACTCTACATCGGCAATGAAAATTCCGGTGCTCGAGGAACTTACACTCTCAGTGGCACAGGAGCGCTCAATGTGGCGAACGAAGTCGTTGTGGGTCGGGAGAGTGGCACAGGTATTCTGAATGTGGATGGCGGAACCATGACCACCACCGGTAACGGCAATATGTATATTGGACGCCGTAATGGAACTGGAACATTGAATCAGACGGCTGGTGTGATCAGTGTGATCAAGGAGTTCGGTGTGGGAACGCGGGACGACAACAAAATTGGAACCGGCACCTACAATCTGAGCGGCGGTTCTTTGTCGGCGGCCAACAACATCTTCATCGGCAAGGAACAGGGGTCATCGGGTACCTTGAACATGACCGGTGGCACCATGAGCACGAGCGACAAACTGCAGATCGGCCACAACCAAGCGACGGGAGTTCTCACCCAAAGCGGTGGCACGGTCAACGTGCAACACGAGGTCTATATCGGTAATGAGAACAGCGCCTCATCGGTGGGTGCCTATACGCTGAGCGGGACGGGTGTTCTGAACGTGGGTAACGAGGTCATCGTGGGTCGGGACAACGGCACCGGCACCTTCAACCTGAATGGCGGAACCGTGAATGCGACTAAGATTTCGGGCGGAAACGGCAGTGCGACGGTGAACTTCAATGGCGGGGTGATCAAAGCCAAACGCGATGAAAGCAACCTTATCGAAAACCTTGACGTTGCGAATGTGCAAAGCGGTGGAGCCAAGATCAATAGCAATGGATTCAACGTGGCCACCAGCCAAGCTCTCACGGGCACGGGTGGTTTGGAGAAATTGGGTGCGGGCAGCTTAACCCTTTCGGCCAACAATACCTATGCTGGAACGACCACGGTGAGCGAAGGATTGTTAAAGGTGAACGGAAGTGTGGGAAGTATCCAAGTCAATAGTGGGGCAAGCTTGGGAGGATCGGGTACGACAGGATCTTTGCTGGTCAACGGCACCCTAACCCCGGGCAACAGTCCTGGAACTCTGAATACGGGAAGCCAGACGTGGTTCAATGGCGCCAACTACAATTGGCAAATCTTTGATGCGACGGGTTCGGCTGGCTCGGGCTATGATCTGTTGAACATTTCCGGATCCCTCGATCTTTCGAATCTGACGGCGGGTGGATTCGGGATTAATATGTGGAGTCTCTCGGGCATCAATCCCGACGTGAATGGGAACGCCACCAACTTTAACGCAGCGAACAACTACTCCTGGATCCTAGCCCAAGCCGCGGCAGGGATCACAGGCTTCGAGGCGACTGACTTTAGTATCTTCACATCGGCTGCCAATGGAACCGCAGGTTTCAGCAACACGTTCGATGGGGCGCTCTCCATCGCTGTTGCTGGCAATAATCTAGTTCTCAATTATCAGGCCGTGCCCGAGCCCTCCTCGGCGGCCCTGACACTGCTCGGCTTAGTCTCTACCTTGGCTTTGGCCAGGAGACGCCGCTAAAGGAGCTTTGAAAACAGGAGACTTGTGAGCCAAGCTTAAAAATATGAAGCGCTCCTGGATCGCTGGGTGGGTTCTCTGCCTGAGTCTGGCCACCTCATACTCGGCTGATAATCTCTGGACTGGTGCCACAAGCACCGATTGGAATGACGGTGCCAACTGGGCCCTAGGCGGGGTGCCGGATACAAGCTTTGGTGATTATGCGGTTGTTTCCACGACGACTCCCCGAATTGCCACGATCACCGCCGATATTTCATCTACCCCAAATGACATTAACGTAACTGGAGGCGGACGGATCGATCACCGCGCCGGTATCGCCGGCACTGCTGGCGGTGCCTGGATGGCCGTTGGGATGGACGGCACGCCAAGTTTCTATAACCTCGCGGACACCTCGACCATAGGCACTGGAATCAGCGGCTACGGACAAGGGACGGGTACCCTGAATGCAACCGGGAATCTCAACTTGGCCGCTTGGGGCGGCAACCGCAACGGTACCATGAACATCAACACAACGGGTGCCTTAAATATTACGGGAGCACTCCGCATTGGCGGTGACGGAGGTTGTGTCGGCGTGATGAATTTGGAATCGGGTGCAGTGATCGTTTTAAACAGCGACTCGGTTTGGGGCGGAAACGAGAACAACTTTGGCCAGGGAGGTGGCGTCGCTACCTTGAATATTTCAGGAGGTTCTTTGAGCGCATCCAAGTACTTGCGTCTTGGGAACGATCGTGGAACTGGAACGATAAATATCACGGGCGGCTCGCTTACCGTCGCGGGAACCGATGATGTTTTCATCGGTCGCGACAAGGGCACGGGCGTCGTCAATCAGTCAGGCGGCGTGGTTGAATTCAACCACAACACCTTTATCGCAAACGGAAACAACCAGAGCGATCCCACCAGTGGAACTTACAATCTCAGCGCCGGCGCGCTCAATGTGAAACGCGAGTTTGTGATTGGTCGTGAGGGCGTCAGTGCGACGGGAACCTTAAATATGACAGGCGGTACGATCACCAAGACCGGGGATGAGAAGTTCCTCGTCGGTCACAACAATGGAGTGGGGACCGTGGTGCAAAGCGGCGGCACGATCAGCGCGAACAACGAGCTCTACATCGGCAATGAAAATTCCGGTGCTCGAGGAACTTACACCCTCAGTGGCACAGGAGCGCTCAACGTGGCGAACGAAGTCGTCGTGGGTCGGGAGAGTGGCACTGGACTGTTGAACGTCAACGGCGGAACGATCACCACCACCGGCAACGGCAATATGTATATTGGACGCCGTAATGGAACTGGAACATTGAATCAGACGGCTGGTGTGATCAGTGTGATCAAGGAGTTCGGTGTGGGAACGCGGGACGACAACAAAATTGGAACCGGCACCTACAATCTGAGCGGCGGTTCTTTGTCGGCGGCCAACAACATCTTCATCGGCAAGGAACAGGGGTCATCGGGTACCTTGAACATGACCGGTGGCACCATGAGCACGAGCGACAAACTGCAGATCGGCCACAACCAAGCGACGGGAGTTCTCACCCAAAGCGGTGGCACGGTCAACGTGCAACACGAGGTCTATATCGGTAATGAGAACAGCGCCTCATCGGTGGGTGCCTATACGCTGAGCGGGACGGGTGTTCTGAACGTGGGTAACGAGGTCATCGTGGGTCGGGACAACGGCACCGGCACCTTCAACCTGAATGGCGGAACCGTGAATGCGACTAAGATTTCGGGCGGAAACGGCAGTGCGACGGTGAACTTCAATGGCGGGGTGATCAAAGCCAAACGCGATGAAAGCAACCTTATCGAAAACCTTGACGTTGCGAATGTGCAAAGCGGTGGAGCCAAGATCAATAGCAACGGCTTCAATGTGAGCACCGGCCAAGTGCTCACTGGAACTGGCGGTCTGGAGAAATTGGGTGCGGGTCAACTCACCTTGAGCGGCGGCAATACCTATGCAGGAACCACGACGGTGGCCGCAGGGACGTTACGGATCGAGAAAGCGGGGCTGAATACGATTGTCGACGCTACCGCCAACACCCTTGTGGCTGAGTTCACCTCAGTACCATTGCCCGGATCATACCGAATCCTCCCTGGGTCTCTTGCGGGAGCCCAGACTTTTAGTGCTACCGGTTTGGGTGCAAATCAGCAGGCCACATTCGATCGGTCGACCAGCACCGTGACGGTAACCGGGAAATTAGTCACAGGGTCTACATTTGCCTCCCTCTACCCTGCCGGGAGTGAGGCCACTGTGGGCATCAATGGGATTAAAAACCTCATGAACTATGCCTTGGGTGGCACAGGGGAAAGTTCAACTCCTGCTCTGCCTGCACTAACAACGGGGGTAGATGGTTTGACCCTCACCGCTAATATTCGATCTGACGACACGACTTTGAGCGTAAAGGGGCAGTATGCCACGGATCTGAGTGGCCCTTGGACCGATGTCACCTTGCCGGAGGGCACAACATCCTCCGTCGCAAATACGAAAATCAAGAGCTTCACGATTGCGATTGACCCCGCTCAGCCCAAAAAGTTCCTTCGTTTTCAAGTGACGAAGTAGTCGCCAGGGTTTGGCTAAGCCGAGCGAGAGTTTTGCAAAGAGTTGTGATTCAACCTTTTGCCGGCAAGATAGATCCATGAAACACCTAACAAGACTTATCTCTTTTTTCCTGATTCTGATGGGATGTTATGGTTCGGCCTATGCTCAAGTACTTCTGAATCCCTCCTTTGATGATTCGGGTAGTACTGAGGAAGAACCTATGGCATGGGTGCGTTGGGGTGAGGGTTTTCGGCGGGTGACGGATTGGAAACCGATCCACTCGGGAGCAGGCCAGTTAGGGTACGATCATACGGCGGTCAGGGGCGGGAACTGCGGGATTTGGCAGGATGTCGTTGGGGCCATCGCAGGGAAGAAGTACAAAATTTCGCTCTATGTCATGGCGGATAAGGTAGGGGGAGCCAATCTTCCTCCAACCTCATTGGAGTTGAGATTAGAGTATGCGGATAATGGGCAGCAGTCGTTGCTGGAAAGTAAGATGATTCCTATGATCACACTACCTACCGATGGGAAATGGCAGGAGATATCGATTGAGGGCACAACCCCGCGGGATAGTTTGAGGTTTTTGATGGTGATGACACCCTTAGATGGTGAAAACCGCGGGGGGAAATTTAAGTTCGATGATGTGAAGGTGGAGTTGGTGCCCTAGGGATTGGAGTTACCTCTTTTGAGTAATGGTGATCCCTGTCTCATCAGGCGATCATGAAAGTAGTGTATGTCCATGTTCATTCATAAGAACCCTTGGCAAGATCGGGTTACCCGAATCGCGAGTGCTAGGAGGGATTCTAATGGAAGTCCAATGTACGGAAAGAGGGATTTGGGATTTACTCTGGTGGAACTTCTGGTGGTGATTTCCATTATTGGGCTTCTAGCTGCGCTGGTTATACCGGGGATTTCTGCGGCAAGAGCCAGTGCGGATAAGGCGAAATGCGTCGGCAATTTGAAACAGTTGGTGACCGTTACCCTGTCCATGGCTACGGACAACAACGGAAAAATTCCCAATTGGGATAATAATAATAATCCCCCTTGGCACTGGGATGAGATACGACAGTTTATGGGAAGTCCGACCAATGTTTCCTTGAAGGGCACTACCTTTCAGTGCCCAGCAACATGTCGCAATCCTGACTTGATAAAAGAGTTGGATATTTCGAATGGGCAGTTTCCTGTAGGACGGAGTCACTACCGGTTCAACAACTACTATGCGGCGGGCAAGTGGCCTCTTTTTAAAGTGAGTGAGGCAGTGGTTTTTTGGGACTTCGTATACTCCTACACGCCCAATGCCGATTGGTCTCACTATCGGGGGAGTTCTAATACAATCATGAATCTGGCCTACGCCGATGGGCACGTAGCAACCGCGAGTTCGAAAGTATTACGTTCGGGAGATCGGGCGCAACGAATTGCCCCCTTGTACCCGCTGGGAGATGATGATTATGGCTCAAAGCTTTATAAGCTGGGTTGGGAATTGGAGAAGTAGTGTCTTGAAGACGATTGCGTTGTACACGGCCGCTATCTGTGTGGCTTTTTCCTGCTCTTGGGTCCAAGCAGCTCCTGAGTTGATCAACGGTTCCTTTGAGCAAGGGGGCACACCTTCGGATACGGCGGTGGGTTGGACCCGGTGGGGAGAGTGGATCAATCGCGAGACGGATTGGAAACCTGTGCGAACGGGCCAAGCGGTCTTAGGGTATCACCACTGGCAAATTCCATCGGAGGCGGACTCGGGCGTTTGGCAGGAGGTGAAAGCGGTGAAAGTGGGGCAGAAGGTAAAATTTTCGATTTTTATGATGGTTGATTCTGTTTCAGGCAATCAGGCAAGGGCGGAGTATGTGGAGTTGCGCTTGGAGTATAGTAAAAATGGGTGGCAGGAGATTTTGGCGCAGAAGAGGGTGCCACTCAAAGATTTTCCTACCGACGAAGCTTGGCACGCCATTGAGGTGGAGGGAGTCGCGTCTACAGAGGAACTTCGAGTAGTGTTATCCATCACCCCAAGTTTGGATGAAATTCCAAAGGCAGGAGCCGTCAAATTTGACGATGCCAAACTTGAAGTTAATTAGGGGTCTAATTTTCGATCTCTGACCCGATTCAAGATTGTGTGGGGCAGGGGTTTATGGGGGCGATTTTCGTAAGTGACCCACCACCCCAAGATTACAGCTTGGCTATTTTCTTTTACGGGAAAGAAAGAGCATCGTTAGGCCAAAGAGAAGTTGAACGAATCCCCAAGTCAGCGTGACATTTTGACCTAAGGTTTGACGAATCATTTCGGGAGAAGAGAGAAGACCCGTGCCGACGAGAATGATTCCGTAGAGGGTGAAAATCAGGCCAAGGGGGAGGCGAAGATCGAAGTTCATCAGAGAAAGAGGAGGTTGAGGATGATCACGGCTACCATAACAAGAACGCCAACGAGGACGGGCCGTTTGTACCACGCCTCATTCTCCGATTTCGGTTGTGGGGTGAGCGAGTAGACGAGGCCTTTCAAGTCCTCATCGGTTTTGGTTCGGCGGGTGAGTAGGGAAATAAGTATGGTCAGGCCGAAACAGGCTGACCAAGCGACAATGGCCATCCAGAAGTTTTGGCCCATTTCGCTCTGGAAGGAGAGCATAGGATGAATCCACCCGCCCTTGATGCCGGGGAGGCAGCCTTTGCTCAAAGCCAGACCATGAAAGAGAATGGCCGCAAGGGTGCCACTGACCAGACCATAAAAGGCGCCGTGCCCCGTCGCACGCTTCCAGAACATCCCTAAAAGGAAAGTAGCGAAGAGTGGGGCGTTCACAAAGCCGAAGACGAGCTGCAGCATGTCCATGATGTTGTTGAACTGGGAGGCGAGGAAAGCGGCGCCGACGCTAACCAGAATTCCGAATACCGTAGCGAAGCGTCCCATCCAAAGGTAGTGGGAGTCGGATTTATTGGGGGCGAAATAGCTTTGGTAAATGTCGTAGGTCCAGACGGTGTTGAAGGCGGTGACATTGCCTGCCATGCCGGACATGAAAGAGGCCATGAGAGCGGTGAAGCCAATTCCGAGTAAGCCGGTGGGCAGGTATTTGGCCAAGAGGGTGGGGATGACCATGTTGTAGTCGGGGGTTCCGTCGGCTGCGGTGGGGAGAAACATGCCGCCGCTTTGCTGGTGCATGGCGATGGCGATCATGCCTGGGAGAATGACAAGGGCGGGGAATAGCATTTTGGGAATGGCGGCGATGAGAGGAGTACGACGAGCGGCGGACATGGAGTCGGCCGCCATAGCTCGTTGTACGACGAGAAAGTCGGTGCACCAATAACCGAAGGAGAGAACGAAACCAAGACCCATGACCATACCGAACCAGCCGATGCCCATCGGGTTTTCGAGGGGTTGGCCGAGATGTGCCCACGACTGGGACCACGTTCCTGCAGCGTATCCCTGCGAGGTGGCCACGGGGATGAGTTTTTCTTTGAGAGCTGTCCAGCCACCCGCATCTTGTAGGGCGAGATAGACGAGTGGGGCAAACCCCATCACGATCATGAAGAATTGGAGAACCTCGTTGTAGATGGCGGAGGTGAGGCCCCCAAGGAAGATATAAACGAGGACGATCAGAGCGGAGATGGTGATGCAGGTCCAGTAGTTCCAGTGGACGAGAGTTTCGAGCAGTTTGGCTAGGGCGTGTAGGGAGATGCCAGAGGAGAAGATCGTCATGGCGGCAAAGGAGATGGCGTTGAAGCCGCGAGTTTTTTCGTCGAAGCGGAGTTTGAGGTATTCGGGAACGGATCGGGCCTTCGAGCCGTAGTAAAAGGGCATCATAAAGATGGCGAGAAAGACCATGGCAGGAATAGCGCCGACCCAGTAGAAGTGACTGGTCATAAGCCCGTATTTGGCTCCAGAGGCGGCCATGCCGATGACTTCTTGGGCTCCGAGATTGGCGGAGAGGAAGGCGAGACCAGTGACCCAAGCGGGGATGGAGCGGCCCGACTGGAAGAACTCTTTGCTCCCGATCATCGAGCGTTTCAGGGCAAAGCCAATGCCGAGGACAAAGGCGAAGTAGAGAATCAGGATTCCATAGTCAACCAGGCCGAGGTGAATGGAAGGGATAGGGTTCATCCAGGAAGTTTTTGATCCAGACTCGAGAAACCCTGCCTTGAGGAAGTGAAGGCGTCTATCCCTCTTTCGGGGAAAGAAGAAATAGGGCTAATTGAATCGCGCTGAGACGAAGAGTTTACCTTTGAAAATAAAGGCAGCGACTCTGCGGGAGAATGTATTTCGGGTTTGAGAGGATGCGCTGCTGAGTGGCTCAGCTGTACTACGAAAACTCTTCCTCTAAGCCGGTGGCTTGATGAACTAAAAGAAGGGGTTAAGGGGGTAGAGGATCGCGGATCGGCCAAAAAACGCCCAGTTACACCACTTCTTGGAGGCAATTACCCCTAGTTTAAGGTTAGAATAGAGGCCGGAACCACGTTCAATAGGCCGTCAACACCATGGTCAACGCCATAAGCCACCATAGTCAATCCACAGTCAATCCACAGTCAATCCATAGTCAATCCATAGTCAATCCACGGTCAACGCCATAACAATCCATAAAACTTAAAAAACAACGCAAAACAACGCCATAACTGGTTCGCAAGGGGGTTTTAAGGGGTGTCAAAGTGGGGTTAAGGTCAAAAAGGGCCATTCCAGGCCGGGAACCTGACCGAGAAAATACCGAGACTTTACCGGGAGCCTGACCGGGAATATGACCGAGAACTGAAATTAAATACCCTGAAAAGAGGCCTAAAATACCCTGAAAATGGGGGAAAAAGATTTTTGGCGAGTATCAGAAGAGAGTATGAAAGTAGTAAAAGACAAGTGGATGAGGCAGAGGTATCTGTCGGCAGGAGGGGGGAGGTGGGAAAGGTAAAGAGTAAGGAAGAGTAGCAATGGGTAGTAGATAGAGGAACTATTGGGGAGTTTATGGGGATCCAGGGTTCAACTCCCACCGCCTCCATTTCTCCCATAAGTGGGTGACGCTCGACGGGATGCGCTCAACGTAGCTGGCAAATCGGAATTTTGTACTACAACCGAGCAGGATAGTTTTGGACGACTCTCATCCATTAAATGCGTTATTGAGGCTTGGCCAGATGGATTTATGTTAGGGCATGTCCGTGGAAGCTCCGCCTGAAGTGCCCGTTGAAAAGCCTGCGAAAAATGCCAAGACGGGGGAATACCTTTTTCTAGGAAAACACCGCACCATTTTTGCTATCTGCCTCATTGTTGCGGCCGCCGTACACGTTTTAGTTTTGTTGTTTTTCGGAACCTACACCCTTTTCAAGGGGTCAACTCCACGAATGCCGTTTACCAGCGAAGGCGGGGTGCCGGCAGAAGATATGGGAATGGAAGCGCCACCCGAGGTTGCTCAGGAGACGATGGAAGAAACGGCGGTGGAATCGACCCCCAGCCCATCTGATTCTCCTGCAGCGGATACAGATATGGTTCTTGCTGTGAGCGGGATGGTGAGCCCGTCAATGTCCATCAACACTGCTCCTCCGGTTTTGGCACCCTCATCCGCAACTGGAGCGGAAAAAATAGTAAGCAAGCCTGCTGGCCGTTCGCCAGGCAAAGCATCGTCCGTGAATTTTTTCGGAGTCAAGGGGGAGGGAACAAACGTTTACTTTGTGGTGGATTTATCCGACAGCATGGTTGAGCAGGACAAAGGCGGGATCGAGGGGTACAAGAATCTCAAGGAAAAGCTGGGCCAGATGATCCAAAGCCTGTCTCCTGAGACCAACTTCAACGTGGCTTTTTACGGAGATGCAGTAGATCTATTTATGCCCAGTTCCGTTCCGGCCACGCCTGAAAACAAACAGGCCGCCATGAAGTTTCTTCCTCGGTACATGGCAAGCACGTCCCAGCGGGGCAACCTCACCCGGAACTACCGGCCTAAAATCAGTACCCTACCCTCGAATGGTGGCACCAGTCGCATGGATCTGGGCTTAGCGGCGGCCTTTGAGGGCAGGGCAGATACCATTTTTGTGCTGACGGATGGCAAGCCGGTCATCCAGAGGGCGATGAACGAGAAGGAGCGTGAGGAGTACCGAAAAAAGGCAGCAGATTCAGAAATCTCCGTGGCGGACCGGCAGAAGTACGAGAAGGAGGTTGCGGAGTATCGAAAAAAGTATGAGGAATACAACGAGGAGATGAAGAAATACCGAGAAAGATATGCCGACAAAATTACGGAAAAGGCACGACGCGAGGCGGAAAACCGTGCCAAGGGGAAAGGCAAAGTCATCGAGGGGCAGGGCTTCGTGGTCGATTCCGTTAAAATTCCCGGCTTACCGGATGCGCCCAAGGCTCCTACCACGCCTCCCCCCCCTCAAGCCAAGGCCCAAGGAAAGGCGGTGGCCCAACCCAGCCTTGGGAATTGGCAGGACGATGATATTCTGGAGTATCTCAAGGAAACGATCGCCAAGACTTACAAAAAGGACGGCTACGAACTACCATCTATTCACGGGGTGGCATTCCTGGCCAAACCGGCCGAAGAGAAGTTTCTTCGATCCCTGGCCTCTCGTAACAACGGCAACTTCATGCGCATTTCCGCCCCGATCAAGGGGTCATCACCTAATCCTTAATCGGCCACTGGGCAGTAGCTGAAGAGGATCTTATTTGGCCTTTAATACGTGAATACCCTTTCAAATACAGGTCAATCCTAGGTCAATACGCTCTTCAACTAAAACCGCATCCATAAATACTTAATAGATAATTATATATCTATGATTACACTTTTTTATCTAAAAACTAATTTCAAGATATTGCCCAGCTTTTATTGTATCCAGAGCCTGCTTGATCGTTGCTGCATTCTGCTCAATTTTGCGCCAGCTGGTCGTGGGGAGAACGAGAATTGCAATCTTCCGATTTTTTAAGTTCTGTTGGTATTTCAAATTTTGGTCCGTGCTGACAAACGCATCAAATAAGGTTTCTGCCTGAGCGATCAAATCGCCGTTGGTGATCTGATCCCACCCCTTTTCCTTGCATGTTGTTACTTCGTGCCCCGCCAGTTTCTTGCGAAGGGGGACCGGCACCCCTTGGTCAAAAAGAATCCGCACAAAGATTAGGCCGCAAGCAACGAATGCTCTGCAAATTTGAGGACTTCTTCGGCCTGAGATCGGGTCACTCCAGGAAACCACTGAAGGAATTCTTCGACCGAAGCACCATCCTCAAGGTTTTGGAACAAAGCACGGACGGGAACCCTGGTTCCGCGAAAAACATATTCTCCGCTTTGTATTTCAGGGCTCTTCTCAACCGAAAGGCAATCTTGCCAGCTCATAGGGGTATTCTCGCCTTGGTTTTTAATGTGTCAACGGATCAGAGAATAAGCTTCTTCAATCTGCAGCAGTGTTCCAAATCACTCTACAATATGCACAAAGGTTTTCTGCTCTCCGAGGGAGTGAGCGGTAGTGGTCACGCAGATCGCGTGAAAAAGAAAAACACTGCTACAAATATTTTTCTAAGTCGTTGAAGTATTTATCTATTAATAATTTGCCTGCCGATTCAAATCCCGGCGGCCAAGTGGTGCCAGGTATTGTTTCCAAATGCTGAAAAAAAATGTCGTACTGAGTCAATTCGCATACTGATCTTAATACTCGGTATGCAAAATTGGATTAATTTGAATTCAATGGGTCGTTTTAGTTCCAAGTTTAAGTCACTATGAATCAACTAGAGTCGACATAAACCGTTAATATGCATGTACTTAGGAAACCGTTGCTCTATCCTCTTGAGCTATGGGACCGATCAATGCCTTACCTAAGTTGTTTCTAGGCTTTGATAGATGGTTCCCATACTCCCCCCGCATAAAAACCGCCGCAAGGAGGAAGAAAACCGATTTACCAAGCCTGTGATTGTCTCAAAGGATGGGCGATTATTTTATCTAGTATTGAGGCGGGTGGGGCAAATTGGGCATGATCTAAGATCGTGAGCAAAAACACACCCTACGAGCGTTTTAAGAAAAGCGATTTGATCCTGCGTGATGAGTTGGCGATCGATCGGACGGCTCTCGCCAACGAACGCACCCTACTGTCTTATGTTCGGCTCGCAATCACCCTGATCATTGCAGGAATCTCCATTGTTCACTTTGCGATGGAGAAGTGGTTTGAAACGATCGGATTCCTTTGCGTCCCGATCGGTATTATCGCTGGAATCTACGGTTGGCGCCGGTACCAAAAGATGGCTGCTGAAATCACCGCTCTACGTAAGCCCACTACGCTAATAAAATAGAACCGACGAGGCGTGGAAAAGGGCGATATTCGCCTGCAGGGTCAGGATTGCGCAGCGTTACTGAACCAATCACGAGTCCGGTTGCAAACACTGCAGACCGATAGCATCACCGGAACTTCCACGAGAACACCCACCACAGTTGCAAGGGCTGCTCCGGAGGAAGGACCGAAGAGCGTGATAGCTACGGCTACCGCAAGTTCAAAGAAGTTGCTTGCCCCGATGAGGGCTCCGGGCGCAGCGACGTTGTGAGGGACCTTGAGCCAACGCATGACTAGGTACGTTAGGCTGGAATTAAAATAGACCTGAATGATAATGGGCACAGCAAGTAGCAGGACTGCAAACCAGCGCTGGGTCAGATTCTGGGCCTGGAAAGCAAAAATCAGCACTAGCGTGAGCAGTAAAGCGGCAATGGTGATCGGCTGAAACTTCGGAAGAAAAACTTCTTCAAACCATTGTTTGCCACGAGCTTTCAGTAACAAGGAGCGGGTTAGATAACCCGCAGCCAAAGGGATCACGATAAACACCACGACGGAAGTAATCAGAACGCTAGACGGAACGATCACGTTGGCCACTCCGCAAAGAATCATCACAATGGGGGCAAAAGCCACCAGCATGATGAGGTCGTTTACGGCAACCTGCACCAGTGTGTAAACAGGGTCCCCATCCGTGAGATAAGACCAGACAAAGACCATCGCTGTGCAGGGTGCTGCTGCAAGGATGATCAATCCTGCGGTGTAATCTTTGGCAGCTTCTGGGGTGATCCATGTGGAGAAAAGGTGCTGAATGAAAACCCAGGCCAGAAAAGCCATGCTGAGGGGTTTGATGATCCAATTTACAAACAAAGTGATCAGGAGTCCCTTAGGTTTTCTGGCAACACCTCCTATGGAGCTGAAATCCACTTTCAGCATCATTGGGTAGATCATCGCCCAAATCAGAATGGCGATTGGAATATTAACATGAGAATCACGAGCAAACTCCAGACGGCTGACCATGGAAACCGCGTCTGGGGCAATCGATCCAATCAGCACACCGACGACCATGCAGAGGAACACCCAAACCGTTAGGTAACGCTCGAAGAATCCGATTCTCTTGGTTGAGGTCATTCGAATTATCCTAGTCTTAATTTATGCTTCAATCCGGCGGCGTAGGCTTCAAAGACTAATCGGATCTGATCTCGAACACGTCGGAACTCATTCAGAACAGTTTCCTCAGACCCAACGGCATGAGCGGGATCATCAAAGCCCCAGTGGTGGCGGTTGATCTGACCGGGAAAAGTGGGGCAAGCCTGGTCGGCATTGCCGCAGACGGTGATGACAGTATCGACGGGAGAGTTTAGGAACTCATTCAGGTGCTTGGATCGGTGGCCAGAGATGTCGATGCCGATCTCTTTCATTACCGTGATGGCCTTGGGATGAACGAAGCCAACTGGTTTTGAGCCAGCGCTCGACACTTCAATCAAGCCAGCAGAGGCCTGCCGTAGAATTCCTTCCGCAAGATGACTGCGACAGGAATTACCGGTACAGAGAACGAGAACGCGAGGTTTAGTTGCCACCTACTTTTCCTTTTTTAGCTATGTTTTCGAGGTTATTTGGCAGCGAGAAAGCAAGCACCGCAGGCATAAGGTGGAATATGGATATTATAATAGATCAAAGCGGTCGAGGTTCATCACCTTGCTCCACGCAGTGGCGAAATCCTTCACGAACTTCTCTTTCGCATCGTCCTGGGCGTAGACCTCGGCGAGGGCACGCAGCTCCGAGTTCGACCCAAAGACGAGATCCACCCGTGTGCCGGTCCATTTGACCTTGCCCGTTTTGCGGTCGTGACCTTCATAGAGGCCGCCGACGGCAGAGGGTTTCCATTCGATATCCATATCGGTGAGATGGACAAAGAAGTCGTTCGTCAGGACGCCGGGTTTGTCGGTGAACACACCGTGTTTGGTGTGGCCGAAGTTGGTGTCCAGAACGCGCATTCCTCCGATCAGGGCGGTCATCTCGGGTGCGGTCAGTTTCATCAACTGGGCACGGTCGACGAGTAACTCTTCCGCTGGGCCTTTGAGTCCCTGGCGGGTGTAGTTGCGGAAGCCGTCGGCCAACGGTTCGAGCAGGGAGAACGAGGCGACATCGGTCTGTTCCTGAGTGGCGTCGGTCCGACCCGGGGAGAAGGGCACCTTAATGTTGTGGCCAGCTTTCTTGGCGGCCTCTTCCACAGCGGCGCATCCTGCGAGGACGATCAGATCCGCGGTGGAGACTTTCATTCCACCCGGGGCAGAGGCATTGAACTCGGCCCGGATGGGCTCGATTTTTTGGAAGGCTTGGCAGAGTTCCCTGGGTTCATTGACCTCCCAGGCGTTCTGAGGTGCCAGACGAAGACGCGCTCCATTGGCTCCGCCACGGATATCGGAACCGCGGAAGGTGGATGCCGAAGCCCAAGCCGCCTTAACCCACTGGGTGAGGGGAAGACCGGAGGCGAGGATCTTGGTTTTGAGGGCGGTTATTTCTTTTTCGCCGATCAGCTTGTGGTCGACGGCGGGAACGGGGTCCTGCCAGATGAGAACTTCTTTTGGAACTTCTGAGCCGAGGTAGCGGCAACGGGGGCCCATGTCGCGGTGGGTTAGTTTGAACCAAGCGCGGGCAAACGAATCGGCGAACAGGTCGGGATTTTTGTGATACCGCTGAGAGATGGGGCCGTAGATCGGGTCCATACGGAGAGCCAAGTCGGCGGTGGTCATCATCGGACGATGTTTTTTCGAAGGATCGTGGGCGTCGGGAATCATATCTTTTTCCTGAACGTCCTTGGCCAGCCACTGCCATGCCCCGGCTGGGCTTTTTACCAGTTCCCATTCGTAGCCGAGGAGAGTGTTGAAGTAGCCCATGTCCCATTTCGTGGGGTTAGGTTTCCACGCGCCTTCAATTCCGCTGCTGGTGGTATCGACGCCGACACCCGTGCGAAGTTTGTTTTTCCAGCCCAGACCCATTTCTTCCATGGGGGCGCCTTCAGGTTCGCGACCGACGAGTTTAGGGTCGCCTGCTCCGTGACATTTTCCAAAGGTGTGGCCGCCTGCGACGAGGGCCACTGTCTCCTCGTCGTTCATTGCCATGCGGGCAAAGGTTTCGCGGATATCTCGTGCAGATCCTAGGGGATCGGGTTTCCCGTTCGGGCCTTCGGGGTTCACATAGATCAGTCCCATCTGGACTGCGCCGAGGGGCTGTTCTAGTTCCCGATCGCCGGTGTAGCGCTTATCGCCCAGCCATTCGGTTTCGGAGCCCCAGTAGATATCGTCTTCCGGTTCCCAGATGTCTTCGCGCCCGCCACCGAAGCCGAAGGTTTTGAAGCCCATCGATTCCAAGGCCACGTTGCCTGAGAGAATAAAGAGGTCGGCCCAAGAGAGTTTGTTGCCGTACTTCTTTTTAATGGGCCAGAGTAGGCGGCGCGCTTTATCAAGGTTGATATTGTCGGGCCAGCTGTTGATGGGGGCGAAGCGTTGGTTGCCAGTTCCGGCGCCTCCGCGACCATCGTAAGTGCGATAGGTGCCAGCGCTGTGCCAAGCCATCCGGATGAAGAAGGGGCCGTAGTGTCCCCAGTCGGCCGGCCACCAGGGTTGGGAGTCGGTCATGAGGGTAACGAGATCTTTTTTAACTTTGGGGAGATCCAGTTTCTTGAACTCTTGGGCATAGTTAAAGCTCTTGCCCATGGGATTGGTCTTCTCAGAGTGTAGGGCGAGAATCTTTAAATTGAGGCGATTGGGCCACCAGGAGTCGTTCGATGGGGCGACGGGTTCGGTTCGGGCTCCGGTGCTACCGAGGAAAGGACATTTGGATGAGGTGGACATATCTGATTCTCCTTACTTTATGCAGGCAGAAAACCTTTGAATTCCAGCCCGAAAAAGCTCTGTAAATGTATAGCTGAGAAGGGGAAAATCAAATTGAAACGGGAAGATTGTTGTCGGCTCCGTAAGGTGCGACAAAAACGGGGGTGGGGCTGTTTAGGCGGGTGACGCCGAGTTCCTTGGACGAGAGAACCACGGTTTGGGGGTAGGAGAAGGATTTATCCGATCGAAGATAGCGGGGGGTGATGCGGTATTTTGAAAAAGCTTCGACATTTCTCCGGGTGCTGTCGCCAGCGGCAGATTCGGTTTCGCCGTACCAGCCAAAGATATGCTTTGAAACCTCGCTTTTCACTTTGGCCCGGAGTTTTTCCATCTCCCAAGGGACGGGAGGGAATTCGTTTTTTTGGTTCGAGAGGGTGCCTTGGATTTCGGAGTAGTTGAGAAGGGCTCGCAGCGATGTTTCGGTGAAACGGCGTGCGTAGCTATCCGGGGAATTGAGGAGGGCACGGATGCCGCTTTCGGAGATGTCGACAGGGAACTTTTTCATAGAGGAAATGAATCCTAGTCAATCCGATGGGTTTGTGAAAATAAAAGAAAGAGAATTCGTGAGATCGGGTTGGCGGGTGGGGGTAGGATTGAGGCTGGAAGGAAAGGGCTCTTTCGCTACGATGGAAAGTTCATGATCGGCTGGGTTTTAAAGAAAATCTTGGGGACGCAGAACCAGCGGGAGGTTCGGCGGCTGACTCCTTTGGTAGGGGAGATCAACCGGCATGAGGAAGCTCTGCGAGCATTATCGTTTGATGAGCTCCGAGAAAAAACAGTGGCGTTTCGAGATCGTTTGGCAAAAGGAGAGTCCTTGGACCAGTTGTTGCCTGAGGCGTTCGCGGTGGTGAAGAACTGCTGCCGGCGTTTCACCGAGGAAAAGAGACGGATTCGGGTGCGCGGGCAGGAGATTTTGTGGGAAATGATCCCCTTCGATGTTCAGCTGATCGGCGGAATGGTTCTGCATTCGGGGCGGATTGCGGAGATGGCGACGGGAGAGGGTAAAACGTTAGTGGCCACGTTACCGACTTATCTGAATGCACTTTCGGGCAAGGGAGTGCACATCGTGACCGTAAACGATTATCTGGCGGCTCGGGATGCGGACTGGATGGGGGAGGTTTATCGGGAGTTGGGGTTAACGGTGGGCTGTTTGCAGCATGGGCAGACACAGTCGGAACGGCGGGCTCAGTACGCGTGCGATATCACCTATGGAACGAGCTCGGAGTTCGGATTTGATTATTTGCGGGACAACGGAATGGCGACGACGCCTGAGGACCAGGTTCAGCGCGGGCACTTTTATTCGATCATCGACGAGGTGGACAGCATCCTGATCGACGAGGCGAGGACGCCGCTGATTATTTCGGGCCCGGTCACGGTTTCGACCCACCAGTTTGATAAGTACAAGTCGATCATTG